>Ga0307489_10000577_pt1 | contig 22560 bp, 37 predicted proteins | sample SB12metaG_FD_202247 | JGI IMG/M metagenome (GOLD analysis project Ga0307489, IMG submission 202247) | Sea-ice brine microbial communities from Beaufort Sea near Barrow, Alaska, United States - SB 1.2 | ecosystem: Environmental > Aquatic > Marine > Coastal | place: USA: Alaska | collected... | reverse complement strand
CTTAACTGAGTTGCGTGGCATCCTGACACGCATGTTGACTGCTTGTTACATGAGTTGCATGGCATCCTGTGACGTGTCAAGATCTCCACGAAAGCGCTTGACTCAGTTTCTGATGATACACGCCACTTATCGTCTGGAAGTTCACTCGGTTTTTAGATTTGGTGTCCAGATCTTTCACTGACCGGATCTTGAGCGCCGTCATGTGGCTCAAGAGCGTGGCGAGCACGAGCACACACGGCATGTGGTGCATCATAGATGGGGTGAGACGTCTTAGAGACAGGTGCCACAGGAGGCAGGGTTTCATACATAGGGTGTCATGCATGGGGTCATGCACGTACACATGTGGAAACCCTAAACCCTAAACCCTAAAGCCTAAAGCGGCCTTACGGAGAGCGGTAGGCGGTTGAAGGGGTCCGTCTGGTCGCCCAGCAGGTGCCTCATGATGACCGGCCGGTCCACCGTCATGTAGCGCCGCAACTTAAAATTGAAGGCAAAACTTGAAAGCAATTTGACATTTTTCAGTTTCAAGCGCTTAGTTCCAGGCGCTTTCAACCTGGGTTTCATCGTGTCAAGCTGCACCGGCCTACCGTGAGGCCGGACGGCAGCTTCACCGGGTCCAGCATCAGCGTCGCCATCAGCGGGTCGACGAAGTCATCGGGGATCTCGCCCAGGTCCGCCTCCTCCTCCTCTGCCGCCGCCGCCTGCATCCAGTGGAACCAGGGTTCATAGGTCGTCAGTTCCAGGGCGCTAGAGGTTGATAGGGCGTCCGTTTCAGGGCGCTCGAGGTTGATAGGGCGTCAGTCAGGGCGCTAGAAGTTGATAGGGCGTCAGTTTCAGGGCGCTAGACGTTGATAGGGCGTCAGTTTCAGGGTGCCATATGTTGATAGGATGCGCAGGGTGAAGCGGGCCGGCGACTGGCCTGCATCCGCACGCGCTCCGCCAGCTCCTCGAACCGTGATACCTCGTGGCAGGGGCTTACACTCGTTCACCTCTCAGCTCAACTTGAACGCTCTGTAAGGGATAGGGGGTGTGCGTAGGGGCTGTGTAGCCCGTATTAAGGGGGTTTTAGAGGGTGTTTAGGGTGTGAAGGGTGTGTTCGTGTGTCAGACACGGCTCAAGCTGAGCTGAGAAGTGGACGAGTGTAAGCCCCTGCCTCGTGGTCGCTCTTGAGCCCCAGCTGGCGCAGCACGGTGGCCGTCTCCATCATCACGTCGTCGCGGTACGACCGACCGTCACCGGCGATGGCGGCCACGAAGCAGGGGCTTACACTCGTCCACTTTTCAGCTCAATCTAAGCCGTTTTGGTCACACCTCCCCATGTCCCCCTGTCTAATAGACTAGGGGAAAATCATGCAGCCAACGTATCCCACAAATTGTGCTTACGTTGAGCCGAAAAGTGGACGAGTGTAAGCCCCTGCCACAAAGGCGCCCTGCGTGTCCGCCGCGTACAGGTTCAGGTACACGTCCTGCGCCGCGGGTCATATGTGGACGTGGGAGGATGTCAGCTTCAACCTGCCTGCGACTGAGCAGGAAAATCCCCTTCCAAGTGTATGGGTTGCCCTTTCAAGTGTATGGGTTGCCCTTTTCAGTGTATGGGTTTAGGGTTCAGGGTTTAGGGTTTAGGGTTCAAAGTGGATGGGACCCCCGCTCACCGCAATCTTGGCCAGGATCTCCTTAGGGTTCCACGCGTACTTCTCCGGGTCCTTCACCTTGGTGTAGCGGCGCAACTTGAATTTGAAACCGGAATTCGAAATCGGTCCATCATTTTTCAGTTTCAAGCGCTCAGTACCTGTCGCTTTCAAACTGGTGTTTCTTAGGTTCAACCTGCACCGCCCTACCTTGAGCTTGCGCCGCTCTGGTCCCGCCAGGCATTAGGGACTGCCAGATATTGCTCGCCACGTCATTGGATGCCATGTGATTCAAGAATCGAGGGTTCGGAATGCGATGGATGATGTGGATCCTGGTAGAACCTGCTCGCCACGTCAGAGGATGGCATTCGTCTCAAGAAACAAGGGTTTCGAAAGGTGTTGAATGACGTGGCAGGGTTTAGGGTTTAGGGTTTAGGGTTAGGGATTAGGGGTTAGTGTCAGTGTCTGGCAGGCCCGGCCAGGAACAGCAGGAAGTAGTTGAGCATCCCGGCGATCAGGGGCTTAAACTCGTCCACTATTCTGCTGCTTTTCATGGGATAGGGGGTGCGCGTAGGGGTTGTGTAGCCCGTGTTAAGGGGGTGTGTAGGGTGTGTAGGGTGTTTTTGTGTGTCAGACATGGCTCAACTTGAGCTGAAAAGTGGAGGAGTGTAAGCCCCTGCCGGCGATGCGCTCGACCATCTCCGGCACCAGGAACGGCGCCGCGATGTCCCGCGGGCACGGCCGCGCACATGTTGACAGGAACACGTCATCCACACGCTTTGAACCCTCGTTCCACGAGCTGAAAGGCATCTCGTGACACGCATTTTGAACCCTCGTTTCATGCGCTGAAAGGCATCCTGTGACGTGGCGAGCATCATCTGCGAGGAGGCCGATTGCCCGCCAAGGCATCTACACACATATGAGCCCTCGCTTTGTCGACCTACATGGTATTCTATGACGTGGCGGGCGGCACCTGGCGCGAACTACCTTTGGGGTTTAGGGTTTAGGGTTTAGGGTTTGGGGTTTAGGATTTATGGGCCTACCTTGGAGGTGAAGCACATCATGACATGGCGGGCGCCACCTGGTCAGGTGAACATCATAGGGGGTTTATGTGCTCATCATTGGGGGGTTAGGTACCCATTATAGGGGGACAAGATGCCCAGGATATAGGGGTCAGGTGCCCACTTTACGGGGTCAGGTGCCCATAATAGGGGGGCAGGTGCCCATCACAGAGGGGTCAGTGGCCCATTGTAGAGGGTCGGCGCGGCCTACCTTGGAGGTGAAACACATCATGTTGACGTGCACGTTGGCCATAACCAGGTTGTAGCGGCGCACGTTGGATTTAAAAGCACCAGTTGAAAGCGGTTTATCATGTCCTAGTTTCGAGCGCTGGAACCATAGGCGCTTTCAACACAGGTGTTGATACTGTCAACCTGCACCACCCTACCAGGTTGTTTTTGAGGTCCCACCTGCAGGGGCTTACACTCCTCCACTTCTCAGCTCAACGTAAGCACTTTTTGTTGTGGGACGTTGGGCACCTTCAGCAGATATATGGGACACAACTCGTCCCAAACTGGATATAAAACGGCTCGCTGACCAAAATGGCTTAAGTTAAGGTGAGAAGTGGACGAGTGTAAGCAAAATGGCTTGAGTTGAGGTGGGAAGTGGAGGAGTGTAAGCCCCTGCCGAGCTGTCGCGCGAGTAGGCGGCGTCGCGCTCGCGTCGCTCGCGCTCCGGGCGGGCCGCCCACGCCCAGGGGCTTACACTCTCCACTTCTCAGCTCAACCTAAGCTGTGTTGGTCAGTGAGCCGTCTTGTGTCAGGTCTGTGACAAGGTATGACCCATACATCTATGACAGAGTGCGTGAAACCACTTAGACATCTAGTCTGACTTAGTGCTACTTAGTCCGACTTAGTGCCAGCTCGACCGATCAGAACGCTCCATTTGGACGACTTAATACTACTTGTTGCTAGGTGTCTGAGTGGTTTCACGCGCTTTGTCATGCTGAAGGTGCACAACGTATCCTGAAAGAAGTGCTTACGTTGAGGTGAAAGGTGGACGAGTGTAAGCCCCTGCCCACGCCGCCTCGTCCGCCACCGCCGCGTCGTACTCGCGCACCTCCGGCAGCTTCTTCATCGCCAAGCAAGAGGGTCGGCGACAACAAGCACTCCAACCGAGATCGGACGTGCCCGCAGTGCGACTCACCTTCAGGGTGAATACTCGTACACGCGCGCGGAGGAGGAGGAGGAGGAGGAGGAGGAGGATCAGGAGGAGGAGGAGGAGGAGGAGGAGGAGGAGGAGGAGGAGGAGGAGGAGGAGGAGGAGCAGGAGGAGGAGGATGAGAAGGAGGAGGAGGAGGAGGAGGAGGTCGGACGTGCCCGCATGACTTACCTTCAGGGTGATTGCTCATACGATTGCGCCGACTTGGAGGAGGAGGAGACTCAACGCCGATGGCGTGCTTTCTCAGCCTAGACCCTAAAATAAACCCTAACCCTAACCCTAACCCTAACCCTAACCCTAATCCCTGAACCCCCCCTACCTCGTCCAGCATGAAGATGGCGTCGTTGATGAGCATGTTGATGAAGCGCATGTAGAAGGGGGAGTCGGACACGGCCAGCGCGGCCCACGCGCGCCGGTGCGGCTCCACCTTCCACAGGTACCCGCACACAGGGGCTTACACTCGTCCACTTCTTAGCTCAACTTGAGCCGTGTCTGACACACAATAACAACCTACACACGCTAAACACCCCCTAACACCCCCTCAATACGGGCTACACAAACCCTACGCGCACACCCTATCCCATACAAAGCGCTCAGGTTAAGCTGAGAAGTGAACGAGTGTAAGCCCCTACCCGCAGATCTCGCCGATGTGGTGACGGATGTTAAACTTGGCGTAGAACGCGTCGCCGGCAAACTCGATGTCCACGTTGCAGCGGCGCAAGTTGAAACTGAAAGCAAAATCTAAAGGCAGTACATCACTCTTTACTTTCAAGCGCTTGCTTCCAGGCGCTTTCAACGTGAATTTAGGGTTTAGGGTTTAGGGTTGAGGGTTGAAAGGGGCAACCTGCAGCGCCCTACCACGTACAGTCGCAGCAGCGCGGGCGCCAGGTTGTACCGGCGCAAGATGAATTTGAACGTAAAGTTTGAAAGCAATGTATCACATTTTGGTTTCAAGCGCTGAAACCAGGCGCCTTGACAGAGCAGCACGTGCTAAGCACACAGAGTATCACACACGGGCGTTGTGTCAGAGACCCAAGGCGATGCACGTCTCAATCCGTGCTTGTGAACACAGGTATCAACCTGCACTGCCCTACCAGGTGTGCCTGCGCCAAGGGGTGGCCCTCGAACAGACTGGCCATGCGCGGGTTCCACCGCCGCGGGTCATCCGGGTCCCCCGCCACCCAGGGGCTTGCACTCCTCCACTTCTCAGCTCAACTTGAGCGCTTCGTGTGGAATAGGGGGTGCGTCTAGCAGTTGTTTAGGGGCTGTGTGCGGGGTGATTAGGGGGTGATGAGGGGGTGATTAGGGGGTGATTAGGGGGTGATTAAGGGGTGATTAGGGGGTGCTAGGGAGTATGAGGGGGTGTTCAGAATGTGCTTCGTGTCAGAAACGGCTCAGGTTGAGCTGAGAAGCGGACGAGTGTAAGCCCCTGCCGGCAGCCAGTGCAGCAGCACCTCCACGAACTTTGCGCGCAGGTACGGGTTCTTGACGTAATCCGGGGCGCCCAGCAGGCAGAGGCTTACACTCGTCCACTTTTCGGGTCAACGTGAGCGCTTTGTGTGGGATAGAGGGTGCATTCAGGGGTTGTTTAGGGGTTGTTTAGGGAGTGTCAGGGGGTGTTGGGGGGTGTTGAGGGCGTGTTTTTGTGGCAGACATGGCTTAGGTTGAGCTGAGAAGTGGACGAGTGTAAGCCCCTGCCAGCAGGATGATGAAGAGGCTCATCATCTCGTCCAACCGCTCCGTGTCCAGCGGTCGGTAGGACGACCGCTGCGCGTACCGGCACACGTACAGCATGAAATCCGTCATGGACCAGGGACCGCAAACACATAAGACATTTAAATCAGTCCACGTTCAAAAATGCAGTTTGACTCAAGACGTCTTGAGTGAAAAGGTCCGAATTTAACATTTTTGAACGTGGGCTTGTCTGTGAATGTTATAAGATCATCGCTGATGACGCACAAGCATTTAGTCAGACACACCGACGAAGTCTTACGCTGTGTTTGTGTTTCCAGTGTTTGTTCCTATTGGGCAGTGTCACGCAGTGTATGGTGAGGCGACTCCCAGCGAGTGCTCCCCGTGTTTCGGGTTTAGGGCTCAGGATTTAGGGTTTAGGGTTTAGGGCTTAGGGCTTAGGGTTTGGTACGGCCTCACCAAGTCCTCCACCAGGTGCTCCGGGATGTGTGCGAACTGTGGCGGGCAGGGCAGTGCCAGCAGCCCCTGCGACCCCCCCGATCCCCCCGACCCCCCCGCAACCCCCTCGCCACCCCCCGCACCCGCCTCACCACCCTCGCGCCCCTCGGCGCCACCACCCCCCCCACCACTCCCCCCCACACCCCCTACACCCCCCCCGCCCACCAGGCGCGCCAGGTCCGCCCCCCCGCTGGTGTCCCGCCCACCCGTGGCCAGGGGCTTACACTCGTCCACTATTTGACTCAACGTAAGCACAGTTTCTGGGATACATTGGGCGCATGATTTTCCCCCAGTCTATTAGACAGGGGCACGCGGGGAGATGTGACAAAAACGGCTTAGGTTGAGCTGAAAAGTGGACGAGTGTAAGACCCTGCCCGTGGCCACCCAGATGAGCCAGGTGCTGACCAGGCGGTAGAACTGGAATGCCTCCGTCATCGCCCGCGGGTCCTGCAGCCCCGCCTCAAGGCACGCGTGCGACTCGCGGCACTCCACAAGCTCCTTATGCAGGCCGGCCAATTGGCGGTCCCACTGCGCCTGCTGGAACGCGTTGGGCTGGCCGCCCGGGAACAGGGGCTTACACTCGTCCACTTTTCAGCTCAACGTGAGCACTTTTTGTCCCATGTGGTGGGTTGCTTTGCTGATTTCAGTGACCAAAACGGCTCAGGTTGAGCAAAGATGTGGACAAGTGTAAGCCCCTGCCAGGGAATTGGGAGGCCCACTGCTGGGTATGTGCGGGTAATTGGGCATCCTGCTGCTCGCGGTCCCGCAGCTCCGGTTTGAGCGCCGTGTGCTCCGCGATGCACTTGATGTACCCGAGGTGCATGGCGCGCGCGGCGAGGAAGAAGCACTCGCTGATGAACCCGTACTGGGCGGGCGGCTCCTCCGCCTCGGGCAGCTTGCCCGCCGCCACCTCATCTGGCGACGCCGCGATGCGCGTCACATCCGTCAGTGTCAGCCGGCACCGCGCCGACCTCATGTAGTTGGGGTCGATCTTCATGAACTTTCGTGATCCGGGATCCGCAAAGGGAGCCGCCAGTCGCAGCGCCACGGCAGCCACGTTGACGGCGCCGCCGTGCGAGGCGCACAGTAGCGGCTGGATCTGCATCTTGCTGCGCCCCGCGTTGTTGTTGCAGTAGGCGGCGAGCCACGCCACCACGGCCTCGCGCCAGGGGCTTACACTCGTGCCCGTTTCAGCTCAACTTGAGCTGTTCCGTCAACCGTATAACCCAAATTAATCATGATTGCGTCATGGAGTTGCTCAAGTTGAGCTCTAACGTGAAGGGGTGTAAGCCCCTGCCTCGCGCGTGTCACCACCGTGGCGCAGCATGCCGTACAACACCTGGTAGAGACCCTCCTGCAGCTGCCCCGTGGTGCTACGCAGCGCGGACTGGCTCGCCTCAATGTCGGCCGATCGGCGCTGCGTCATGTTGCTGAAGCACTGCTCGCGCACGTTGGGCAGCTGCGCCGGGTACACGTCAGGCAGTGCGGAGCATCCGAAGAACGGCCCGATCAGCGCCGAGTCCTCGAAGGCGCGGCCGTTGGCGGCGGGCGGGCACCAGCGCGGGCTGGCGGCGATGGCCGACGCGATTGGCTTGATGGCGATCAGTTGGCACATCACCGACAGCGGCTTGTGAAAGTTTCCCAGTGGCCAGGGGCTCACACTCGTCCACTTTTCGGCTCGACTTGAGCGCATTCTGTGGGATAGGGGTGCATTTAGGGGTTGTTTAGGATGTGTTTGAGAGGTGTCAGGGAGTATTAAGGAGAGTCAGGGGGTGTTCAGGGTGTATTTTGTGTCAGAAACGGCTCAGGTTGAGCTGAGAAGTGGACGAGTGTAAGCCCCTGCCAGTGGCGAGATACCGCGGATGAGCGTGGGCAGCTGCGGGATGCACGGCGTCAGCATGTCCTCCAGCCCCTCATCCTCCAACCAAGGGCTTACACTCGTTCCCGTTTCTGCTCAACTTGAGCTGTTCCGTCCACCGTGTAACCCAAATTCATTCATGCTTGTGTCCTGGAGTTGCTCAAATTGAGCTTTCACATGAACCAGAATAAACCTCGTCCTCTAACCAAGGCCCTACGCAAAACTCATAGACACACTATATGCAATCAGGCGGAGGAGGTGAGAGAAGTGTGAGGCAGCTCACCACACCTTGAAGTGCGGTTTACACTAGTCTCACGGTGGCTCAGATCAAGCGTAATCGAGGTGGCCTGGAGGGAGATACAGGGACCGAAACGAGTCCCGGGGTGGCTCAACTTGAGCATCTTGGAGAATGTCAGTTGGGACGCATGGCGGCAAACACAACTAGGGGCGAACACTCGTCCACTTTTCAGCTCAATCTGAGCCGTTTCGGACACAAAATACACCCTCAACATCTCCTAGCAGCCCCTGGCATTTCCTCAACACCCCCTAAACGACCCCAAATGCATCCTCTATCCCACAGAAAGCGCTTACGTTGAGCCGAAAAATGGACGAGTGTAAGCCCCTGAACACAACCCGGGCCCGGCCCAGGCCCCGCCTGGAAGCGCGCGGCGAACTCCTCCATGAACCCCGGCGGCAACCCGTCGGGTGACGCCATCTCGTCGAACAGCTGCAGCGCGCCGCGCGCCGCCGCCGCCGCCGGCTGCGGGAACATGTCCGCCATGGCCGGGTTCAGCAGCAGGCCCACGTCGTAGCGTCGCACGTTGACTTTGAAAGCGAAAATTGAAAGCGGTTCATCATATGTAAGTTTCGAGCGCTGAGTTCCAGGCGCTTTCAACGTGGATTTGATGCTTTCGACCTGCACCGCCCTGCCACGTAGGACACGCACAGCTCGAAGCTCGCCGCGAGTTAGGGCCGCATAAGTTGAGCTGAAAAGGTGACGCCGTGTACACGCGATGTGCATTGCCGATACTGACAAGCGACACGCAGTCGAATGAACGGAGGAGGAAGCAGGAGGAGGAGGAGGAGGAGCAGGAGGAGGCTGCGGAAAGTTACGTTTTATTGTTTCGTCGACTGGTGAGTGAGTGGACCCCACCGCGAGGGCGGCACTGAGGCGCTCGGCGTAATCCTTATCGCGGCTCATGGTCTTGCGCGACTCCAGGTACGCGCGGTGGTAGCTGCGCACCAGCCATCGGAACGGCGCCGCCTCGGGGTCCGCCTGGAACCAGGGGCGCACTCGTCCACTGTTCAGCTCAACTTGAGCCGTTTCAGACACGGAAGCACACCCTAAACACCTCTAATACCCCCTACCATCCCCTAAACACCCCCGAAACAACCCCTAACTGCACCCCTTGTCACACAGATGGAGCTTAACTTGAGCTGAAAAGTGGACGAGTGTAAGCCCCTGCCTGGAACGCGGGTGACAGGGAGGCGACGGGCAGTGACAGGCGCGCGAACAGCACGCGCTCCAGTGTGTCGGGCGTGATCAGCAGCGGCGGCTCCGCGCCCTCCACCACCTATGGCCACCCAGACAAAGCTCGCCTCCGTCACAAGATGTATTATTGCGCAAAAAACGAGGGATCCAAAATGCGTACTAGTACGATGTCGTGGGTGTCGAGCAGATTCAGGCAGGCCTTACCAGAACCAGCTCCTGCACCAGGTCGGCTAGGAAGACTGCGCCGGCCTCGTCTGTCAGCGTCACCCTGCGCGGCCGGGGCGGCGCCGGCGAGGGAAGCGGGGGCATCAGCGGCCGAGTGGGAAGCAACTCGTGGGTTGAGTCCGAGCCGTGGAGATTATCGACGCTTGGCACGACAAGCGAAGCTCGAGAGCCGCGACGACAAGCCCACGGTTCTCTGTGTTACATTACTGCGGCGAGCCGAGCGTGTGGTGCACTCGCAGCAGGCCAGCGGCGGCAGGGTGTCAGAGCGGAATTTAGGGGTTGAGTCCTGTGTTGTCGTGGCTCCCTTGACGAAGCATCTTTTTATGATCGAAGCAGGAACCGAGAAGTGATGGAGGCGTGGGGCAATGTGTACGTTGCCGGGGGCAGTTCACGCGCAGCCCATGAGGGGGCGGACCACGACCGTCCACGTGTGGATGGATGCGTCCACGGTGGATGTGTAGACCTGGTGCGTTCGTTCGACCCAAGGGTCGAGGGTCGCGTCGAAAGATGCCTCGGAAGGGCACCCTTGGTGGAAAAAGGATCTAACGTGTGGACGAACGTACCTGAAGACACGCTGGAGGACCTCGCTGAGCTTCTCCTCCGTCGTCGCCATGGTGGGCTGTATCCGGGGGTGGTGCGGCTGGGAGCGGCGGTGTGGACACCGCTCGAGGGAGGGGCGCGATGGCGGGGCGCCGAGAGAATGTGACACGCACCTCACTCCGTGAGGTTGATGACGTGGCTTAGTTTATTGTTTTCTCTTGAGTCAAGATCGTGAGCTGTGACTCATCAGTCTGACTCGTGACATACAATGCCGTATTAGCGCGGAGCGCGTGTGGGTGACTTGGGTCTGACGGAGTGTCGCTGTCGGTCTCGAAAGTTTTTGGGGAGTTGAACAGGTTCTCGCGGTTCAGCCTCGCGGCCTCGCGTGCTGCGCACTCGTCGGCGCACGTGCGTCACCGCTGATGAGGGTCTGTCCCATTGCGCACTCGGTGGTACCTTCCGTCGGTCTAGGGGTCCGGGGTGGCGCGCGCCGCCACCCACCAGCGAGGCACAACTGGTCGCCGTGGAAGCGTCTGCCGACTACGAAAGTGACGGTGGCAGCCCAAGTGCCCGAGCCAGATGCCTCCTTCGCCGGCCCCGCCGCCGCCTCATCATGCGCCGCCGCCGTCACCTTCGTGACAGGCAACGAATCCAAGGTAGGGCCGCCCTATGTTGGCCCGCGTCATGCATCTTGAAGCCTCGTTCCTTGAGTTACAAATGCCAGGCTTGCTTCCCACCGTGCCGAGCCGAGCGATGTCTGGCAGCCCTGCTCCTTGGTGGCGCGGTTGGCGCTGGCGCTGAGCGCGCACGGCGTGGAGGCAAGCGGCACGGACCTGGACATCACGGAGATACAGGCGGACACCGTGCTGGAGGTGGCGCAGGACAAGGCGCGCAAGGCCTTCGCCATCCTTTCCGGCAGGCCCTGGCAGCAGTTGCTCGTCGCGTCATAGGATGCCGTTTCACTGCTTTCAGTCATCTATTATTACTCTACCCCTGCTGCTTTTCAAGAAACGAGGGTTCAAAGTGCGTGCCACTTGCGTGTCGATGACGTGGAGGGCAGTATCTGGCAGGCCCTTCTGAACGCCCCCCTGGTAGTGCACGACTGCGGGCTGCAGGTGGCGGCGCTGGACGACTACCCGGGCCCGTACACCAAGTACGTGAACTACAAGCTGGGCATGCGTGGCAGGGGCTTACTCTTGTTCACTGTCCAGCTCAATGTAAGCGCTTTCTGTGGGATAGGGGGCGTATTTAGGGGTTGTGTAGGGCGTGTGTTGGGCGTGTCAGGGGGTACCAGGGCGTGTCAGGGAGTACCAGGGCGTGTCCAAGGGTGTATTTTGTGTCAGAAACGGCTCAGGTTGAGCTGAAAAGTGGACAGGTGTAAGCCCCTGACGCGCGGGCTCCTGGCGCTGCTGGCCGGGGAGGCGGACCGCCGCGCCGGGTGGGACGAGGCCGTCGTCTACGTCGACGCCGCCGGCAGGGCATCTGACTGGTTGCACACCGCTGCCGCCTGGCCTCACGCGGCGTGTCTTCCCCTCCCCTGACTGTTTGCGCATGGTGCACCTGCACACCAATGCCGCCGCCGCCGCCACGGCCGCCCTGCGTGCTGCCGCTCGTGGTTATACTTGTCGCCCCTAATCTAGCCTACTGAGCACTGGCCCCTAAACTAGCTTTAACCAGCCCAGTTCAAACCCCCCTATTTCACTAAACCACTGTAGTCCCCAATACTAACCCACTAATCCACTAACCACTAGCCCATAAACTAGCTTATACTAGCTGACTTCACCCCCCCCCGGTCGCAAGCACTAGCTTAGTTTGACAAGGATACGTAATGGTGACCTTCCGCGGGATCTAGTGGCACGGCCCTAGTCGGCGGCACGTTGCACTCCTTCGTGCCCGCCAAGAAATACACGGTAGGGCGGTGCAGGTTGACCCTATGACACTTACGATGAAAGCGCCTGGATCTAAGCGCTTGAAACTATGACAATGAGAAAACGCTTTCAAACTTTGCTTTCAATCTCAACTTGCGCCGCTACAACACGGGGTTGGTGGCGCCGCACGCGCCGCGGAAGTACCTGCGAATGTCGGGGCCCGAGCGGGCCGTGGGGTGCGTGTTCGTGCCGAGTGACTTCGGCAGCGTGGAGTGTCTGGCAGGGGCTTACACTCGTCCACGTTTCGGCTCAACTGAAGCGCATTCTGCTGGGTAGGGGGGCATGTAGGGGTGGTTTAAGGGGAGTTTAGGTGGTGTCATGGGGTATTAAGGAGTATTAGGGGGTGTTCAGGGTGTATTTTGTGTCAGAGACGGCTCAGGTTGAGCTGAGAAGTGGACGAGTGTGAGCCCCTGGTGCCTGGCGGACATGAGCGAGGAGGAGTACCAGCGGTTCAGGCGGGAGGCAGGGGCTTACACTCGTCCACTTTGCGGCTCAACGTGAGCGCTTTCTGTTGGATAGGGGGTGCATTGAGTGATTGAAAGGGGGTGTTTAGAAGGTGTCAGAGGGTATTAGGGGATGTCCAGGGTGTATTCTGTGTCAGAAACGGCTCAGGTTGAGCTGAAAAGTGGACGAGTGTAAGCCCCTGGCGGGAGGCGCCCAGTGTGTGGAACGACTTCGCGGCGTGGTGGGCGGCCGGGTGCGTGGAGAGGCGGTAGGTCAAACCCTAAACCCTAAATCCTAAACCCTACGCCCTAAACCCTAAAACGACTACGCGGCGTGATGGGCGGCCGGGTGCGCGGAGGGGCGGTAGAGATTACATAGATTAGCTTAATTTATTACATAGATAGGCTATGCGCTGTGATATTGTAGCATTATTTAGCTCAGGCATTGCCGCGCGGCATCATTTTTATAAATATCAGTAGCTCTGCTGTACAGCTTATTTTGTTTCAGTGTCTTCGTATATGTATATGCCTGTACATTTGGACTGATGTTCATCATCGAATCCCGGCCTGCGCGGCGTTGGCGCCCTCGCCCACCAGCGCAGGGGTAGGCGCGGTGGGGCGCTTGGTGGGGCTGCGGGGCGGGCTGCCTGCGACCAGGGGCTTACACTCGTTCACTTTTCAGCTCAACCTAAGCCGTTTTGGTCACACCTCCCAGTGTGCCGCTGTCTAATAGACTCGGGGAAAATCATGCAGCCAACGTATGTCACAAAATATGCTCACGTTGCGCCGGAAAGTGGACGAGTGTAAGCCCCTGCCCGCGACGCCGCGCAGGGCCGGCAGCACGGAGTCAGGCGACGCCCATCCGGCGACGGCGCTAGCGCCGGCGGCGCGGATGACCGCAGCGTCGACACCCCGCTCCTCCTCGCCCTCGCCGCCGGAGATGGTGAGACCGTCGCCGCCGATGGGACCGCCCACGCCGCCGTCGTTGCGGCCAGCGTCCAGGGGCTTACGCTCGTTCACTTCTCAGCTCAACTTGAGCGTTCTTTTGGGATAGGGGGTGCGCGTACGGGTTGTGTAGCCCACGTTTAGGGGGTGTTAGGGGGTATTTAGGGTGTGTAGGATGTTTTTGTGTGTCAAACACGGCTCAAGTTGAGCTGACAAGTGAACGAGTGTAAGCCCCTGCCAGCGTCGCGGCGGAGCGTGCATTGCCCCGCCTTCCAGCGCGCCGCCCAGATCTTGCCGAGGTCGTAATGGATGAGCGTGCCCTTGCCGTCATTCTCATGGTCCGCCGCGCGCCAGTTCTGCACCGGTCGGACCACGTCGGCGCCGCCCCCCGCGTGGAACAACAGTCCGCGGTCGTGCCGCCCGTTGTGTAGCGGCGCAAGTTGAATTTAAAAGCAAAACTTGAATGCAGTTCATCACATTTCAGTTTCAAGCGCTTAGTTCCAGGCGGTTTCAACTTGGGTTTGATGCGGTCAAGCTGCACCGCCTTACCGTTGTTTTGTAACACGTACTCGTTGTACTCCACGCCCGTGACGCGCTGCCGGGAGCGGAAGCCGCGGGTGCGTGTCACCGCGCAGACGCCGATGACGCCCGGCAGGTGCAGCGCCACGTTCAGGACGAACTCGCGCAGCTGGATGCAGGGCCGTTCATAAGTATCATATTTGCTGAGTTCATCTTGAGAGCATTTTAAAGGTACGCCAGTGGGCTTACTCAAGTGTTTTAGGTCGAAAGCCCGGCACCTCCTTGTAACGTCAAAGCGTCTCTCTTTAAGTGCAAGCTGGAAATAATACTTAGATCACGGCCCTGCCTCATTGCCGACGGCGCGGCCCACCCGGGCGCTGAACTCCTGGCACACGTGTATGTCCATCAGCTGCACGAACTTGCCCTCGGTGTAGCGCCACAAGTCTAATTTGAAAGCACAGTTTGAAAGCGATTCATCACATTTTATAGTCTCAAGTGCTTAGTTCCAGCGGCTTCAACATGGGTGTGATAGGGTCAACCCGCACCGCCCTACCTGGGGGCGGCGCGCCTTCTCCTTGTTGTGCCAGTCGTGCTCCGTCGCGTCCTATATGCAGGGGCTTACACTCGTCAACTTTTCAGCTCAACGTAAGCGCTTCCTATGGGATAGAGGGTGCATTAGGGGGTTAGTTGGGGGGTTGTTTAGAGGTGTCACGATATATTAGGGGGTATTCAGGGTGTATTTTGTGTCACAGTAAGGCTCAGGTTGAGCTGAAAAGTGGACGAGTGTAAGCCCCTGCCTCCATGGAGTCCACCATCTGGAAGTACACTCCACCCTTCACCTCGCCGCTGTCCGCCTGTGCCCAGGGTCGATTGAAGGGTTTAGGGTTTAGGGTTTAGGGTTTAGGGGTTCAGTGTTTGGAGTTTTAAGGTTTTGAATAATGCTTGCCATGTCATAGGATGTCGTTTGACTCACCAAACTAGAATCTACAATGTAGTGAATGACGTGATGGGTACCGGTGCGCTATATGGTTGATGACCGGTGTACCATGCGGTTAATGACTGGATAACGCTCGCCACGTCATAGTATGTCATCGGACTCATCAAAACAAGCATTTACAATGTGGTGGATGACGTGGCAAGTACCGGTACACGATATAGTGGACGACGTGGCGAGCGTTGTTGACTCAGTCCCTACCTGCACCACGAGGTTGCACTGGGGGTTGTTGAGCACGCGGTCCTCGATGGTCTCGATCGGCGTGCACATCGCCGGCGTGCGGCCCCAGTTGCAGGGCCATGTATTGGTAAATTAGTCGGCATAATTAGGCGTAATTGGGCATAATCTGAGCATAATGGGGTGAATTTGGGCGATTCAGCATAGGGAATTTGGGCAAAAAGAGCATATTCCGTATGGGCCTACCCAGTTGGCCTTCTCGATGGCGACCAGCGCGTCGATGTCGGCGGGAACCGCGCGGCGGATGCTGTACCCCGTGCGTCGCAGCCGCGCCACTGCCACACCCTGCGCCCAGGGGCTTACACTCGTCCACTTTTCGGCTCAACATAAGCGCTTTCTGCGGGATAGCGGGTACATTGAGGGGTTGTCCAGGGAGTGGTTAGGGTGTGTCATGGGGTATCCGGGGGTTGTCTAGGGTGTGTTTTGTGTCAGAAGCGGCTCAGGTTGAGCTGAAAAGTGGATCAGTGTAAGCCCCTGCCTGCGGCACGGCGGCAGCGGCGGCGGGGGCCTCCACCGGCGCCGGGGCCGCGGCCGCCGCGGAAGCCCCGGGGCCCTCGGTGTAGCGGCGCAAGTTGAAATTGAAAGCAAAGTTCGAAAGCGGCTCATCATATTTTAGGTTACGCGCTAAAATCAAGGACGGCCATGCCGGGGTCCACCTAGGGTGATCCTGGGCCGGCCTACCTCAGCGGCGGCGGGCGGGGCCACGAAGCACCCTTGCGAGTCCAGGATGAGGCCCACCTCGGCCGCCTGCCACAGCACCTGGTGGATCGGCACGTGGAACACGCCCGTAGTGTATTGGCGCAAGTTGAAATCGAAAGCGAAGTTTGGAAGCAATTTCTCATTTTCTAGTTTTAAGAGTTCAAATCCAAGCGCTTTCAATGTGGTTTCCATGGGGTCAACCTGCACCGCCCTACCTTGGCATCCGCGCCGCCGGCGCCGCCGCCGCCGCCGATGTTGGCGGCGTCGGTGGGGTCAGCGCCCTCCACGGCCAGGGTGTTGACGGTGTAGCGGCCGCAGGGCGACATGCCTCGGGTCACGCCGGCCATCAGCAGCACCCTCGCGGTAGAGCCCGGCAGAAAATGCTGAAGACATCAGGCAGGTGGAATTGAATTCATGAAACGAGGGTCAGCAACTGAAGAAATCAGGCAGGTGGAATTTAATGAAAGAAGCGAGGGTTGGCAAATGCGGCAAATACATTCATGGACTGTTTTGAACAACAGTTGAAATTAATTCAAGAAACCAGGGTCGGCAAATGCGGCAAATGTATTTCATGGACTGTTTTGGGCAATAGATGTCAGGGCCCACCCTGTGGGGCCTGCTGCCTGGTATAGCGAGTCAAGCATGTCGGCCACGCGGTCGGCGTTGGCCGCCGCCCCGATCTCAGCGAAGGCCGCGGCGTTGGCGGCCACGGCCAGGTCGATCGCACCGTCGGCGGGCGCGGCGGCGGACGTGAGTGCCGGGCTGGCATCCGCGTCCACTCCCCGAGGGCGGCGGCACTCCGCGGTGGCGTCGCCGCCGGCGGTGTTACACTTGAGCATGTAGCGGTGGCTCGCCGCGCCGCTCCGTGCGCGTTTCGCCGGGGTCTGCTGTACCTGCGCCGGGGTGGCCTCGTTGAGCAGGGGCGCGAGGCGGCGGCAGGGCGTGACCAGCATGTGCCCCTCGCGCGCGGCGTCCACAATGCCCTCCAGGTGCTTCACCGACCCGGGGGCCCTGTCCTTGGTGTAGCGGCGCAATTTGAAATTGAAAGCAAAGTTTGAAGCCGGTCCATCATATTATAGCTTTAAGCGCTTAGTTCCAGGCGCTTTCAACATGGGTTTGATAGGGTCAACCTGCACCGCCCTACCGTGGGGTCCAGCTTCAGCTTCAGAAACGGCGCGTCGCAGGCCCCGCCGCCCGCGGTGCGCGCGAGTGCGTCTAGCGCGGCGAGCAGGGTGCGGTCCGAGCGGCCGCCGCCCACGCCCGCGGCCGCCAGCCCCACCACCCCGCGGTGTAGCGGCGCAAGTTGAATTTGAAAGCAAAGTTCGAAACAGGATCATCCATAATTCAGTTTCAAGCGCTTATTTCCCGGCGCTTTCAACGTGGGTTTGATAGAGCCAACCTGCACCGCCCTACCGCGATGCCCGTCCTCGTCGTCGTCGTCGTCGTCCTGCTTGCTGCCGGCGGCGGCGACGCCGGGCAGGAACACGCTGCAGAGCGCGGCGGCCACGTCAGACAGCGCGGAGGCCGCTAAGCAGGGCCCGGTACGTTGCGGGGGGACGCCGTGTCAGGCCCTGGACGCCGGCGGCGGCGACGCTTGTGTACATATGCATCATCACGAGAAAGCAGACAAAAGACAGGAGACGGCATGTCCGTTGTGCATAGGTGCACTATGACAAAACAAGTGAATCTATGACTGATATCTGAGGATATCAACTAATATCCGGTGATATTTACTGCCTTGTGATTGGTCGAGAGGTCAAAGTCGCTCTCTCGACCAATCACAAATCAGTAAACATCAGTATCATGTCATTGATATCAGTTGATATCAGTCATAGCTTCACTTGTCTTGTCATATGAGCAAACATTGATGGGCCGCCGCGTCCGGCCCTACCATGTGGTTGTCGTCGGAGGTGGCGCGCAGCACGGCCAGGGCGGCGTCACGTTGCGCCATCGCCGCCGCGCCCAGGTTCAACCGCATCCGACCGCAGGGCCCCACCGGATACATGGTGCGATGCCGCGTCAGGGTTTAGGGTTTAGGGTTTAGGGTAACGGATACACGGTGCGATGCCGCGTCAGGGGATGCACGTTACCGCCGGGACAGGCACATAATGCTCGCCACATCACAGGATGCACGTTTGCGCGAAAAGGCGCATGCGGCGGGAGTGGTCACTCGTGGCGTAGTTGCGTGGTCACTCTGGGCACAGGTTCAGGGCACAGGTTTAGGGTTTAGGGACAGCATCCTGGGACCTACTACCTCCGTGTCTGCTATGACTGCCAGCGCGGCGACGGTGGCGGGCGCCGCGACGGTCGGCGCCCGCTGCTCGGCCGGACTCTTTTTGGGGCTGGCCTCGCCACAGAGCCTGGGGAAAATTGCTCGCCAATTCAGAGGATGCCGTGTAATTCAAGTAAAGCTGGTTCAACGCACGTCAGATGACGGAGCAGGAGAGAGAGAGAGATGCTTCCGTGTGTATGAGGAGGCACCAGGGTCTCGCCCTGGCCCACAAGGTGACGGGCAACATAGGCTGGTCCCTACCAGCTCGGTGGCGATAAGCTTGGTGTACTTCAACTTTGCATCTTGCCAGAACTGCTCGTCGGTTTGATCCATCGTCCCTAACTCGGCCACCGCGGGCGCCGCTGCCTCGGCCGCCACCGCCGCGGGAAGGGAGTCGCGGGGGAGCTCGGGGTGGGCGGCGGTGGCCGGGCGCGGGGAGGCTGGGACCGGCCGGGACCGGGACGGGGACTGCGGGGGTGTTGTGCACCCCTCAGCGGCGGAGTTGTCGGCGGCGGCTGCGGCGGTGAATTTGGTGACCTCAACCAGCGGCGCCAGCGGGTAGGGCCTGGCAACCTATTGATCACCACGTCACAGGATGCCATTGAACTCAAGACAATAGGGGGGGGATTACTGAAGGAATTTCATTGTTAGACAGATTAAATATAAGAGACACATATATAACTCGAGACTCGAGGGTTCAGATGGCATTGCATCACGTGGCGAACACGATGAACGTCTGGTAGGCCCCTACCGGCGGCGGCGGCGGGACACGCAGGACGTACAGCTTCAGCGCGCGGCGCGCCACAACGCCGCCCAGCAGGTTGTACTCCATCATCTGGTTGTCATGGACGGCATCCGCGACCGACAGCACGTCCGCGGCGGGCGGGAGCGTGGAGCTCAACGCCAGGAGCCCGTAGGTGAGCGGAAGCCGAGCGGTCTCGGCAACCTCGGAGCAGGGGCTTACACTCGTCCACTTTTCAGCTCAACTTGAGCTGTTTCTGACACACAATGCACTTTAAACACCCACTGATATTCCTGAACGCCCCCTAAACACCCCGTGCACACCCCCTAACCAACCCCTAAATGCACCTCTCATCTAATGGAAAGCGCTTACGTTGAGCCGAAAAGTGGACGAGTGTAAGCCCCTGCCTCGACAATCTTGGAGGTCGGGGAGGCGGCAGTGAGCGGGCCGAAGCCGGCGCGGCGCAGCACCTCCTCGCAGCCCTGGAGGAGGAGCTCGCGCACGTAGCGCGGCTGCTTGACGGGGTCGGGGAACATGGACAGGCCGCGGGGCAGGGCCGAGGTGATGCACAGGCCGACCTCAATGCAAGCATCTTGGAGGCACCAAGTGGCAGCTCAAACAGAAAAAGCAGTAGTGTGACGGACAATTGTAGCTCAAGGGGAGTGGCCTCGGAGCTGTGAGGTTGCGCATCTTTTAGGATACGAGGCGGGACGAGTTGCAAGGGCTCAAAAGGGGCGATGTACGCCAGGTGGTTCACGCGGCGCCTCGACGCGTGCAGCTGAAAGTGCCACCTCAACTCAACAAAATGCTATCCAATGGACATTGTAGTACCGGAGGGAGGGGAGTGGTCTCGGAGTTGAGAGGTTGCGCAATCTTTGAGGTCTCGAGGTGGCAGGTGAGTTGCGTCAGGGGGGGGGGGGAAGCCTACGTTGCAGTAAAAGGGAAACTATGAGGCCCTGCCGGTAGCGGCGAAGCGGTCGACGCAGGCACGCAGGGCGCCGTAGTCGCCAACACCGCCGAGGCCGGTGCCGGTGCCGGGGTTCTCGAGCTTGTCAATGTTGTCAAAGTTGTCAATGGACGAATCGCCGGGGATCTGCGCCGCGGCGGTGCTGAGCAGGCGCGTCGCCTTGGCGAACGCGCGCGGCGGCGCGGTAGGATCGGCGTCCAGCACGATGCGCGCGACGGCGAGGGTGTGGCGCGAGTTCGAGGCCGGGGAGTCGTACGTGACATAGATGTGCGCCGTGTTCGGGTCCTCATCCAACGCGTCCGTGTCCACGTCCACCGCGGTGTAAGGCCTCGCAGACAATGCTCACGACATCAGACGCGGGCGGCATGCACGTGTGCCGAGAGAGATCCGCGCGTCGCCAAGCGCAGGTTGAGCGCGGTTCGATACGCGAGCACGAGAGCGTAACCCTACTTCGGGACTGGAGAGCATTGTCAACGTTGGATACCGGAACAATCACAATTTTGACAAGGTCGATTCTGTTGGGCCCTACCAGACGGTTGCTCCGCTTGGCGCGGCTCAACACGTTAAGCTGCTCGGTGCGAGCGCGGATGCAGCCGTCCACCTCGAGCGCCGACCGCGCGCGCACCACCACCATCTTATCCATACCGTTGAACGAGCCCGTCGCGAGCACCTCCTTGCCGACGCCCGCGAGTGCGGAGTCCGCCGCGGCGGCGAAGGACGCCGGTGACGCAGTTGCCGGAACGACGAAACGCACACGCGCGTTCTTATTCATCGCCCGGTCTTCATCGTCGAAGCGCGAGGCGAGGAACGCCTTCGAGAGGTGCGCGTCGTCGCCGACGACGGGGAAGTGCCGGATGTTTCCGGAGACGGCCATGGTCCCGGAGCGCGGTGTCGGAACCGCGGGAGCTGTACGAGGGAGCGGGGAAACGTACCGTTAACAAGGGCTTTCAGCGGGTCGACGATTCGATGCCGGAACAATCTGACAACCAGATCAGATTCGCTGCGTGCGCGACCGCAGTATATTTGGGATCGTGACTGAAAGAATACGGGTGCGGGGGGTGTGGTGGGCACCTGTTGTGTTTGTGGGGGCGCGATGGGTCTTGCGCGCGTGGGTGTTGGTGTTCCGGTGTTTCCGGGAGTGCGGGATGGTTGTGTGGGTGTCGGTGGGGGCGGAAGGAAAGGTGGTGAGATAACGCGTTGTCAAGTCGTGTTCGCTTTTTGGCGTCATGACGCAAAAGAAGAGTCGTTTGGAAAGTGAAACGGCTGCGATTCCTTGAAGCTGAATCGTTTTTCGCCACCCATCGTGAATGACAGGTTTGATCGATGATTGATGACACGGTCAATAAAAGTCAACGGAGGGGATTCGAACCGTTTTATTTTCGCAAGAATCCGCCGGATTTGCACCTCATGTTGAACGGACTTTTCTTCAGTACCGTCAAGCCGTTTTCTAAAGGCTTTCATTGACCCCTAACATTATAAATGACCCCCCTCCCTCGATCGGCCCCGTTTTGCTCAGGGTATATATTATACCCTTGTAACGTTCATATTTACGACCGCTGCGCGTCGCGCGCGCGCGCTAACGCGCCGTATTTTATCGCCGAGTTAGCGTCGAAATAACGACCACTAAGATGTCCATACAGGTAGGCGACCTTTCGGGAACGCCAACTAAGAATACAGAGTAACGATGTGGGGGGGGGCTATTTCGCCGTTCTCCATTGGCCAAATACGAGGATAAGAATATCTCGAATCAGATTTTGGGAGCAGCAGTGCAAAGGGGGGGCATTGAGAACGATCGCATGACTTGCCTTCACGACGAATGCTCATATGAAATCAAGGTTGAAAGTGAGGAGATGAAGCTTGAAAACTCGATAGAGCGCTACTTCTCAATGACCCCCCTCCTGCCACCTGGCACTCTCTGTGACTCAACCGTGATGCGTGGCGAATCGACGGTCTATTAACTCCTCGAATTTACCGAAATGGTGGGAAAAGAACAGAGACACGTCAGCTCGGCAACCCATGCCACGGCAGCCACAACTCCGCCGCTCGACGACGCGCGCGCTCCCCAATTGCGCCCTTTACCGCTATTCTCTTAAGGCAGCTCACTCTTCCAGGTCCTTCCCCTCCCTGCGGACGAACGCGCGCCAAAACATAGAAGCACGCTCTCGAAAAAACCATTTGGTGCTGAGTGTGCTCAGAACGAGAGGCGAGATCCCGCAACTCAGCAACAGTCAACAACGCCAAAGAAGAAGATGCTCGCCGCCGCCGCCGCCGCCGCCCGCGCCGCGTTCCGCCGCCCCGCTGCGGCGCGCGTGTTCTCCTACTCTGCATCCAAGGCGTCCGCGCACGTAGTCGGGACAGGGACAGGGGCACACGGACAGTAGGGACCCGAGGACGTTGCCCGCCACTCTCCACTCTCCCGCCACGTCCAGTTTGTTTCCAAATATCTTTTCGTCCACGTGTCCCCGGGTCTCGACCAACCTGTGCGCACGAGCGTTGTATCGGGGTTTCATGGACTCGACTCGTGCGATCTCGGTGTGGGCAGACCGTCGCTGTCTTGCGGGCGTTGAGAAGCCGCTGCACGTTCGGGGGAGCTAAGAAAATGCCTCCCATTTCCTCCTCTGTGGTTCAAAAGTCCACAAATGGCAGCCTTGTAACCTGGCGA
>Ga0307489_10000576_pt1 | contig 22578 bp, 33 predicted proteins | sample SB12metaG_FD_202247 | JGI IMG/M metagenome (GOLD analysis project Ga0307489, IMG submission 202247) | Sea-ice brine microbial communities from Beaufort Sea near Barrow, Alaska, United States - SB 1.2 | ecosystem: Environmental > Aquatic > Marine > Coastal | place: USA: Alaska | collected... | reverse complement strand
TGCTCACCAGGTAACCCAAAATGCTACGCAACCCTATGCTGAGGCGGATGTCCCGTTGTTATCCGCGCCGGCGCCGGGGTCCATGATGGGAGCCGTGGCGCGGCTGATCGGGCCGCGCCCGCCCGACCTGTGTAGAGCGGACAAACAGACCATGCCCCTCGACTCCACTGGTCGGGCCGCGTCTATAACGCTTGCCACGTTATCAGCCACGTGTGCCGACCCTCGTTTCTTGAGTTTCATCGGGCGGAATAAGAGAGCGAGAGGGAGACGCGTCAGCGTGTATGAGGAGGCAACAGACTTCCGCCTTGGCTCGTGAACCATGCACGCCACATGAGTCACACAGCATCACATGACGTGGCAGGGATTATACGACAGGCCCTGAGCGCGGTACTACCGCCGCGGCGCCCGAGCCTGCCCACGCCGCCCGCGCCGCCGCCGCCCCGGAAACGCCGGGGCTCGATTGAGCAATGCCTGTATTCGACGGACTAGCATAGTTTCATATTTATCAACAGTCATGTCATGTGCTAGCTAGAGCTGCCCCCCCATTTATTTGAACGTTTTAGGTTTCTTTTTGAAATGCGTGTAGCTGCAAACTTAGTCTCGGCGAACCTCCTCCTACTGGTAGCGCGGTTTAATGTCATTAATATGATGTAAATGACGCGCGCTGTAATCTCATTCGTACACTCGCCGCACGTCCCAACATCCGGCAATCGCCAGTCTTCCATCTTTTATCTTTCGATCGGTAGAGCTTATTTCGAATAGGATTCTATTTCAATTTATATTTGTAAAGTTCAAACGCGTGTCTTCTACACATCATCGTAACAAACGTACATCGCCAGTCATCCGTCATCAGCACAGTGCTTCCATCGTCTCTCATCTACTGACGAGGGCGGTTGCTGGCGGCGCTGCATTCTGGAGTCTGCCAGGTTTCAATCATTCAAGCTTGCGCTCACAACAAAGGAAGAGTGAAAGAGAACAAGCATCGTAATGAGTCATTCACTATCATTTAATGATGTCGTCGACGTCCCGATCTCCGCCCAAGGCGCTCATGGTGTGTTCTGGAGATTCAGTTGCGGCAGACGGATTCAGACGGATAGAGGAAGGTTGTCAGAATATCCCTTGGTGACGGCCGCGTCACGCGTCGCCGCGGTCCACGGGCAGCCGTGCTCCCGCGCCCACATCAGCACATCCAGGTGCCCGCCCTGAACGGCATTTGAGCACGTCACCTCGGTCCACGGGCAGTGGTGCTCCCGCGCCCACTTCAACATCTCCAGGTACCCGCCCATAGCGGCGTTATCGCACGTCCTCGCATCCCACGGGCAACCGTGCTCCCGCACATATTGCAGCACGCGCAGGTGCCCGCCGCAAGCGGCGTGCAAACAAGTGAAGGCGCTCCACGGGCACCCATGCTCGTGCGCCCACCTCAGCACCTCCAGGTGTCCTCTCCGAGCGGCGTACAGACACGTCAGCTCGTCCCACTCGCACCCGTGCTCCCGCGCCCACTGCAGCACCTCCAGGTGCCCGCCCTCAGCGGCGAAAGTACACACCAGAGATCCCATGCCCACCTCAGCACCTCCAAGTGCCCGCCCCTAGCGGCGTTCGCACAAATGGACTCGACCCACGGGCACCCCCTCGCCTTTGCCCATGCCAGCCGCTCGACGGACCCGGCAAAGTTCCTGACCCTGAGGAGCAGCGGCCCTCCCTCCTCGGCGCCCTGTCGTCGCTATTGTCGCTCGCCTCCTCCACCTCCTCGTGCGGCACGCCGAAGGCCACCACCGCCGCGCGGCACGCGCGCGCCGCCTGCCCGAACAGCACCAGATCCGTGGGGTCCAGCTGCGCCAGCACCTCCGCCGCGAGCACCTCGGGCACCTTCTCGAGCAGTCCTTCCAACAGCAGCGACGGGTAGGTTATCAACCCTAGCTCCCGCAGCCTGAGCAACAACTCGTCCTCCCCCAACTCGGCCGCTCCCAGAAGCTCGGCGAGCACGCCCGCGGGGCGCACGACGTGGCGGCCCGGCGGGAGATCGGCGCCGGCAGCGGCGGGGTTGGTGGGTTCGGGTGTTTCCATGGCGGCAGAGAGGACGAGGTAGGCGGCGGACGGTTGTTGTGCGGTGCGGCACGTGGAGCCATCAAAGCACTTTCATCCTCACTTTGGAGAGCTCAGGTAGTCCTTTTCCTGTGCAGATCCGGTGGGGGGCAAACGCTGCGCCGTGATTGGCGGATCTGCACACAGATCAATAGCACCGCACAATAGTACGGCAACGCAGGGGTTCGACGGACTAGCAAATTATCATATTCACCAACCAGCGTGTCGTGTGCTAGAGCTGCCCCCCCATTCATTTTCACGTTGTTCGGTTTCTTTTTGAAATGCGTGTAGCTGCAAACTTAGTCTCAGTCAACCTCATCCTACTGGTAGAGCGGATATGCGACCCTTCAATCGACGCTGGCGCTCGCTGCGCTCGGCGGCAGCGGGGCCTGGTCGATGTTTACGATAACATATGTGTCATCTACTAGCAACCCCATCTAAGAAGTAATAGTCTATCTTCAGTCGACGCAGTGAATGCGGACCGCGTGGGCTGGCCGGTCGGTGTCCACAATGATACAGTGAGGGTGGTCGGAACGGAAGTCGTTACCCACACTCATCACCACAGACGTGCGGGGGGCGGGGGGACAAACATTACCCGCCACCCCATTCAACGGAACCCCATTCGCATGGTTTCCATTCCCGCCGCCGCCGCCGTTGTGGCCTCCGATATCTCCGCCACCGCCGCCGATCCCGCGCCCGACCACTCCTTCCCCCCAATAATTTGCCCACTCCTGCCCCCCAATAAGTTGCGTGAACTGCCCCCCGTGCAACCCCACGCTCTCGTGGATGTGGCCGTGCAGCGTCAGCCGCGGCCGCCACCGCTCGATGGCACGCCGCACCGCCAGCGACCCCACGCGCGCGCCAGATTGGGTGAAGTCCCCCACGGTGTCGTGTGGGGGCGCGTGCACAACCCACAGCGGGGGCACGTCCGGTTCACCGTCGGCATCCACGGCCGTGTCCAATTCCAATTCCGCGTCAACGGCCACTTCCAATTCCACGTCTGCGCCTACATTGAGGTCCAGGGCCTGGTCTGGTGCTTGCTTCCGTTTTCGCATCCGCCGCTGGTGCTTCCAGCGCGCCACGAGGCGGTCCATCCCCGCCTCGATGGAGTGATCACGCGCCGCATCGTCCGTCAGCTCCCGCTGGCACCTCATCACGCCCCCATCGGCCTCAACTCCCATGCCAGGGCCGTACCGAAAGATTTCTTTCAACTCAACCTGATGGTTCGCTGATAGGCCATGCCAGGGGGGAGGAGGCGGCGAACTCGAACAGAAACACAAGAGCATCATGAGCAGGCAATCATGTAACAGTCAGGTAACAGTCAGGTAACGGTCAATCAGGTCTCGGCCCTGCCCAGTGGAGGGATCCACCGTGCGAATATTCCCATCGGAGGCGAACCCTGCGGGGTCCACGTCGCGCGCCAGGGTGTCCGCCAAGTAGGGGCTGCCTCATTTTGCTCGACACATCATAGGATACAGTTTAGCTGAATAAACTTACTTTGTCATTGACAACATAACTCAATACATAAAGTTGTTCGACATACAATTCCGAGTATTGACGCATCAACCTGACTAAGGATGCTCATCTCATGCATCTCAGGTCATTACATGCGGATAAATATGAGAAACGAGGACCCAAAATGCGTTGGATGAGGTGCAGAGCAACATCTGCCAGGCCCTACAGCCAGGTCCCGGGTGTCACACCGCTCCCAATCCTTCTTCTTGTGGCCGCAGAGCGGTACCAGCGAACACGACAACGCGTCGCACGTCGCCACCGGATGCGTGATTGTCGCGCCAGTGCCCCCGTCGGTGACCGTGACCCGCGCCAACGTCTCGAGCGTGAAGAAATCCCCCTCCCCATCGACCAGAGCCGTATGTGATTGCGGTTATAGCTCAACTAGTGTAATAATGCCAGGGTGGAGGATGCGGCGAGTGTGAACTGAACAGGTGGACAGATACACTGGTACACCATGAGCAAAAAGTCAGGGACTAGTGTATGGCACGGGAGGAGGATGCGGCGAGCGTGTGCGGGTACAGTGGAATATTACGAGCAAACAGGCAGGTTAAGCTGGTACGCGTGCCGCGTGTAACGACCTGCCTTCGACGAAGCGGACGTGCCCTGGCGCGCCCGCGGCCTCGCTGGCGTGCGCCGCCGCCGCGTGGCAACGCGGCATGAGCCCCCCCCAGTCTGAGTTGCCGAACAGGCACACGCTGGGTGTGGGGTGCGCGGCCGATATCTAAGGACTGAAGGATGGTGTTCGCCACTTCATGGGATACCAGTTCACTCAAAAATCGAGGGTTCAAAATGTGTCTGATGACGTGGCGAGGATAATCCCTCAGTCCCTACCAGCAAGGGCACCAGCACCTCCGTGAACCAGCGGCCCTGGCGGTGGAACGCCTCCGTCATATATTCCACCGCCGCGTCGCTCGCCCAGTCGGGCTTGCCTGGCTTCAGGGCCTGGCTACCACCGCACACACGAGTTGTCAGGTGCAGTCAGCCGAGGGTTGTTCTCGTGCGTTCGCTTGATAAGCAGACTCTGAACGGCATCCAAGGTGCGACGCGACGTGTGCTTGGTAAATGCAGTAAAAAGGAATATTTCGATACATTTGATGCAGCCCCCCTGCCGTCGGGCAGGTGCGGGAGGAACTCGTGCATCTTGGTGCCGTCGAAGCCCATGCCGCTGCCGCGCGGCGCCAGGTCCCCGCCCACCAGGGCCTCTCAAACACTGGTCGCCACGTCACGGACGAGGCGTTGGCTTTTGAGCACAAGCACGCACGTTCGAAAATAAACGTTTACCTCGAGACACGGGAGTTCGAAAGGCGGTGGACGACGTAGCGAGCAGTAGCTATTAGACCCTGCCGCCCAGCACCACAACATCGCACTCCTCGCGCACCGCGGCGGCCAGCACACGCCGCAGGTGCGCCTCGTTGCCCAGCACAAGGGCCGCGCTCGGAGACGACTTTCCACTTTCACTTCCGGCTTTATCAAAATAATTTAAGATTTGCGTGATAAACATCCTCGAGGTGTCAGTTTGGGAGCGGCCCTGAGCCAGCGCAGAAGGAGCGACCGTCCACCGGCGCCGGCGCCGGCCAGCGCCGCCGCTCGTGGCTGCAGGGACACAGCGGTGGCTTAAGTTGAGCTGAAAAGGGAACGCCCGGGCGCCCTGCCGTGCACGTCGCTGGTGAAGCACACCTTCACTCCATTCGCCGCCGGCGTGACGGATGCGGTGGCGGGGGTGGTGGCGGTGGCGGGGGGCGCGGGCGCGGGCGCGGGCGTGGGCGACGACGCCGGCGGGGCGCTGGTCATCGCGCGTGTTGCTCGCCCTCTCGCTGCCGTGTGCGTGTTCGTCGACACCGCCGCGCGCGTTAGTGATGCGTTCGACGTTCGGGCGCGTGTCTATTTGTCGATCAGTCCAAGACGAAAAGACGGCACCCGCCTGGACTTCTCCGCCTGGGGACGTCAACCGCTATTTTCTTCTGCGCTGCATCGAAACAAGCGGGCAACCGAGAGCCTGCGTCGTTGAGCCGCCTATTCCTCCCCCGTCGCCGGCGCCAGCGGGTACCACGAAAGCGAGCTGCCCGAGGTGCGGCGGTGGCGGTACGCAGCAAAGAGGCGACCTGCTCAAAAAGCATCTGAGGGACGCTACGAATCTTCATTACTCGTAGCTTCTGTCTGTGGGGATGAGGCGGGGAGGTAAAGCGCCCCTCCCCGAGAATGGGGAGACGGCGGCCGCCCCCAGGCGCTCCCCGCGACTGACCGAGCAGCAGCGCGCCGCCGACGCCGCCGTGTGCGGCGCGCCTACTGCACAGCACGCGCCCAATCCCGCCGCCGGCGCCGCCGCGGCCGCGGAGGAAAGGGAAGAGGATCCTCCCCCGGCGGAGTTGCTGGGTAGGGGGACAAGGGATGGGCGATCACCTTGCTGGTATGGATGTATCCGTATGTATAGATGTGTCCGTATACGGGACGTATGCATCATTAGGAGGGGTATGAGCACCTGACGGACCACGTCGGTTACGGCCGCGGCCCTGCGGCCAGCCCCCCTGATGGAGGAGTGGCCCGACATCTTCCGCCAGGAGGTGCTCAAAAGGTGGTGCGACCCCACGGACCGAGCCGTGCTAGCGCAGGTACGGACTGTTGAATAGTGCTCGCCACGTCATAGAATGCCGATTAACTCGATAAACGAGAGTTCAGAATACGTTTAATGACGCGGCGAGCACTATGTATCAGTCCTTAGGCGCAGGTGGGCACCGGGTTCCTGGCGGCGGTGGAGGCGGTGACGTCGGCGGAGACGCCACGTGCGGGGAAGACCCTGCTGGCGCCGCTCAAGCTCGCGGACTTCGTAGGGTCTGCCGCGCGCCTGGCCTGGGCCCTCGCCAACGGTCGGGCGGTGTACTCGTCTCGAAATCCGTGCTCATAGCGCTTGGTGTCAGGACTCGATATTAAATCACCATGAACGCTGCTAACATTATTTGCTTTCGATGCAGCTTGCTTCTCTTCACAACGGGGCCCCGCGGACGTGCGGGTGGTCTTCGGGGCCGGTGTGTGCATACGCCGCCCGGGGCGGGAACGTGGAGGTATGGCCTCGCAGACACTGCTAGCCTCGTCCTTGACACGCATTTTGAATTCTCAGTTCTTGAGTTATGTGACGGCCTACTCTAATGACGTGGCGAACACGGTAAAATGCCTGCCACTTATCCACCGCATTTCGAGCCCTGGCTTCTTGATACATTGGTATCAAGTGATGTGGCATGCAAAATCTGCCAGATCCCACCAACGGGTATTGGAGTATGCGCGGGCGCAGGGCTGTCCGTGGGATGCGTGGACGTTTGCATTGGCTGCAGAGCGCGGGCACTTGGAGGTGCTAATCTGGGCGGCTGAGCACGGCTGCCCGATGGACGCAAAGCCTTTTGGGAGGGTATGGGAGGTGTGTGTATGCGCAGCGCGCAGCGGGTCCCTGGCGGTGCTGCAGTGGGCGAGGGAGCATGACTTTGAATGGGTGGGGATGATTCTTTTCCCATAAACTCCCTATTCAGTGCAACCTGCCTGTCTGCTCGTAATATACCAGTGTACACGTAACCAACTGCCGCCTCCTCCTCCATGCCCTGGCCACTCGTTCCATTCAGAGCTCAACCTGCCAACGAGTGGCCAGGCCGGGGCAGGTGTGTACAGGTACACCACCACACTATGAGCAACCAGTCCAGTTGTCCGGGATGAGTATGTGGCTCTGTCGGTGGGGCTTTCTCGTGTGCAAGGAGGCCGCTAAATGCGGGCACCTGGAGGTGTTGCAGTGGGCGCTGGAGCAGATTCCTCCCTGCCCGTGGGACGTATGTACTTGCAAACTCGCCGCTGCTTGCGGGCATCTGGAGGTGCTGAAGTGGGCGCGGGCGAACGACTGCCCGTGGGACGACGGCACCTGTTCGTACGCCGCAGGGGGCGGTCACCTAGAGCTGCTGCAATGGGCAGGGCATGGAAGGTCTGTAGTTACCCCAATTCGGAAGGCTATAACTCGTTATAAGGTGAAAGTCTAGGGCCTAGCAGATATTGATCGCCACGTCATAGGATGCCGTTCAATTCCAGATCAGAAACAAGATTTCAAAACGCACGTCGTTGACGTGGCGGGCAATATGTGTTGGTCCCCTAGGAGTGGGCGCGGCAGCACGGATGCCCGTGGGATGAGGCTACGTGCATGCTCGCTGCCATGTGCGGGCACGTGGCACGGGGGGTATTGAGAACATTCAATCGACCGACGCTGAAATCGACGAACCGAGACAGCGCATATGTGTGAGCATTCACCAGGGGATTACCTGCAAGTCATGCTCAATCCGTGTGCGAGTGCTTGTTCTCGATGACTTTCCTGCCTGGAGGTTCTGAGGTGGGCGCGGGAGCAGCACTGCCCGTGGGACGCCAACACCTGCGCACGGGCCGCAGAGCGGGGCCAGCTCGAGGTAGGGACGAGCGCAGAGTGACAAGATATCCCATATGTGATTGGTCGGGATGATAAGTAATCCCATCGTGTACAGGTTACATCTCAATGACTGGTTAGGATTGGAAGGTTTTGATGTCCTGATTTGTCGAAAAGCTTCCATTGGATACTGTACAAAACTGGACATTGAGTGGCATCATATGACGTGGCGAGCAGTATCCGCCAGGCCCTTGGTTGAGGCGCTGCAATGGCTGTGGAGTAACGGCTGCCCGTGGGACCAGTGGACCTGCCGCTTTGCCGCTGGGGGTGGGCACATAGCAGGGGGGTCATTCAGAACAAGCACTCAACCGATGTTCAAACCGACGAACCGAGTCAGCGCATATGCGTGAGCATGCACCCTGGAGTTAAGTCATGCTCAATCTTTGTACGAGTGCTTGTTCGCAACGACTCTGCTGCTTGGAGGTGCTGCAGTGGGCGAGGCAGCACGACTGCCCGTGGGACGAGAGGACCTGCGAGCACGCCGCCGTGGGCGGGCACCTGGATATACTGCGGTGGGCGCGGGAGAACGGCTGCCCGTGGGACGGGAGAACCATTCGAGCTGCCAACAACAGCACATGCGTGGGGATGGTCCAGTACGTGTGGGATAACGAGTGCCCGACTGATATCATAGACGAGGGCGAGAGCGATAACGAGAGCGAGAGCGAGCGCGAGGGCCAGGGCGAGGGCGTCGACGAAGGCGACGAAGTCGTCTTCACCGACGACGAGGGTGAGGACGGAGACGACGGAGGCGGCGACGGTGGCGGCGACGACGGCGGCGACGGTGGCGGCGGCGGCTTCGGCGGCGGCGGCGGCGAGGTGGCCGGACTGCTGAGTATACATGCTGCAGCGACGGCGGCTGCGGCGGAAGCGACGGCGGCGACGCTTGCGGCGGACGCGGCGCTTGTGGCGCTGGTGGCGGCGGTAGAAGGAGCGGGGGCGGGAGGGGTTGGCGGCGGCGGGGTGTCTGCGGCGGCGGAGAGCAGCGACGAGGAATCAATTAAGCCGTGATGGCGCTGGGGGCTTCGCGGCGGCGAGCTCCGGCGTCGACCCTGGGACAAGGGCGGGGCAGTGGCGGCGGCGGGGGCGGCGGCGGCAGTGGCGGCGGCGGCGGTGGTGGTGGCGGCGGCGGCAGCGGTGGCGGTGGCGACGGCGGCGGCGGCGGCGGGAACGGTTACGACCCCGACGACAATGGCATTATTCACGAAACCACCGACGGCGACCATGGGTTCGACAGCACCGACGGCTCATACTCCGACGGCGACGGCGACGACAACATCCTCGTAAGATGGAGACGACTCTGAGGGTCTTTAAGGGTTTCTCTATTTGTGCCTGTAATAGGGGTGAACTTGGAGACGATTCCAGCTTGCATGTGTGCGAGTGAAAGAGACACTTCCACGACCGAGCAACACAAGGAGGCACCGGGCTTTCGCCTTTGCCCCCGTTAGAATGAGCGAGCGGGAGAGAGAGTAGAGACGCTTCCGCGTGTACAATGAGGCACCAGGCTTTCGCCCTGCCCCCCGTGACAACGACGACGACGAATCATAGCTGCGATCACAACCATGAATATATGCATCGATAACACCTACTAGAGCTCAAATCATGCCCGTATCTTTAATGAATCTTGAGATCCACGTCATTCACGGTTTTCTCCTCCGCCGCCGGCGCTCCAGCTGTGGACACCTGCTCAAGCTCCGCTTCGGCGGCCGGCGCCTGCGGCCCGCTCTCCGCCAAGCTGTAGCGACGCAGGTTGAATTTGACAGCAAAGTTTGAAGGCGGTCATCATATTATAGTTTGAAGAGCTTAGTTCCAGGCGCTTTGAACGTGGGTTTGATAGGGTCCACCTGCACCGCCATACCACGCGGTCGAAAGCTGCCGCCAGCCGAGCCAGCTTCTTGGCCTCGGCGCCGGCACCGGCGAACACCCCTGGTTGTACCGACGCAAGTTGAATTTGAAAGCAAAACTTGAATGCAGTTCATCATATTGTAGTTTCAAGCGCTTAGATCCAGGCGCTTTCAACGTGGGTTTGATAGAGTCAACCTGCACAGCCGTACCTGGTGGGCCCACGCGCCAGGCCCAGTTCCCGGCCGCCACCCCGGGCGTGTTCATGCGCGCCTCGTTGCCCGAGGTGTAGCGGCGCAAATTGAAATTGAAAGCAACGTTCAAAAGCGGCTTCATCACATTTTAGCTTCAAGCGCTTAGATCCAGGCGCTTTCAAGGTGGGTTTCATCGGGTCGACCTGCACCACCCTACCAAGGAAAGCACGTCCTGCATGGTGAACACACACGCCTTACTGACGCTGGCCATGCCCACGCGGATGAAGCCCCACGCGGCGCCCTCATTGTAGCGGCGCAAGTTTAATTTCAAAGCAAAACTTGAAAGCAGATCATCACATTTCAGTTCCAAGCGCTCACATCCATATCCTGGCGCATTCAACGTGTGTTTATCGGGACAATCTGCAGCACCCTACCTCATTCTCCGTGATGCCCGCGTACGCGCTCAAACGGAGCTTGGTATCGGTGTCCTGCGACTCGTACCACCCCTGCGATGTCTCGTTGTCATGCGTGCCCGGGTAGCAGAACGAGTTCTCGTAGTGGTTGTGGGGCAGGTGCGGGTTGCGCCCGAGGCCAAGGCCACACCGCCGCCGCCTCACCAGATTTATAAGAACCCTTTTGAGCTGGCACTTGAGCATATTTGCGGTGTGCCAGTGGGACGAGGGTCGAGTGATATACTAACTCGTTGGTTTCAGGGACAAAAAGCGCATTCATCAAGTGCCAGCTGCAGAAGACAATATTGGCGGGAAGGGCCCTGCCCGTCGCCGCCCCATGCGAACTGCAGCACTACCATGCCGGGCGCGCCAATGGCCTTGCTGTAGTGGCGCAAATTCAATGTGAAAGCAAAATTGAAGCAAAATTGAAGGCGGTTTAGTTTCAAGCACTTAGTTCCATGCGCTTTTTACTGTGCGTTTGAAAGGGTCTACCTGCACCGCCCTACCTCGCGGAGCTCCACCACGTCCTGGGTGATCACGCCCAGGTCGTAGCGCCGCAAGTTGAAATTGAAAGCAAAGCTTGAATGAAATTTACAGACGCAAGTTGAAATACAAAGCAAAACTTGAATGCAGTTTATGATGTTCCAGCGCTGGAACTCAATGGCGCTTTCAACACGGGTGTTGATCCTGTCAAGCTGCACCGCTCTACCAGGTCCTCCGCCACGATGGGGGCGCCGCCGAGCGCCTTCTCAATCCCGTCGAAGAATGTCTTGCGCGGACCCATCATCCACTTCCCGCCCTTGGTGTAGCGGCGCAAGACGAATTTGAAAGCAAACGTTGAAATCGTTTTATCATATTCTAGTCTCAAGCACTGAAACCATAGGCGCTTTCAACGTCAACGCGGGCTTTGAAACTGGCAACCTGCACCGCCTCACCTTGGCCGTGGCGGCGCCTGCGTCGACCGACCAGTAGGCGGCGAACGCGCGGAAGTGGTCGATGCGCACCTCGTCATGCAACTCTAGCGCGCGCCCGGTGCGTAGGAACCCACCCAAACCAGCCCACACGGCATTAGGAAGCCACCCAAACCAGCCCACACTCCGTTAGGAAGTCACCCAAACCGGCCTACACGCCATTACGAAGCAACCTAAACCAGCCAACATGCCGTCAGGAAGCCGCCCATATCGAGCCACACGCCCCAGTTTCCCCCCCTTATACCCACGCAGATGCCCCTGCTAGTTGGGTTCGGCGGATCCCAAGCACACCCTGGCACCCACCTACCCAAGCGACCCGCCCACCACCGGTACGCCTCCTCCTCGTGACCCCCTATAATGGGCACCTGACCCCCCTATAATGGACACCTAACCCCTCTATAATGGCACCAGGCCTCCCTATGAATGGCATCTGAACCCCTGTAATGGGTACCTGATCCCCCTATAATGTACTGACACCTGACCCCCCTGCCAAGGCGCCCCGCCCACCACCGGTACCCCTCCTTCTCGTGCGCCGGCCAGTCGAACAGCGGGTTTCCCCACAGCTGCCCGTCCTCGCTGAAGGGGCTTGCACTCGTCCAGTTTCCAGCTCAACGTAAGCTTCTTCTGTGGGATAGGGGGTCTCAAGGGGGTATTGAGGGGGGGGTCAGGGAGTGTTTAGGACGTGTTCAGGGGGTGTTTGGGCTGCAGGGTGCGTTCAGGGGGTGTGTAGGCTGTATGTTGAGTGACAAAAACGGCTTAGGTTGAGCTGAGAAATGGACGAGTGTTAGCTCCTGCCTCGCTGAACGCATCGGGGGGCACGCCGGACACGGCGCCGGGCTTGCAGTCGGGCCCGAGCAGGAACAGGCTTTGGTTGGCCCACACGTCGGCCGAGTGCCCGCCCACGTAGATGGGCAAGTCTCCCACTAACGCCACCCCCTTGGCGTTAGCGTACTGCTTCACCGCTAGCCAGGGGCTCACACTCGTCCTCTTTTCAGCTCAACTTGAGCCGCTTCTGTCACTTCAACCACCCAACGTATCACACGAAAAGGGATGAGGTTGAGGTGAGCAGAGGACGAGTGCCAGCCCCTGCCGCCATCCACTGCTTGTCGAAGAGGAACTGCGTGGCGCAGAACTCGTCCATGGCGGCGCCCGACGCGGCGCGCTTCGCCGCAAGGGCCGCGGGGTCGCGCCGGCGCAGCTCGTCGGGCCAGTCCCACCAGTCGCTGCCGAGGAGCCCGGGAGTTTGGCCGATGGCGTCGAATAGCGCGGCTTCGTCCAGCCAGGATATGATCTCGGGCCGCGCGCGCCAATCCAGGAATGCGGCCTTCAACGGGTCGGCGTCGGGGCGGGCCACGAGGCAGGGCCTGACAGGCAGTACTCTTTGCTCATAAGCCAGCTGTCCCAGAAACCACTGGCGTGATCCCACATGGAACCTCAGAGACACTTGGGTCAGAGACAGTAGCTGCAACGAGCACTTATCCCACTTATCCCGAGCACTTATCCCATGGGATAGGGAAGCCCTGCCACAAGGCGCTTGGCGGCGGTGTTGACGAGCGGCTCGCTGGTCGCCGCCACCTTGCCGAAGTCAACGTCGCCGCGCAGGTTGTACGGATGCGGCAGCTCCGCGGGCTGCAGCAGCCCGTCCTTGGCGAGCTCGGCGAGGGAGATGAGCAGCGTGTTGCCGCAGTGGGCATCACGCCCCGAGTACGGCGACCAGTAGTCCTCGCGGATCCCAGGGATGGGGCGCCCGGGCGGCACCAGCGGGAGCACCTGCCAGATCTGCATCTTGGCGGTAGCAAGCCAGTCCACGAAGGCGAACGCCTCGGAGCCCATGTCGCCGATGCCGTACGGGCCTGGAAGCGAGGTGGGATGCATGATGACGCCCGCGCGGCGGCTGTCGCGCTTAGCGGGGAACTTCGTGGTGTACCCCTCCTCTACGGGCTCGCCAACCTTGGGGGTCGCTGCCGAGGCGCGCATGGCGCAGACGCGGCGGGCCGTGCCGGAGGAGCGCTTCACGCGATCACGGAGCGCCGCTACGGAGGTAAGAGGCGCCGCGGTAGAGGCGACCGACATTGCCGTTGAGCGGGGTGCCCGATGGGGTGCCCGATGGTGCTGCGAAGGACGCAATCAGAAACCAGCACCCAGAATCTGCTCTGGTGTGCTAGGCGACGAGACGGGCGGGGTTGCTCAGCCGCTCGCGTGAGCGGGTTCACGGGCTGGAGGTGTTGGTGCGGGCCTGGTATGTCGCTAGCGGTGGAGGCGGAGGGTGTTGTGTGTAACACAAGCGCCGCCGCGTGCATCGGATAAAACAGAAACCAAAACGTCACCTCAAAGCTCAAATTTTGTGTCTTCATCTCATCTCCCGAGAGATTTTCCGAGATGCGAGAACGAATAGCTCTACCGCCACCGTCAACGACCTGTTGAGGAAGGCCATTGCCGCTCGCGCCACTACACAGCACACGGACATCCGCAGAAGTAAGGCTGCGTGTCTGGACGCCACGCCGCCGGTACGTGGCGCAACGCTGAATCAATCGGCGCGTGTGTTAGGTTGCGCGCGCGTGTGCATTCAAAACTTGGGGTTATTTTCCTTGGAGCAAACAACGCTCGGCACCCAACCCCAGCGCCAGCCTGCGAACTCCGGCGCTCTCGTCGTATCGCCCCGTCACGGTGCCGCCCCCCCCCGGGTGTCATCTTTGCCGCGTGCACCGCACCGCGCCGTGTCGTCCGCCCGCCCCGTTTCGATACTCCGCCCCATTCATTTCCCACTCCTCCACTCTTCTTCCACCGCCGTTGATTCCTCGTCAATCCGAGTGCGAGCTGGGATACCCCCGATGCCCGAAACCTCACCGACACCTCCATCTCTGAGTTTCCACCTCCGCCAAGCCCGCCGCCACCTCCCCCCCGCACCCGCACCCCGCATTACCGCCCTGCATCACCTTCGCTCACGCCGCCTCCCACTCTTCCGCCTCCCAGGAGCGCCTGGTTCCAGCGAAAATAGATTGCCGCACTTGAGCTTCCAAGGTAGGGCCTGGTACACGTTGCCCGCCACGTCGTCAAACGCACGCTGAACTCTCGTTCCTCGTGAGTTACATGGCACCCTATGACGTGGCCATCAATGTCTGCCAGGCCCGCCACGACCTCCAACGCACGCTGACCCTCGTTTCATGACATCCTATGACGTGGCCAGCAATATCTACCAGGCCCTAGCCCAAGGTGCATAGCTATGGCGCCCGTCGACCTCAACCCCAACGACAAGCCCACCCTGCACGATACCCCCGCCTGACGAAGTGGCGCCCACGATGTATGCAGACATGGTCGTTTCCGCGACGACGACGCAGCAGCAGCAGCAGGGGCAGGAGCAGCCGTGGCAGCATCATTCGGAGCAGGAGCAGCAGAACCCGCAGCAAGGTGCGTTCGACGGACATCAGCAGCAGCAGCAGCAGCAGCAAGACCACTTCCAGGTGCAGGACCAGCAGCAACAGCAACACCAGCAGCAGCACCAACAGCAACACCAGCAACAACTTTACCAGCAGCAGCAGCAACAGCGTGACCTGTGGCAGATTTACCATCAGCAGCAGCAGCAGCAGCAGCCGCCGCAGCAGCAGCAGCAGCAGCAGCAGCAGCGAGGCGGGCTCGACCAACGGGGCGGCGGCGGAGGTTGGGATGCCAACATGGGCAGGCAGCAGGCTGCGGGGGGCGAAGGAGGAGGAGGAGGAGGAGGAGGAGGGGTTGGAGGTGATTGGCGCCCTGGCGAGCTGGAGCCCGTGCCCCGCGGAGGCGGCAGTGGCGGCGGCGGCAGTGGCGGCGGTGGCGGCGGCGGCGGCGGGGGCTTCGAGGAGCGCGGTGGGCGGGGCGGACGCGGGGGATTCGAGCAGCGGGGCGGCGGTGGCGGCGGCAGCTATGACGAACAGGGCGGGGGTTTCGAGCAGCGGGGTGGGTGGGACGGCGGCGGCGGTGGCAGCGGCGGCGGCGGCCGCGGCAGCGGCGGCGGCGGCGACGGCGGCGGCGGTAACGGGTCCCAAGCGCCGCGGCAGCCCAATGCGGACACGCTCCATAATGGGTCCACGCTCCGGGGCTGGGCCCCCAGTGGAAAGAAGCGAATGGACGGGAAGGATTGCTTTGCTGGAATCTGCACGGGGTGCAAGAAACACTGCGAGGTGGGGCCACAGACTCGCAACTAACCCCTCCATACCGGGCATTTCACCCCCTTGGTTTGGTGAAGGGTCATTAAGGGGGCGCTAATGGGGTACATAGGGTCTAATAAAGGGGCAGAAACAGGGTATGACGCGCACCATATGATGTGGCATCTATGACATGACGCCTTGTGACGTGGCACGCTATGACCGCAAGCCCCATGCCACTCGCCACGTCGTCTGCCGCTTCATGCGAACCTCATTACTCGCGTCCAGCGCCACCCTGCAAGCGAGGGTCGCGCCTTTACCTTCCTCGCCTCTTGAATACATTGGCACCCTATGAAGTGACAAGCAATATCCGCCCAATAACGTCATCCAATGCACCTTGTCCTCATGTTTTGATCTGGTGAATCTGGGACCCACTCCGCCGCCGTCAACCCTCCTTGCTCAGCATACTCCCACGCCTCCTGCGCTTCCCGAATCAGCTACACCCACCGTTATCAATCAAGAAGTGGCAGTTTCTAGCTTCTTAGTATTTTTACCGTCCTGCATGCTCCAAATTGACCACCCGATATCTCCACTTCGTCTGACCCTACTGTTAGGTGAACTTCCGCCCCGTGCCCTGGGGCAAGCCGCCCGTGTGTACCGACTGCCACAAATCGCTTCAGAGCGCGCGCAGCCGCGACGGCGGCGGCAGCGGCGCCGGCGGCGGTGACCATATGATGACCGGCCGCGGATCCAGTATCATCGAAAATTTCCGCGGCGACGGCAGCGACCGAGGCGGCGACCGAGGTGGCTTCGACCGAGACGACAGGCGCGGCAACGGCGGCAGAGGCGGCGGCGGCGGCAACGTCCGGAGGTTAGACCGAGACAACAATGGCATTGGCGGCGGCAGTGGCGGTGGCGGCAGTGGCGGCGGCGGCAGTGGCGGCGGCGGTGGCGGGGGCGGCGGCGGCGGAGGCGGTGACAGCAGCGGCGGGGGTGGCGGCGGCGGCGGCGACGTGGGCGGCGGCGGGGCAGGCACCGGGTTTCAAGTATCGGGTACCACGCTCAAGGGCTGGGTCCCCGGTGGAAGCAAGTGGAAGAGTGGGAGTGGAAGCATGTCAAAGAGTTGCTACGCTGGAGACTGCACGCATTGCGGCAAGCACTGCGAGGCAGGGCCAAGGCCCAGACACTCGCCACGTCATCCATCGTGCGAACCATCGTTACTTGCGTCCAGCGCCACCCAGTGTTATGATCTGGCGAATTTGACCTCACGAATCCGTTGGCCTGCGGCGCAGTCTGCGGGGAAGCAAGCGCAGTGTTCTGAACTTTTATTTATTTTTCTGAGTTTTCACGCGTGGCTCCGCTGGTTGTGCGGCCAGCCGGTCCGCTGTTCTCCACGCAGTTTTAATTTCAAGCTTCACCTCTTATCTCCTCTGCATCGATTTCTCCTCGCGCATTGTCCTCCCCACCCACGCCTCGTGCGCTATGCGAGCCTACTAGACCATTCGTTGTCAATCGATAAGTGGCAGTTTAGAGATCCCTAATAATTTTACAGTTCTGACGGCTCCGAATTGACCAGCCTATGTCCCCACGTTGTCTGGCCCTCCTGTTTGGTGAAGTTCCGTCCCGTGCGCGGGGGCAACCGGCCCGCGTGCGACGACTGCTGCATCGCCGAGCGTGATGACAGGCGCGGCGGCGGCGGCGGCGGCAGCGGCGGCCGTTGTGGATACGACCGAGACGACGCGCCACGCGGCGGCCGTGGCGGCGGCGTCGGCGGCAGCGGCGGCGGCGGCGGCGGCGGCGGCGACCGAGGCGAGCTCAACCGAGACAACAGGAGCGACGGCGGCGCAAGCGCCGGCGGAGGCGGCGGCGGCGGCAGCGGCCGTGGTGGGTTCGACCGAGAAGACAGGCGCGGCGGCGGCGGCAGTGGCGGCGGCGGCAGCGGTGGCGGCGGCAGTGGTGGCGGCGGTAGTGGCGGCGGCGGCAGTGGTGGCGGCGGCGGTCGGGATGGATACGACCCAAACGACGCCCGCACGCAGTTCATGGCTCGGGCATCCGGTGGTGGCATCCCGCCACACGGCGGACGTGGCGGCGGCCACGGCGGGTTCGATCGCGATGAGCGCGCTCCGAGCATGGAGAAGGAGCGCAGTCGAGCGCCCCCCGCCGCCACCGCCGCCACCGCCCCGTCGCCCCCCCACCTTCGCCGGGACGGCCTGCCCCGTGCCGCAGGCGACCCCGCGCGCAAGGTAAGGCTGTGCACCTTGAATGGATGAACCCCATGTTGCAAGCGCCTGGAACTAAGCGCTTGGAAACTTCACATCACATATGATGAACTGCTATTAAATTTTGCCTCTCATTTCGACCTGCGGCGCTACTCGGTGGGCGACGCCGATCGCAACGACACCGGGCAGAACGACTGGGCGTGCGGCACTGCGGGTTGCGGGGCGTTTAATTTCGCCAAGCGGGTAGGACAATGTGTACCGGTGCACTGTGAGCATAAGCAAACCGTCTGGTGCACTCGAACTTGAAGAAGGAGGCGAATGTGTACGGTTAAACGGTGAACAATGAGTATGAGCAAGCCGTCGGATGACAACACGTTTGCTTCACCTGGCCCTACTATCGGGGGTTTTGCTTCAAGTGCGGCGCGGGAAAGGGGTCCGGAGATGGGGTGGGCGGCGGCGGGCCGGGCATGGGTAACGTGGCGCCAAACCGCGGCGGGCACCAGCAGCAGCAGCAGCCAATGACCGCGCCGGACATCTTCTACACGCAGCTGGGTATGGGAACTCTCAGCCCTCCGCAACGGCAGCAGCAGCAGCACCAACAGCAGCAGCCGATGATGTCCACGTCCATAATGGCCATGCCGCCGCCAACGGGAATGACGGTGCAGGCGACCGAGCGGCACGCCGGAATGGCGGGGCAGGGCAGGAGTGTACCCGAGGCGGGGGGCGGCACCGGGGCGGGGGGTGGTGCAGGCCCCGTGGTGAAGACCAAGCCGCAGCTGATGACGGCATCGGCGGCGGCAGCGGCAGCGTTGACCGTCTGCAAGTTCTTCCTCAGCGGTAGCTGCACCCTCGGCGCACAGTGTCGCTTCAAGCACGAGCCTATGGAACAGGCGACGCAGCACCAACCTCACGACCGTAGGAGGGTTATTGAGAACAAGCACTCGACCGACGCTGGAACACCTCCTCCGCGCGTGGCACGTTTGTATGAGTTACCCTCCTGCCTCTCCTATCGGTCCGAGTGCTTGTTCTCAATGTCCCTTCTGACAGGCTACGGGCCCGGTTTCGATCCGAGCTACCAACAGCGAGGAGGAGGAGGATTTGAGTCGGTCCATGAGATGTCTCGGGGGCGGCGCCCTGGCCTCAGCCCCGGCCTCAGCCCCGGACTCAAGACCGCTGCGGGCCCCAAGCCCGCTCCAGGCCCCGGACTCAAGCCCGCTCCGGGCCCCGGACTCAAATCCGCTCTGGGCCCCGGACTCAAGCCCGCTCTGGGTCCTACACCTGGTATCGATCCCGGTACCGGTCGGGCCGAGCAGATATTGCTCGCCACGTCATAGCATGCCAATTCACTGGGGGAATAAGGTTACAATGCTGCCGCCCTTCTCTCCACCTTCACTATGGGAATGGCATCAGAGCCCCTGAATTAATTACGATCTATGAATACCGATACCTCCAATCATTAGCCCCCTTTACCACCTTTTAATAAAATATGATACCCGCACCAGGGTGCATAGTGCGTTGGATGACGCGTTCTGTAATACGTTGGATGACGTGTCGCGTACATCTGCTTTGTCCCTAAGCCCCGGCGCTTACCACGCCAACTCCGGCCGACCTCCCTTGGTAAGGCGGTGCAGGTTGTCCCTATCAAAAGCAAGCTGAAAGCGCCTGGAAGCAAGCGCTTGAAACTAAAATATGATGGACTGTTTTCAAACTTTGCTTTCAGATTCAAGTTGCGCCGCTACACCTTGGGCCCAGGCGAGGTGTCCTGGATTATCAATACTAAGGGCAATACCGGTCTGGTGGTCGGGCCCAAGGCAGGAGCGTGTCGCAAGCTAACCCGTAGATAAACCGTGACAAACTGGACACTTTTTTGTTTATCTTCTTCGGGTGAGAACTTCGAGGTTGCGCGCGCAGATGCAGATGCACAACTGCGCCGACCGGTTCTTTACCTCAAGGCACGTGGGGCGTTGAACTCTCTCTGCGGGCGCGCGCGCATCACCACACGGAAATGCGACGTAAATAGCTATGCCGCTGGCGCAGAATGAGCGTGACAGAGGTGACTAGGACTGTCACGCTTGGCTGCGCCAGCGGCATCCCGAGTTACGCCGCCTTCCCGCGCGCTGCTGCCCGCGCGCCCCGCGAGAGAGTTGCTCTCCCGATATGCCTTGAGACGTTTCTACGAACGACACCGGCTGGGACCGCGCGGAAGACGACGCAGTCGGCGACAAGTTAGAATGGGTGAGCGAAATGCCCCATCGCGCATATCTTCGCCGTCCCTTCGCCGTTTTGGACGCGGTTCGTGCCCCAGGCCCGTGCTCGACGGTCCGGAGCGCCCTACGTGCTCGCCGAGTGTCGGAGCCGCGGTTCGGTGCGCGCAATAACCACAATTCGATAGATTGTGGCAAAACAGGTCGGTCGGTCGTGTCCAATAAATCTACGGGTTAGCTTGCGACACGCTAGGGGCTTACACTCGTCCACTTCTCAGCTCAATGTAAACACTTTCGGTGGGTGTCTCCGGCAGGCAACAAGATTGACGGGTTACAACTCGTCACAAACTGGACACAAAACGGCTCATCGACCAAAACGGCTTAGGTTGAGCTGAGAAGGGGACGAGTGTGAGCCCCTGGCCCGAGGGCTCCAATGTGAACCGGGTGCAACATCTTTCGGGCGCCCGGGTGGACTGCGAGAAAGACAAGACGACGGTTGTCATTGTGGGGTTGCCGGATGCGGTCAGGCGGGCGCGGGCTCTTGTGGAGGAGGTGCGTCCCGTGCAAAGTGAATCGTGTATACTATCAAAGCGATCCGGCAGCGCATCCTATGGACTGCGACTAACCTGGCTCTTACAAATTGGACTGAAACAGGGGTTGAAGACGATTGGAGTCGTGGGGGTGGGGCGGGATGGAGGAGCCCATATCCCCGATGCCCCGGCCCCGGTCCCGGCCGCTGCCGCCACCGCCTCCAAACGACAGCACACAACGCAACACGCGCACGAGGTGCCGCCGCCGCAGCAGCAGCATTGGCATAGTGTGCCAGTGAAGGAAGAGCAGCAGCCGCCCGCGGCCGCGGTGGGCGCGCCCGCTGTGGTGCCGCAACAGCAGGCGCCACCGCCGGCAGCTTCCGTGGGTGGGAGGAAGTTCAGTGGCCGGATCGTCGACAGCATGAAGCAGGAGGAGGAGGAGGCAGTTGCGGCTGCGGTGAAGCTGCAGCAGCCGCAGCAGCCGCCGCTATCGCCGCTGCCGGACGATACCATGGACATGGACACTGGAGAGAAGGACGAGGCGGGGGGAGTGGTGAAAATAGCCCGTCGACTGACGTTGAGTCGACACACCCTGTCCACGCCATATGAGAATTCACTCTGGAGTTTCATCATGCTCTCTGATCTCAGTCGAGTGCTTGTTCTCGCAAGCAGTCGGTTGACGCTGAGTCGACGAACCGTGTCCGCGCGTCTATATGAGCATTCACTCGGGAGGTCATTCACGCTCTAATCTAATTCGAGCGCTTGTTCTCAGTGACCCCGCTGCGAGGAGGACGCGCCGCCGGGGTTCGAGGAGGCAGCACGCCAGCAGCAGCAGCAGCAGCAGCAGCAGACCCCGTTTCAGCTCACGCAGCCGCCCGCGATGCCGCCCGCGTCGCCCGCCCCGTTCGCCGTGTCCGTGCCCGCGCTGCGTGCCGAGGACTTCAAGGAGGACACCCTGCTGGTGGCGGACATGCGGCGCAAGATCGTGGAGCTGGAGGTGCTACCCTCACCCTCACCCTCACCCTCACTGACACTTATCGTAACCCTCCTCACCCTCACATCTGAATCACCCTCACCCTCACACTCACCCTCACACTTACCCTCACCCTCACCCTCACCCTCACCCTCACCTTCACTGACACTCACCGTAACCCTCCTCACCCTCACCCTCACTCTCACCCTCACCCTCACCCTGACCCTCACTGACACTCACCGTAACCCTCCTCATTCTCGCATCTGAACCACACTCACACTCCCCCTCACCCTCACCCTCAACCCCACACTCACACTCAACCTCACACTCACCCTCACACTCACCCATACATTCGCACGCAGGTGCTCCCCGCGTTTGTCCGCGCCATGACCGTGGACGGCACACGCGCCGTGGACTTCGCCTCCGCCGCCGAGATCTTCAACCGGTAGGGCGGTGCAGGTTGAGACGATGCATCCCATGTTGAAAGCGCCTGGAACTTAGTGCTTGAAACTATTATCCGCTGAACCGACTTCAAACTTTACTGGAAAGCACAGCTTGCGCCGCTACAAATCGGTGGGTCTTCACGCTGAGTGCCAAGAACTCCATCGTCGAGAACGAGATCAACGAGACGACGCTCACCATCAGTTTCTCCCGCAGCGGGGAGGGGAGCGGCGGCGGCGGCGGCGGCAGCAGCAACGGTGAGGGCGAGGGCGGTTCGGTGGCGGAGGGGAGCGGCAGCGGCGGCGGGGGCGGGGGAGACGGCCGGCGCGTGGCCATGATGACCGCCACGGAGTCCTTCGCACAGGAGATGGACCCGCTCATCCCGTGCTCCGTCAACACCATGAGCGACTACATGGCAGGGGGGATCTTGTCGACCGACGCTAAATCGACGAACCAAGTTGGCCTCCTCTCCTCCCCTTCCTCCTCCCCCTCCTCCTCCTCCTCCTCCCCTTCCTCCTCCCCCTCCTCCTCCTCCTCCTCCCCTTCCTCCTCCCCCTCCTCCTCCTCCTCCTCCTCCTCCCCCTCCT
>Ga0307489_10000575_pt1 | contig 22592 bp, 32 predicted proteins | sample SB12metaG_FD_202247 | JGI IMG/M metagenome (GOLD analysis project Ga0307489, IMG submission 202247) | Sea-ice brine microbial communities from Beaufort Sea near Barrow, Alaska, United States - SB 1.2 | ecosystem: Environmental > Aquatic > Marine > Coastal | place: USA: Alaska | collected... | reverse complement strand
CGCGGCATGACGGTGCGCACCGTGATGGACTCGCAGTTTCCCACGTGTCGCGGCGACGAGCGCTGCGCCGAGACCTGCGTGCTCGCCGCGCGCTCCGCCACCGACGCCTGCATGGCGTGGCTCCACGCGCCGCCCGCTTCCGCCGCCGCCGCCGCCGCCGCCGCCGCCGGTGATCGTCCGGAAAACGCTGCCGACAGCACTGCCGCGTGCGCCGACGCGCTCAACGCCGCGCGCACGAACTGCGGCGCGGAGGAAAGTGCGCGGTGCGTCGAGCCCCTCGCCGCGGGGTTCCACGCGCTGGGCGTTCCTGGAGGGGCGACCACGGACCCGGACCCAAACGCCTCCACCTCCGCCTCCGCCACCACCTCCGCCACCTCCGCCGACGTCACTGTCGTCACCGACGCCGACGCCGCTGAGGATGACGCCGTGGAGAAACACTCCCGCTCGGTAAGTCGGTGCAGGTTGAACCGACGAAACCCGTGTTGAAAGCGCCTGGATCTATGCTCTTGATACTAAGATATAATGGACTGCTTTCAAAATTTGCTTCCAAATTCAACATGCGCCGCTTCAGCTCGTTGCTCAACGCGCTGCAGCGCGTTCTCAAGCAGAAGGTGATGCCCGACGCCGGCTCCGCCGCAGCCGGCGCCTCCGCGTCCTACCCAGGCGCCGAAGCGAGCTGGCCCGATGTTGAGAAGCATGTGGCGCTGAGGGGCAAGGTAGGGTGGTGCAGGTTGACAGTATCAACACCAGTGTTGAAAGCGCCTATGCATTCAGCGCTTGAAACCACAATATCCTAAATTACTTTCAGCGTTTGCATTCAATTTCAACTTTCGCCAATACAGCAAGGGCAGGCGCAACTGGGACCTGGTGTCCACGGCAGGGCGGTATAGGTTCACATTATCGAGACCCTGTTGTTGAAAGTACCTAAGGTTTCAGCGCTTGAAACTGGCATGTGATACACTGCTTTCAAGTCTTGATTTCAAATTCATCTTGCGCCACTACACCGCGGTGTGTCGGCCGGCCGGCATCACCGAGCAGGATATCGCAGCAGTGTGCCAGAAACAAGGTTGGGCGGTTCAAGTTAAACCGTGTTGTCACCAGTGTTAAAGGCGCCTGAATTCAGCTCTTGAAACTAAAATGTGATGAACCGCTTTCAACTTTGCTGTCAGTTTCAACTTGCGCCGCTACAGCAAGGCCAGTTCGCCACGGAGGCGAACCGCGTGGCGTCGGGCTGGGACGACAGCCTGTCGGATGCAGATCGGACGGAGTTTGCCCAGGTGACGCATGAGCTGATGGACGAATCGGACACGACGGACTTCAAGTGCAACATTCCGTACTTCGAGCTGTCGTACGAGCGCTCGGTAGGGCGGCGCAGGGCATCAACATCAAAACCCGTGTTGAAAGCACCTTTGGCGGCTGCAATCAGCTGTTGAAACCAAATTATGATAAATTAAGATAAACTGCTTTCAAGTTTTGATTTCGAATTCAACTTGCGGCCCGGTAGCTCGGCGGCCGCGGCCTTCGCCGTCACCGGCGGGGGCGTCAGGTGCGGCGCCGTTATGGTGGGGCGGTGCAGGTTGACAGCATCAAACCTCGAGTTGAAAGCCTGCCTGGTTTCAAAGTACACGCTTGAAACTATAATCTGACGAACCGCTTTCAAACTTGGATTTCAATTTCAACTTGCGCCGCTACATCATGGACGACGGCCAAAAGGTGGTGTACGATTTCTTCGTCGACGCCCGGTACGGCGGTGCAGGTCGACATCATCATAACCCTTATTGAAAGCGCCTGAGGTGTATGTAATCGGCGCTTGAATGTAAAATATGATGACCTGCTTTCAAACCTTGCTTTCAACTGCGCCGCTACAGCCCGGTTGTCCAAGCACGTCCGCGAGGAAGCCAAGCTGGCCAACAACTCCGACGGCATGTTTTGGATCTTCCTGGGCAACGGCGATCAGGCGTTCCGGGTCTCCGACGCGCGGGTCAAGTACCACGCCTACGGCATGACCAAACGCGACATCGAGAAGGTTCAGCGGGGGGACCCGGCGTCCACGGCCGAAAATCTGTCAGAGCGGCACTTCAAGTCGGGAGGGTACAAGGCGGAAGTGGAGCTCATTATTTACAGGGATCAGGGCAACGGGACGAGTAATCGGACGTTGATTGCGGCGTATGAGATGCCCGGCAGCCATAAGCAGGGTGTTACACTTTCTACTATCACTGTGGAGTTCACCGGCCCGGCGCACAACATGGCCCCGCGCGTTTCCAAGGCATCCGCCACGCTCGAGATCGCCTTCACGACGAAGGGATTCATCCAAGTCAAGGGGTCTGGAACACTGCCGTATCCCATCGCGGGCGACCGCCCGCTCGTTGCAAACGTCGATGTCGCGTTCGTGGGTGTTTCCCCTACGGGCGGTGAGGTGTCCTTCACGGATGCCACGCTGATCATTTATCCCAACGCCGCTGTCGGTAGGGCCTGGCGGATATTGCTCCGGACTGTTTGCTCATAGCACTCGAAGCGAGATCGGACGTACACTCGCAGATTCCTCCTTGGGGTTGTCGCAGATACTGCCCGGCGGATTTTGCCCTCCACGTGATAGGGTGCAGTTTGACCCACGAAACGAGGGACTAAAATGTGGACGATGACATGGCGAGCAAAACATGCAGGCCCTAGCCGTCGGCGGTGTCTACGGCACGCTGCGCGCTGTCACAGCGCCGCGTAAGCTTTCGACGGACCTCCAGCCGATCGATTCGCCGACCGACATGACGCGCGCTCTCTCGATGGACCTCCGGCTGACTACTGATGGAATTGGAATGGAATCCGCTGGAACGTGGAGCGTTTGGAACCGCTCGACGGCGGTCGCGACGGGCGCTGCCTTCGGGTACGCCGACACGAACGTCACGCTTTCGGGCGAGTCGGTGGTGACGGGCGATGTTATCGTTTACACCCCTTACTCGGCGCCAGCGGCTGACGGCTCCCCCAGCCTCGTGGTCAACTTGACCTCCATCAATAACAAAGCCGAGGTAGGATGATGCAGGATGCCAGTATCAAAACCCGAGTTTAAAGCGCGCTTGGTTTCAGCGCTTGAAACAAAAATGTGATCCAACCGCTTTTTCCCAGCTCTGAGAAATGAAATGTGATGACCCGATCTCAATTTCGACTCGCGCCACTACTCCGAGGGTTGCCGCAACGTCATCGGCGGGCTTTTCATGGAGATGGGCGCCATCAACCCCGGGCTCGAGGGCGGGCGCGGGCGGCTGCCCAGCCCACTCGTCGCACCCGTGTGGGGCAGGGGCTTAAACTCGTTCGCTTCTCAGCTCAACTTGAGCGCTTTTATGGGATAGGGGGTGCGCGTAGGGGCTGTGTAGCCCATGTTAAGGGGGTTAGGGGGTGTTAAGGGTGTGTAGAGTGTTTTTGTGTCTCAGGCACGACTCAAGTTGAGCTGAAAAGTGAACGAGTGTAAGCCCCTGGTGTGGGGCACGGTGGACTGCGAGAAGCAAGCCGCGGACCCGAAGTTGGTCATCACCGGCGTCACGTCCAAGTACGCGCCCTGGCCCGAGGTAGGGCGGTGCATGTTTTCTGCTTTAAAAGTGCCTATGGTTTCTGCGCTCCGAACTAAATTATTATAAACTGTTCTCAAGTTTCCTAATTCAATTTGCGCCACTACACCCAGGACCCCAACTTCATTCTGTACGACGTGGTCATCAAGGTGGGGCGGTGCAGGTTGACAGTATCAGAACTCGAGTAGAAAGCGCGCCTGGTGTTTGCCCTCAGCTATTGAAACTAAAATGTGCTGTACAGCTTGCAAACGTCGCTTGGGCGGTGCAGGTTGACAATCCAACAATGTCAAAACCCGGGTTGAAAGCGCGCATGGTTTCAGCTATTGAAACTGAAATGTGATGAAGTCCTGTCAAACTTTGCTTTCAATCTCAACGTGCGCCGCCACATCAAGGCCACTGTCACCGTTGTTCTCGAGGCGGCGTCTGGGCTGGGGCAGGTCGAGGAGGAGAAGGACGAGGCGGAGGACCTCAATCGTGGGAACCTGGCGGGCAGCATCCACGCGGCGCTGGATGTGTCATCCTCGGCGTCCTCCGTACGCAGCCTGCCGCCGCTCGGGGTAGGATGGTGCAAGTCGAACCCAGTTGAAGCCCGTCTTGGAATTGACTGATTTCAGCCCTTGAATATGAAGTATGACCAACTGCTTTCACACTTTGGTTTTGATTTCAACTTGCGCCAGTACATACGGGGCTGGGCCACGACGGCGCTGAACTTCTGGGCATCGGGGGGCGACATCTTCGGCCGGTTCCAGACCAGCTCGTTTTCCGTCAGCGGCGTGCTTGACTCTCGCCTAGGCGACCCCGACCGGCCGTACGCGCGCATCGTGGCGCCCGTCGTGGCCGAGCTGCCGTGTGTCGGGGTGTTGCGGACGGTCGGCTCGGTGTTCGCCGACATCGACGGCGTGTTCCGGCTCCACGCCGAGAACGTCCCGATGAACATCTCGTGCGGCGACGGCGGCGGGGTGCGGGGCGAGCGGGCTCCTGTCCTCGTGGCGAGCGCCGACCTGACGCTGATCATCGAGCCCGCCGCGGAGTTTGACAAGCTCCTCCGCGGCGCGCAGGCCAAGGCGAATCAAATGGACACCGCCGCGAAGAACGCGCTCCGGGACCAGATAGGGAGCGACGCGGACGCGGCAGGTGCCGCGGCGAGTGCTGCTGGTGGGCCCTCCGTTGACGGTGGCGGCGATGGCGACGACGGTGACAAAGGGAGTGCGGGAATCTTGCGGGCCGCCTCGCAGATGTCCCACACGGGCGACGATGACAACCCGGTGAAATACGACGACGACGGCCGATTCACGATTCCATTCATGAAGACGATCAACATCAAGGCGCGGCACGTGCGCGGCCCCGCGGGGTGGTTCTGGGACGGGGCGCTGGACGCCACCATCGGCGGCGCACACAGCCCGCTGCGGGTCAACGCCAACGCCACGTTCCGCACCGCCGAGGTAGGGCGGCAGAGTGACAAGATATCCCATAACGATATCATTCGGGATGACCATATCGATACTGTCATCGATACGGTCATCTTAGTGTCATTTTCCATATCGATACTATCGTTTTGTCATCTTGTGGACAGGATCACCAGACAATATCTTGTCACTCTGTAGGGCAGTGCGGGTCGACAGTATCGAACCCCGTGTTGACAGCGCCTGTGGTTTCAGCGCTTGACAGTGCAAGACGAAAAACCGCTATCGACGTTTGCTTTCGAATTCAGCCTGCGCCGCTACACTGAGGGCTTCCCGCCTGATGCACGCCTCGGCGTGGCCCTCACGTACACGCACGAAGCCTTCGACCTGTTCGCCGCGGTAGGGTGGTGCAGGTTCAATATCCACGTTGAAAGCGCCTAGATCTAAGCGCTTGAAACTATAATGTGATGAAGTACTTTCAAAATCTGCTTTCAAATTTGCCTTGCGCCACTACACCGCGGGGTCGTTCCCCGTCGGCGCGTGCTACGACCCGTTCCGCTTTTACGGTAGGGAGGTGCGGGTTGAAAGTGCGTCTGATTACAGTTGACAGATTGAAAGAGCGCCTCGTTTCAGTGCTTGAACTTGAAATCTTGTGAACTGCTTGCAAACTCTGCTGTTAATTTGAACGTGTGCTGAACCCTACACAGCGGCGAAGTCAACATCCACCCGCCCGGCGGCGTCGTCTCCAATGCGACGTTCAACGTGTCGTTGACACAGTACTGCCAGAAGGATGACGGCAGGGGCTTACGCTCGCCCACTTTTCAGCTCAACTTGAGCCATGCCTGACACACAAAAATACCCTCCACATTTTAAACACCCCCTGCACACCCCCTTAACAAGGGCTACGTACACAACCCCTACGCGCAACCCCTGTCCCATAAAAAGTGCTCAAGTTGAGCTGAGAAGTGAACGAGTGTAAGCCCTTGGATGACGGCACCACCGACTACTTCTTCACGGCGCAGATCACCGGCTGGGACATCGTGCCCGGGAAGTTTGGGATTCCGCACGGGCTGGTCGAGGGGACGTTCGTGCGACGGGGCAACGCGGGGGAGTTCAAGTCCTGGATGCTTCGCATCGAGGGCACGATTGGAATCTTGGGCGCATCCGGCGGCGACATCCCCGATATGGGCAGCGCTGTGCTTCTCTCTGCCAAGACGGTCGGGCGGTGCAGGTCGACAGTATCAAGCCCAGTGTTGAAAGTGCCTATGGTAATGCGCTTGAAAGAGAAATATGGATAATTTGGTTACAAATTTTGCTCCAAATCAGAAATTGCGCCACTACAAGACGGTGTTTGGCAGCAACAACGACTTGTTCCGGTTGCAGTTGCGGGCGGACTTCACGATCGAGGTAGGGCGTTGCAGGTTGCCTGCATCAAACCCCGTGTTGAATTTGCCTAATTTTGGTACCAGCACTTGATACTATAACATGATGAGCAGTATTCAAACCATGCTCTCATTTTCGATGTGCGCCGCTATATCGAGGCCAAGACGGACAGCTCGTTTTTTCGCTTAGAGGGCTCTGCGGAGCTGTCGTACCCGTGCCTGCGCGGCGAACGCATCGGGGGCTGGTTAAATTTGAAGGCCGAAATCGGCGCCATGATCATCGACAGCCTCTCGGGCATTTGCTACTTTTACTGTCATGTGAACGGCAGCGAGACCCCCGCATTGGAAGCGGACCTCGAGGCCGAGGGCGTGGTGCAGTTCGTGAAGGGCGTGAACCTGAAGGACTTTGCGATGTCGTTCCAAGCCTACAAGACCGGCACCGGCGACGGCGAGGCGTGGGTGTTCGCCGGCTCTGTCGCGGGCACCGTGGTTCTGAGTGTTGCGGGCTCGGGTGCGGAGCACGGCGCCACGGTCGACTTCGTCTTCGACACGCGCGATGGAACTTGGATCGCGGCTGTAGGTAGGTCGGTGCAGGTTGACACTACCAAAACCCATGTTAAAGCGAATGCGCCTACGGTCTCAGCGCTTGAAACTGACAAATGATACACTGCTTTCAAGATTTGATTTCATTTTTACAACTTGCGCCACTACACGTCGGGTACGCGGTGGAGATCACCAGTGAGCGGGTCAACATGACGCTCAAGGCCGGCATCAACGCGGGGGGCTGCACGGCCGAGGGGACCTACATCAAGGGCGCTATCTCCCTCAAGATTGGCGACGAGGGCTACCTGTTTGGCTCGGCGCGAGGCGCGCGGAACTGCGGCGACTTCCGCGCCACCAAGGCAGGGCCCATCGGAACAATCTCGAATACTTTAACGTCATAGAATGCCAATTAATCCAATAAATGATGGTCTACAATGTGGGTGATGATATGGCGGGCATAATCTGCTAGGTACTACACCAAGGGCGTTATCGCCGTGCGCGCCGCGGTGGATGACGCGAAGATCGTGACCTTGGGCATGCTGATGTACCTCGAGGACGTCCGCGTGCAAGTCCGGGTCGGGCATAACGGATAATGCCTGCCATGTCATCAGCACCATTTAAACCCTCGCTTCTTGATTTAATTGGCATCCTATGACGTGGTGAGCATTATCCGCCAAGGCCCGAAGTCTTGGCCGACTCGCGCGACGAGTTGGTCACCGCCGAGGGGTTCATGGTAGGGCGGTGCAGGGTGATAGTATCAAAACCCGTGTTGAAAGTGGCTATGGTTTCAGCGCTTGAAGCTGAAATATGTTAAACTGCTTTCAAGTTTGGCTTTCAAATCACATATGCGCCACTACATCATGGAGGCGCAAGCGGAGCTCCCTGTGGACGCGGCGAACCCGTACTTCACGCCGGCGCCCGGGTATGGCAAGCGCCGGCTCCTATTTGCGCACGAGCCTTCGTTCGAAGGGAAGCAAAACTTCCCCTACCGCACCAACTGCTTCGAGGCGAGATCCTACAACCCCGACTTTCCCAACCTGGTCTTCAAGTCGATGAACAACGAGTCGGACGGGGCGGGGGCGGCGTCGGCGTCGGCACGCACCCAGCTCGGAGCCCGCGCCGATGACCAGACGGCGGAGCTCGGGAGCATGGCACTCGACGACGAACAGCTCACGTTGTGCTACGGAAACAACAACCCGGACTTACGAGACGAGGAATGCGATGCTTCTTTCTTTGGTGAAGATGTCAAGGGTGGTTTCTGCCACACCGAAAAACACTTTGAGCGTCTGGATAAACATTGGACAAAACGTGGCAAGAAGGAATGGGAGAAAACGAGAACAAAGGAGAAGGGCAAGTTTTGTTCGGATTTTACTTCGGATCAAAAAGAAGCTTTATGCTACGGCAACAGGTATCATCACCTTCGAGGATTGTGTGGAGGTCGATGCAGGTCGTATTGGCATGCCTTTGCGATGAAGGAACATTATGAGCGTTATGGGCGGGGGCAAGGCAGGACATGGGGTTGTGCTCCGAGCCGGGAGGCGCTTTGCTACGGGAACATATACGCGGACCTTCGGAATGATCACTGCGGCGGGCGGAAGTGCAAGTTCTTCAATCAGAGCGAGACGCTCGAGGCGCACTACCAGCAACACGGCGTGACCCAGCGACGGCGGTTTGGATGTCGCGCTGCCGGCGACGTGGACGAGAACGAGAACGTCCGGTGGCGGCCGTCACAAGGTGAGGCGGTGCGAGTTGAACCCAGTTGAACCCCGTTGAAGCACACATTGACAGGATCTGGAATCAGCTCTTGAAACTAAAATATAATGACCTGCTTTCAAGTTTTGCTTTCAATTTCAAATTGCGCCGCTACAACAAGGCGCCATCGCGTCCAAGGAGTGCGTCCTCAGCGAGACCGACGGGGGCGTGCAAAGCGCCTGTACATCCGGCAAGATGAAGGAGAACGACGTGTCGCACCCGGTGTGCCCGGATGACGCGCTGATGTCCGGGTTTATCTTTACCATGGACCGCACGCCCGGTTGCCGCTGCACGGGGTGCGCCGACGAGTGGGCAGTCAACCAAGTAGGGCATTGCAGGTCGAAAATATCACAACCCGAGTTGAAAGCGCCTATGGTTTCAGCGCGTGAAACTAAAATATGATGAACTGCTTTCAAGTTTTGCTTTAAGCTTGAACTTGCGCCCCTACATCCTGGTTGGACTCCCTAACCTAGAGACGCAAAACTACGGCCAGAAGATGTCGATTTCGTACAATTGCGTGAAGCAGCCTTCGTACGCCGCGCCGTTCGGGGAGTGTCGCGCGGACTTCCAACCCATGAAGACCATCCAAAAGGGAGGGGGTTCCGACTCGGACCTCAAGGTGGGGCGGTGCAGCTTAGAATTCAGGGTTTAGGGTTTAGGGTTTAGGGTTTAGGGTTTAGACAGTACAAACACCCGAGATGAAAGCGCGCTTGGTGTCTGCAATCAGAGTACTCGTTTGAAACTAAAATGTGATGAAGCGCTATCAAGCGTTATTTTCGACTTCAAGGTGCGCCGCTACATCAAGGTGCTGGAACAGTTCACCGTCGCGTGCGGCGCGGGCGAGGCGTTGCGCAGCTTCATGACCACCACGCACGACACCGAGGTCTCCAAGATGGGCTGGGCGTTCACGTGCTGCAAGTTCCCACACGACAACGGTGAGGGCATACAGGTTGGCAGTATCATCACCCAAGTTGAAAGCGCGCCTAGTGTCTGCAATCAGCGCTCGAAACTAACATATGATGGATCGATTTCAAAGTTTCTGTCAATTTCAACTTGCACTGCTACACAACGGGCCTGTCGTGTTCCGCGAGGGCCCGTGTTTCGTCACCTCGCTCAAAGCGGCGACGGACGCGGGGAGCGGCACGAAGTGGGCGAACCCGATGACGTACCTCGGTGGGGCGGTGCAGGTTGTACCCAGTCGAAGCCCTTGTTGAAACCTACTGATGTCAGCGCTTGAAACTGAAACATAAGGAGCCCCTTTCTGACTTTGCTTTCAAGTTCAACATGCGCCGCTACACATCGGGCAAGACAAGGGCGCGGCGTGTGGCGCTGGAGAGGTGCTCACGTCCTGGGCCGTGAAGCCTTGCAACGAAACCGACGGCAACGGTGAGACGTTGGAGGAGTCACACTCGCGCTTCGTGTTCGAGTGCCAGCCCCTCGGCGGCATCCCGAGCCCGCCGCCGCCCGCGCCGCCCCCGCCCATCGACGACAGCCTCGACAACCTCGACTGGGTCGGCGACTTCGCCGCCACCGCCAAGATCGCCTTCGGCAAAGACCTGGACGACGCCACGCTGCAAAAGGCGCTCGGAATCATCAAGGTTAAGGGGGACTTCTCAATCAAGGTGGGGCGGTGCAGGTTGACAGTATCAAACCCCCAATTGAAAGCGCGCCAGGATGGTGCCCGAAATCAGCACTTGAATCTAAAGAACAATGAGCCGCTTTCAAACATTGCTTTCAATTTCAACGTGCGCCGCTACATCAAGGAGGGAGAGTTTACGATGGACCAACTCGACATCCGCGCCGCCGTTGATTTTGTAGTGCCGGCCAAGGCGGGGAGCTGGCAGGAGGGCCAAAGCCTGAACGAGTTGGAGATCACGGGGTTTGCGGTGTTGACGTACCCGTGCCGCTCCATGGTGGTAGGGCCTAGCGAATAATGCTCGCCACGTCATAGGATGCCGATTAACTCAAGAATTGAGGATATTACATATGGTTGATGACGTGGGGTGCATTATTCGCCTGGCCCTAGATAGTGGATCCCTTCACGGGCGAAACCCGGCCCATCGCGCTCATCTATGGCGAGGTGCGCGCCAAGCTAGCCATGGGTGACGAGGACGACCCCATGGCGGGGCGGTGCAGGCTGAAACCCAGTGAAAGCGCCTTGTTTCAGCTCTTGCAAACTAAATGATGAGCCGCTTTCAAACTTGCTTTCAATTTCAACATGCGACGCTACACCATGGTGATCGGCGGCGTCAACGGCGCGCGCGGCATCGTGCAGTATTCGTGCTTCGGCGGACAGAAGTTGGAGGTTAAGCTGGAGGTCGGCGTGCTCAAGATGGAAAACATCCGTTTGGAGGACATCTTGATCAATATCACGCTCTGGAGCAACCCCGAGCACGGCGATGCAAACCCTGGCGCGCCCAAGTGGTTCGTCGCGGGTAGGGCCTCACGGATAATGCTCGAGTACTCCACGTCATAAGATGCCCATCAACCCAAGGAACGAGGGTCTAAAAAGCGGATGATAACGAGGCAGGAGTACTCGAGCATTATCCGACATGCCCTAGTTGCGGGTTCCATCGAGGGGAAGGCTGCGTTCGGCTCTGAGGTGAACAAGGAGGGCGGGAACCAAAAGCAAGTCGGGAGCGGCGCGGGAGCGTTCATTTTCGACACCTCGGTGGGACAGTGCACGCCGACAGTATCAAAACCCAAGTTGAAAGCGCGCCTATTTTCAGCGCTTGAAACCAAAGTGTGATGAACAGCTTTCAAACTTTACTGTCAATTTCAACTTGCGTCTTTACACCTCGGTGCCTTTCTTCGACCTGGCTTACAAGCACGAGATTGGTCCGTTCGAGAGCTTTCACCTAGCCGTCATGATCCGAGTTACCCGCGGCCGCTGCAGCCGGCAGGGTGACTACGTCAAGGCAGGGCGGTGCATGGTTTCCTCTATCACAACCTGAGTTTAACTCCGTGTTGTGTCTGGTATCGAAGATACGGTATCGAATCCCGTTCGACCAGTCATAGCTGTCCGTTTCGAAAATCCCACCGACCGACTCGACGACACAGTCCGACATGGTCGCTATCCTTGAGTTCATAGATCCTCGATTTCGAGGAGAAAAGGCGACTAGTCGCCCCCACACCGAGTTTCAAGTCGCGCCTTGTTTCCGCGCTCGAGACTAACATGTGATGAACCGCTGTCAAACTCTGCTTTCAAACACAACTTGCACCCCTGCGTCCGGGGTGTCATCGTGGCTAAGGCCGCGGATTGGAAGTTGTCGGGGTCACTGTACGGCGCCAAGTTCTGCGAAAACCCGGAGGACGCCGCCGCAGTGCGCTACAACCTCACGCTGACAGTCGACGAGCTTTCCTTCGCCGACGGCCTGCTCAACATCAGCAATGCGGTGGTCAACGCCCAGGGTCGCGCGCCCTATCGCAGCCCCGAGGATTACGACCTCACATTCGCGGACTGGAAAATCACCGTCTCCGCCGACGTGACCGTCAACGTCGACGTCGGCGCGAGCGACGGGTTCGCGATGAAGGTTTGGGGCAACGCGCACTTCTCCCTCGACATGGGGGGGCAAAACCCGGCGGTGGCAAACGCATCCGTGAGCGCCACGAGCGGGCGGGGGTTCTCGCTAACAAAGGCTCGCATCGACACCTCCATCGCACTGACGTACCGCGGCGCGGGCGGCGGCTTCAACATGGTAAGGCCTGGCGGATAATGCTCCAGAGCCCGAGGGCGGATAACGCTCGCCAAGTCATAGGATGCCAATTGACTCAAGAAACGAGGGTAAGATATGGGGAATGACGTGGCAGGCTCCGCATTATCCGTCAGGCCCTAAAACATGGACATCGCGGCGCGCGGCGGCGTGTCGTGGCCCTGCCACTCCTTCATGCAGCTCGCCGGCTCACTCGACCTCGACTTCGGCCCCGCCGCGGACTTCGGCTCATTGCACCTCAGCCTCACCGTGCATTGTCAGGATCCCGAGGCAGGGGCTTACACTCTTTCACTTTTCGGCTCAACGTAAGCGCTTTTTGTGGGATAGGGGGTGCATTTATGGGTGATTCAAGGGGTGTCAGGGGATGTCAGGGGGTATTAGGGTGTGTCTAGGGTGTATTTTGTGTCAGAAACGGCTCAGGTTGAGCTGAGAAGTGGACGAGTGTGGGCCCCTGTCCCGAGGCGTACGCGTCCGAATCCGTGTTCATCATCGAGGTGTTCGAGGACCCCGGTATGACGCTAACTCGCACCTTCGCAAGCGATTACGCGGCGTTTGACGACGCGGCGAGCGACTACGAGGACGACGCGGTGGGGTTTGTGCCGAGGAGCTGCTTGGTGAACAAGAACTCCTCCACCTCCTCCACCGTGCAATCCTCGAACGGGGTCGAGATGGACCTGGTCGAGGACAGCTTCTGGGGCGTCTCAAAGGTCAAGGCGGGCGTGTACACGCGTTTCGAGGCCGAGATGGAACTGAAGAAGGCGCGGGACCACCTCGCAGTAGGGCGGTGCAGGTTGACCCTAAGCGCTGAAACTGAAATATGATGGACGCTTTCAAACGTTGCTTTCAAATCAACTTGCGCCGCTGCATCGCGGCTCGCGAGAACGTGGCGGGCTACCAACTCTGCAGCGCACGGATCACCATGGTAGGGCGGTGCAGGCTGAATCCAATTGAAACCCGTGTTGAAACTGCCGGTGTCAGCGATTGAAACTAAAATGTGATGAGCTGCTTTCACGCTTTGCTTTCAATTTCAACTTGCGCCACTACACGATGGTGCTCAAAGACACTCCGGAGCAGGGCTTGAACGACGCGGGTGACGGAACCGGAGGAACAACCTTCAAGTTTGCTGCGCGCAAGGTGGGGCGGTGCAAGTTGAACCAACTCGAAGGACGTGTTGGAAGGGACGGGTTGCAGCTGATGAGAATAAACAACGATGAACTGCTCTCAGGTTTTGCTTTTATCAACGTGCGCCACTACAGCAAGGCGTGGGAGCTGGTGGGCAGTCTGGACAAACCCATAAGATTTGCCAGCGGCGAGTTCACAATCTCCAACCTGATGTTTCATGCCGCGGCGTACGACCGGCCCGGCGCGCGCCCGCCCGTGATGCAAAAGCAGGATGTGTTCCCGGCCATGGACCTCAAAAATTTCAACATCGAGGTAGGGCGGTGCAGGTTGGCCCTAACAAACCCAAGTCGAAACCGCCTGGAATTAAGCGCTTGAAACTAAAGTGTGATCTACTGCTTTCAACTTCTGCTTTCAAATTCAGCTTGCGCCGCTACGTCGAGGGGTGGCTCACCGCCTCCGCCGACGTGGACATCAACGCGGACGCCACGCTCTCGGTATTGCGATGCTGGTCGAAACTCATTGAAATTAGTATTAAAAGCACCTGGTTTGAGCGCTTTGAGTGCTTTTATTTGGAACATGATACCATTTTCACGTTTTGGATTCAATTTCAACTTGCGGCACTACATCTCGGCGGCGAAATCAATGTTCGCCTCCCGCGCGGCGCTGGGGCAGCACGGCTTGAACCTCGCCGCCTCCGCCACGCTCAACGCGACGATGTCGTACCGCGACGCCTCGCTGGACTTCGCGTGGAACCTCACCGTCATGATGGTAGGGCGCCGGATGGTCGAGATTCGTAATGAAAGCGCCTCTGGTTTCAGCGCTTGAAACTGAAATGTGATTCACTGCTTTTAAGTTTTGCTTTCAAATTCAGCTTGCGCCTCTACATGATGGAGCTCAGCGTGGCCACCGACGCCATGGTAGGGCGGCGCAGGTGCAGGTTGAACCTAGTTGGAGCCCGTGTTGTTGAAAGGCGAATGGTTTCAGCGCTTGCAACGAATATGTGATGAATCGCTTGCAAAGCTTGCTGATTTCAGCGCTTGAAAATCGGATATCATGAATCGCTTTCAAACTTTACTTTCGATCTCAAGGTGAGCCCCTACACCATGGCGCTGCACATGCGAGCCGAGTACGACCAGCCGTGCGTCGCCACCGGCGTGACCGCGAGCGGCACGCTGCGGCTGTCGGTGCCCGGCGCGATTGAGATTGACAACGCCGCGGTGGGCGGTACGCTGTATTGCGAGGGGGCGGAGCCGCGCGTGGAGGCATACGTCGCCATCGAGTCCATGGTGCTAGCAGACACCCTGGAACTCGAGCGTGTCCGTCTGGATCTGCGCAGCGTCACCCCCGCGGTAGGGCGATGCAGGTTGCCAGTATCAAAACCCGTGTTGAAAGCGCCGCCTAGTGCATGTAATCAGCTCTTGAAACTAAAATATGACACATTGCTTTCAAGTTTTGCTTTCAAATTCAACCCGCGGCACTACACCGCGGGCGCCGCCGCCGGGGGCGCTCTGCAGTCGTTGGATTGGACTATCGACGTCTCCGGCACGATGCGCTTCGACAAGCTGTTGGCCACGATGCCGTCGATGTCGACCACAGGCACGACGCTCGAGGTAGGGCGGTGCAGGTCGAAAGCATCAAAACTCTTGTTGAAAGCGCGCCTGGTTTCAGCGCTTGAAACAGAAATGTGATGAACTGCTTTCAAACTTTTCTGGTAATTTCAACTTGCGCCACTACATCGAGGTCGACGCGAAGCTCTCGGTGACTGCGGGGCGAGCGGTGGTGAAGTCTGTCATCGTGCACTTTGTGTTTGACGTCACGTACCAGGGGCCGGACCCCGCAGCGCGCCCAATGTTGAAGGTATTCGGTGACGCGGATTTCAATTACCCGTGCGACACCGGCGATACGGTCCACGCCAACCTCACAGTGGATCTCAACATCGGCGCCATCATCATTCCGCCCGTCCGCGCCAACTTTGTGTACCACTGCGGCGACCGGCCGGCGACGCAGACCGTGTATGAGATTGACGTGTTGATGATTGAGCCGTTCAACGTGCTGAACATGTTTGAGTTGTCGGCGGCGCACGCGCACGTCGACATGTACCGGTACCCGACGGGCGGCACCTGGTTCACGGTGGGGTGGTGCAGGTTGACAGTATCAAAAACCGAGTTTAAAGCGCGCCGGGTTTCAGAGTTCAGCGCTTAAAATTATAATGTGACAAAGCGTTTTCAAATTTTGCATGCAATTTTGACTTGCGCCGCTATATCACGGTAATGATCACCAGTGAGACCAACCCGGAGGTGGGCGCGCTGCAGTTTGACGCGGACGTCTTCATCTCCACGAAGAAGGTAAGGCGTTGTAGGTTGACCCTATCAAACCCACGTTGAAAGCTCCTGGAAATAAGCGTTTGAAGCTGACATATGATGAAATTGCTTTCAAGTATTGCTTTTAATATCAACTTGCGCCGCTACAAGAAGGACCCGGAGAATGAACAAACCCGGGGGTTCACCATGCAGGCGGACATAAGCGTGGCGTATACTACCTCGGCGTTCGCTCTCGACGCCAAGGTAGAGCGGTGCAGGTTGACAATATCAAAACCCGTGTTGAAAGCGCCTTTGGTTTCGGCGCTAGCAACTAAAACGTGATGAACCGCTTTCAAACGTTGCTTTCGATGTCAACGTGCGCCGCTACGCCAAGGGCCGGGTCAGCATCTCGAACGAGTGCAACTCGATGGAGTTGGCGGGAAGTATCAGGATTGGCGGTCCGGCGGCCTCCGACCGCGCAGCTACAGCGCGGCTCGGCGGCGCGATGGGCTCGATCAAGGCTCGCGCACTTGTGATTATTCCGTGCGCGGCGGAGTTGGTGGACGACACGGCGGGGCGGTCAGGGGACGCGCTCTCGGTGGAGGTCACTCCCGACCCGGGCGTGACGGTTCAAGCTGTGAACGTCAACGCCATGATCGACGAGTGGAAGGTCGGCGCGCTGACGGTCACGGATGCCGTGCTCGTGGTGGGCGCCGTGCTGCGCAACGACGGCGCGTTCACCCTTATGGTGAATATCTCGGGGCAAGTGGTGTTCGACTCCACGGCCGGCGCGGGCCCGTCCGGGATCGACGGGCGCGGCGTCGCCGTGGACTCGCGAGTGGCGCTCCGGCTCGGGAAGACGTCGTTCTGCTTCGACTGCGCTCTCGAGCTGCTCGACGTGGACGTCCGCGTGTCCGTCGACGTCAAGCAACAAGCGTTCGAACTGCACGGCCGTTTTCTCTACCAGTACCCATGCGTGATCGGCGGCGCGGTGACTGGCGAGGTAGGGGGATGCAGGTTGACATGTTGACAGTTGACAGTATGAATTCCCGAGTTGGAAGCGCGCCTGGTGTCTTCAGTCAGAGTACTCGCCAGAGACTAACATGTGTTGAACCGCTTTCAAAGTATGCTTTTGATTTCAACTTGCGCCGCTACGGCGAGGCGACGATGGACATACACGCGGGGGAGATGGATGTCGCGCTCGCGGTCACCGTGAAGTATTTCTGCGGCGACCTGATCGATGGCAGCCCGACTATGACGTTCGCGTTCCTCGCGCAACCGGGCGCCACGACCCAAATATCCAGCTCCATCTCGCTTAAGGAGCTCACCGTGCGCGCGGCGGTGTACATCAGCAAGGACGGCACTTGGGATATCAGCGGCGAGATCGAGGGCATCGTTGTCGGCGGCGGCGGCGGCGGCAGTGGCGGCGGCGGCGGCGGCGGCGGTGACGGCACATCCGCTGCCGCCAGCGCGGGGCTCGGCTGGGCTCCCAGCCGCGCCCGGACGTGGCGCCACGTGCTGGACGTCGAGCGCCGTGCAAAGCCAAGCCTCGGGCTCGCGGCACACCACATGTTCCCTAGCGCAAACTCACCGGCGTACACCCATGCGCACCTCGGGCAGTCGGAGCTCGACGTTCCCGCTTATCTCGGCTTCTCGCTCACGACCAGCTTCATGTTCGACACGCGCCCCGACCCGCCGTCGTTCACGGCGTCCGTCGCTTTGGACGACATCGTGCTGGGCTGCCTTGTCGTCAGCCTCAAGGTATCCGGAACTGCCTGCGGGGGCGATTCCAAAGGCATCAGTGTGGCGGGCACGGTGAACTTCGAGGACTGTGACGGCCTCACCGGAAGCGGCACCGTCTCTGGCCAGAAGCGGTGCGACAACAGCGACAAAGAGTGCCACAACGGCGATCAGAAGTGCCACGACGACCACCCGCTGTATGCCGTCGTGGCCGAGAGCAAGAGCATGTCCATCGGCGGCATGCTTATCTCGGACGTTGTGTTGTCAGCGACAGCGACCCGATACATAATCATGCCGCCGGCTGCGGCCAACGCTACTGACACGACCAACAACTCCAGAAAAGAGGTACCCCCACAAATCGTTCAATATGTCGCGTGGGCATTTAACTTTTCAGGATCGCTGGATTACTCCGAGAGTGCCAGTATTAAGACGCCGGCGTTGGGGGCTGCGGCGACGCTAGCGATCCGCGCACGAGCCTCCATGACCCCGGTTGGAGGCTTCCTGATCGAGCAACTGCTGATGTCCGGGAACCTCGCGTACGCGACGAAGGAATTCAGCGTGAAGGGGGCGTTCTCGTTCGAGTACCCGTGCCAGCCTGGCGGATTCGTGGGCGTCAACCTGTCGTTTGCGATGACTATGGCGAGCGTGTCTATCGACGGGGTCGAGGCGCGCGCGAAGCTGTACTGCGAGCCGCCCGCGGACTTCCCTCTCCTGAGCTTGGACCTGAAAATCCATCGCATCGAGGTCAAGGGGTTCAAAATCTCCAACGTCAAAATGCACGTCGACATGTACACCATGCCGAGGCTCGCAGACGCAGACGTCGACAGGGGGGACGTTACTGACAACGTCAACGTCGCCGACGCGAGCGCTGTCACCGACGCGAGTGCTGTTCCGAGCGAGCTGACGTTCAAGGGGAGCATGAGCGGCGCGCTGGAGGTTGCGGTGAACGGCATGGAGGCTGGCGCGATGGTGGCGTTGTCGTTTGACACCGAGTCCAAGTCGTTCCACGTCACCGTGGTAGGGCGGTCCCGCTTAACAATCTGACAGTATTTGAACCGGAGAGTACTTTGAAAGCGCGCCCGGTGTCTGCAATCAGCGCTTGAAACTATAATGTGATGAAGCGTTGTCAGACTTTGCCTTCAAATCCAACTTGCGCCGCTACACCGTGGCGCTGACCATCTCTGCGCCGCCGGTGCAGCTCGACCTACGCGTGGGCTTCTCGGGCGGCTCCGGGTGCGACGCCGTCAACGGCGACTTCCTGTATGGCAGCATCACGATCAAACTCACCGAAGATAACCAACTCTCTGGCTCGGTGCGCGGCGCCAAGCACTGCGACTCTCACCCGCAGGTTATGCACGCGTTGGGCGCGACGCCGCCGCGCATCTCCCCTAAATACGACGCCATCGCCAAGTTCCTGGACGCAAACTGGGAACAGCGCCAGACGCAGATTGCTCTCGAAGGGATGTTCCCAATGTACAACATCCATGGTAGGGCGTTGCAGGAGGCCGACATACGACCCTGTTTAAAGCGTCTTCGGTTTCAACGCTTGAAACTATACTATGCCGATTGACAGTGTCAAAATTCGAGCTGAAAGCGCGCTTGATGTATGCAATCAGGGATTGAAACTACAGTATGCAATCAGCGATTGAAACTATAGTATGTTAAACCGCTTTCAAATTTTGCTTTCAAACTCAACTTGCGCCACTACACCACGGCACGGTGGACCCGGCGGAGATCGCGCCGGGCTTGTTCCTCGACAGTGCCACGATATCCGTCCTCAACTACGACGTCAACGGCACGCAATTCTGGGCGTTCGAGGTGGCCGGCTCCGTGTCCTTCAAATCTCCATCGGGTGTTGCTGCCAATCTGGCTCTCCAGCCGAAACCTCACGGCCTAGCGGCTGTCCTGTACGTCGCCGTGTCGGGTTATTCGAATGATGCCGGGTTGCTGGAGTACGGTCTCGGTTTGAAGGCGTCAGTGGACGCGACATTCGGCGGCGGCGCCGTCTCGGTGAACCTCAAGGGCAGCCTCGCGTTTGCATTCCCTTGCACGAAGAACATCGTGGGTGATCTGGCGATCAGCATCAACGACCTCGGCCCCGGCGTCGACGCGCAACGGAGCGTCGCGGTGAGCGCCGTCTTGGGGTGTCATGTCGACCGGACTCCCGGCGCGCGCGTGATGCACTTCACGGGGCGGCTCGCGGGTCAGATCGCGAACGATGTGGTGGTGGTTAACCGACTGGACATCGAAGCGTCGTTGCACAACAACGCCGAGTCCGATGGGTTGTATCTCGTCGCCACCGTCGTCGGCGAGGTGACGCCAATCACCGTCGTGCTGGGTCTCAAGATCTCGGCGCAGCTCGTGGCCGACACGAGCGTCCCCCAGTTTGTACTCGAGGTTGGTCTGCAATACCGCTCTGACGTCCTAGATGCCGAGCTCAACGGCACGGTGCATCTTCCGATGGCAAGCTGCCGGGCCGGTGACGCGCTGTCGTTGCGCGGGAAGATCTCTGTGCACCTAGGTGGCGGCGCCGGCGACATCTCCGCCGCCGCCGCGGGATCCAAGCGTTGCGACACCAACGCGTCGGACATCTACGGTTACACGTACGCGATTTCTTTCGCGCTCGACCAGACCGATCTCGAGTTGGGCGGCGTCGTGACGCTGCGCGTTGAGGAGCTCGCGGCGGAATTTTTCGGCAAGGTCATCGGATCTTCCTCGGCGGGAGGCAACGGGACTCTGAGCTGGTTTGGGAGCTTGAACGCCTCCATCAGCCTCGGTTCGATGTCCAGCTCGGGCATGCTGCCCCAATCTTTGGGCCAGGGCTCGGACTTCAAGTTGCATTTCTCGGTTGCGCTCTTGGTCAAACACGAGGCGGTCAAGCTCGCTGTCGTGATTGGATTCTCGTACACGTCGGACATGATCTCATTCGACGGCGAAGGCGTGATTTCTCTCGTGGCCGAGGATGGCATGGCGCTGAAACCCACCGGAATGTCGGCGAAGGGCACGTTCGGGCTCAAGATGGGGTCCGACATCGACATCAGCCTCGAAGCGTCGTTCTGGATGATGATGGAGCCCGACCCGGTGGACGGCCGCGACATGTCCGTGAACCTCGCGAGCGGCAACGAGACCATAACGATTGGCGGCATCGACCTCGGGTCGTTCGCGATCTCAGCGGACCGCTTCGCCGCCTTGGTAGGGCGATGCGGGCCAATAATATCAAAATCCGTGTTGAAAGCGCGCCTGGTGTCGGCAATCAGCGCTTGAAACTAACATGTGATGAACCGCTTTCAAACATTGCTTTCAGATTCAAATTGCGCCCCCACACATTGGATGGGCACAACGGCGGGGGAGTCGAGGGAGCGGGCGGTTGGCGAGGTGTGCTCACCAGCTCCGATTCGAAGTTGGACACTATGGTGGTGTTTGACACGCGCGACGGCAGCGTGGAGATCAAGGCGACGGTCAAGCTGGACATGGGCCCCATACTCCTCGAGCTCTCCGCCGCGGTAGGGCGGTGCAGGTTGGCAGTATCAAAACCCGTGTCAAAAGCGCCTATGGTTTCAGCGCTTGAAATAGAATCATGATAACCAACTTTTAGATATCCTTCACATCCAACTTGCGCCACTACACAGCGGCGAGCTGTACGACGACCGCCACGGTCACGGTCGCCGCCGCGGTGTCTCTCAAGGCGTACCCCGCGGCTCGGCTCACCGGCGCCTACGTCAAGTATTGCAACGAATCATCCGAGCTTGACTGGTCGGTCACCGCGCGCGTGGATTCCTGGCCATTCTCGAGCGGCATCACCCTCGCCGAAGTGGTCGCGTCCTTCCACATGCGCAGAGAGGTGAGGCCGTGCAAGTTGTCAGTTTGACAGTATGAAAAGCGCTTATGGTTTCAGCGTTTCAGCACTTGATACTCAAATATGATGGAGCGCTTTAAAATTTTGCTTCAACTTGCGCCACTACAGAGAGGGAGGTTTACTGGCCTCCATCAATGCTACTGTCGACTTCGCGGCGGGCGTCGCGTCTCCAATGGCGCTCCCCAGTCTCAACGCGCTGATCACGATCGACGGCGGCGTCATGACCATGAACGTCACAGGCGACGTTGCAATCGTCATCGACACCGTCACGCTCTCGGGCAAGGTTGCGTTCGTGATCCCGTGCCAACCTGGAGGTTCCAACTTTGTTGAGTTGGGCATTGAGATTGACAGCGATGCGGTCAAGCTCGACCACGCCATGGTGCGCGGCGAGTGGATGTGCCCGGGAGACGACCTGCCCGCCAACGCGACGCTGTCAAATTACCACGCTTCCATCGGGCTCATGCAGGTTGGCAGCTTCGCGCTCGTCGATGTGACGTTCGAAATGCACAACCTTAAGTCGGAGCCGGCGGCGTACCGGGGCAGATTCCAGGGCACCTTTGCGATCATTCCAGGTCAGCTGAGCGTCCGTGTCGTGGTGCCCTTCGGCGAGCCCGTTGCGATGTTCGAGATCTCGGTCGACGCGATGCTTCAAATCGGCGACGTCGACGTCGAGCTCAAGGGCGGCGGACATCTCAATTCGGCGTGTCGAGAACTAGGCGACCTTTACATCACGGTGGATGTCAAACTCAGCAACATCCCGGTGGAGTGGATGCGGACGATTCATGGCAACGGAACCTTTTCGAGCAACTGCGGGGACGAGTTCCTCTTCTTGGTCGATATCGAGTTTGGTGCCGGGTCGCCGAAAATGTCAGTTGATGGCGGTGGAGACAGTGTCTCCGCGGCGCCCCCGACGGGCGCGAAGCTGTCTTTCGGGGTGCACAAAAAGGGCGGCGCCGCGACCTTTTCCATCTCGTACACGATGATGTTGGGTACGTCGGGCATGACCATGAATGTGTTCGCCGATGTTCTTCCGAGCGGGAACTTCAACCTCGGCGTGTCGCTGAGTGACATCAGATTCGACGGGCTCTTCGGCGCCATCGGCGATGCCTTCCCGGGATCCAACGTCGGGGGATCCAACCCGGTTGCCGGCAGCGCCGCGTCCGCGCAACTTGCGGCGGCTGGGGCCATCGGCGCCGCTCTCGGGCAAGGCCACAACCTTGAAGA
>Ga0307489_10000574_pt1 | contig 22609 bp, 21 predicted proteins | sample SB12metaG_FD_202247 | JGI IMG/M metagenome (GOLD analysis project Ga0307489, IMG submission 202247) | Sea-ice brine microbial communities from Beaufort Sea near Barrow, Alaska, United States - SB 1.2 | ecosystem: Environmental > Aquatic > Marine > Coastal | place: USA: Alaska | collected... | reverse complement strand
TAACTGCCAGAGCAGCAAGCTTTGCGGTAGATCAGCTTAAAAAAGGGAACCTCTAGTTATGAAAAGACGTGAACTGCTAAAAATGATTGCCGCCGCAACAGGCACTGCCTTTATCGGCTCTAACGCGCTGGCTTACACCGTGCTGCCAATGGAAGATCCCAAAGACAGCGGTTTCTCCCAAGACGAGATGGCATTTTTTAATGAGGTGGGCGAATGCATCGTCCCCCGTACGGATACCCCGGGTGCAAAAGAGGCCAATGTGGGGCAAACAATGGCCATAATGCTTGCAGATTGTTATACCCCAATCCAGCGCGAAGCCTTTAAAGACGGTATTGCGTCGATAAAGTCAGAGGCTAAAAGTACTTATCATAAAGATTTTCTATTGTTAACAGCTGAACAACGTTTAGCTTTGCTGTCATCATTGGATGAGCAGGCCAATACGCACAATAAAAAAATGGCCCTGGCACACAGCGATGAGGAATTGCCTGTACCCCACTACTTTACGTTGATCAAACAATTAGTATTGTTCACCTTTTTCACATCCGAAGTCGGCGCAACCAAAGTGCTCAGGTACGTAGCGATACCCGGGCGTTACGATGGCGAGCTGCCTTATAAAAAAGGTGATAAAGCTTGGGCCACATAAAGGCCTGAGCTTTTATAAGGGTATAAAATATGATTGGAAAAATGCAACACCAGAATAAATAGGATCTAAAGTGATGATTTTGAGAAATAAAACAACCCAGACATGGCTGTTGATAGGTATGAGTATGGCCACCAGCGGCTACAGTATTGCCCAGGACAGTCAAGCTCAGCGAGAAAAGATGGCGCAAAAAACTGAAGTCTGGGAGCCAATACCTGCGGCGGTCTCTGCCCCACCAGGACAAGCCCCTTCAGATGCGATCGTACTTTTTAATGGCGAAAATCTCAGTGCCTGGCAAGCAATAGAGGGTGGCCACGCCCCCTGGACAACCGAAGACGACAGTTTTACGGTAAAACCCGGTAGCGGAGATATCAAAACCAAGCAGAGTTTTTGCGATATACAATTGCACATGGAATGGAAAACCCCTACCGACGTAGAAGGGCTAGAAGGTCAACAACGCAATAACAGTGGCATATTTTTGCAACAGCGTTACGAAATACAAGTGTTAGATTCATACCGTAACCAAACCTATGCCAACGGCCAGGCAGCTAGTGTGTATAAACAGACCATTCCGCTGGTAAACGCGATGCGCCCCACAGGCCAATGGCAATATTACGATATTATTTATACTGCCCCACGTTTTGACGGAACAACATTGAGCGAGCCTGCTTATGTCACTGTTATGCACAATGGCGTACTGGTGCAAAACCACGTTGAAATTCAGGGTAAGACTGAATGGATAGGTGCCCCAAGCTATGAAGCTCATCAATGTGCCCCCCTGCAACTGCAAGACCACGGCAACAAGGTCAGCTTTCGCAACATCTGGGTAAGAGAGCTTAACGAACAATAATAAACAAGAGCAGCAGAGTCTTAATAACAGTCTCTGTTGCCTCATTCCCTTTAATCACGTTTTGGCTAAGCCAGAGAATCATCGTCTCCAATAAAATTGTGCACTAACGCTGCCCATAACCTGTCGCAGTTTTGCCACTTTGTTAACAACGGTGACATAAATATAAATCAGAAGGTCTGTGGCCCTACCTGGCAAAAAGGGCCAGATAAAATCTGAGCAAAGCCTTATTCAATACCCTCATTGGACTCATCAGGCTGTTCTAACCCCGCACCGTCCAGCAGGGCGCTGCCGAGTTTTTTATTCGATTGTACTCCCAGGCTGCGAAACTGTTCGACCTGTCGCACCAGATTACCTTTGCCCGTGCTTAATTTATTCATCGCCCCGTCAAAATTTTTCTGAGTCGCTTCTATGGACTTGCCGACTTTTTCCATATCGCTGACAAAACCATGAAATTTATCGTACAACCTGGCTGCATGTTCGGCTATTTTCTGCGCATTCTGGTTCTGGTATTCGTACTGCCAGATATTATTGATGGTACGCAGGGCCACCAGCAAGTTGGTGGGGCTAACCAGCATAATGTTGTGATCAAACGCCAGTTTAACCAGCTCGGGAGCGTGTTCAGCAGCCAGTAAAAAAGCCGGTTCAATGGGAATAAACATCAATACATAATCCAGAGTACGAATGCCTTTTAGGTCCTGATAGTCTTTTTTGCCCAGCTCTTTAATATGATTACGCAACGAGGTGACATGCTGATTGAGGTGTACCTGGCGTACTGTCTCGTCCTCTTCGTTAAAATAGCGTTCATAAGCCCCCAGAGAGACTTTGGAGTCGATCACCACATCCTTGTCATTGGGCAGATGCACGACCACATCCGGTTGATAACTCTTACCCTGGGCATTTTTAAGGGCAACCTGAGTATCAAATTCATGGCCTTCCCGTAACCCTGAGTCCTTGAGAATTCGCTCAAGTACCACTTCCCCCCAGTTGCCCTGTTGTTTATTGTCACCTTTTAAGGCCTTGGTTAGCGCCGCCGCGTCGTGGGTGATCTGTTGATTGAGTTCTTTTAAACCCATGATCTCTGTTTTCAAAGAGGCACGCTCTTGCCCCTCACGCACATATTGATCGTTAACCTGTTTTTTAAACCCTTCAATTTGATCCTTAAGGGGGGATAACAAAGCATCCAGTCCCGCTTTGCTGGATTGGGCAAAAGAGGTCTGTTTTTGTTCGAAAATTTTATTGGCCAGATTTTCAAATTGCTGCTGTAACCTTTGCTCCGACGATTCAAGTAGCGCCAGTTTTTCCCGACTGGCCAGTTGCTCCTGCTCAAACCTTGCTCCCTGAGTACGCAATTGAATGATCTGCTGCTGGGCTTGCTGATAATGCTGCTGCCAGCGTTGACTATCTTGCTCAATATGCACGATACGCTCAACTTGTTGGGATAACTGCCCCAGTCGATTCTGGCTTTCAAGCTGCTTCTCCCGCAGGCGATAGGCTTCGCTATTGACTTCTTGCAGGGCGCTTTTGCCATCCAGGATTTGCTGTTGTAAGTGGATCTCGGTTTGGGAAAAACTGTCCTCTATGTGCTGTAACGCCACTTTATGGTGCCTTGTGCCGCGCAGGCTGGCCCATAACCAGCCAAGTAATATGCCGCTAATAAACAGGCCGCCTGCCAGGCCTAACATTTTCGGATCGTCTAATTGGCTCATATCGCTGAGGGGTATCCTTGCTAAAATAATGGGCAATGAGGGAGTGAATTTTCACGCTTTGCCAACCCAAAAAAAGGCACTCAAATCTAAGCGCCTTTTAACGGTATCATGACTGAACTGGCTTACACTGGCTCGGCATTGTGCTCGGCAATTTTCACCTTCCAAATTGCTGGACCAATTTCATGGGCATTAGCGCCCGTACTGTCTACGGCCACGGTGACAGGCATGTCCTGCACTTCAAATTCGTAGATGGCTTCCATACCCAAATCTTCAAACGCCACTACTCGGGATTTTTTAATCGCTTTAGACACCAAATAGGCAGCACCGCCTACCGCCATCAAATACACCGCTTTATGCTTGGCAATACTTTTCACCGTTTGTGGGCCACGCTCGGCTTTACCTATCATGCCAATCAAGCCAGTTTTTTCTAACATCATATCGGTAAACTTGTCCATACGGGTGGCGGTTGTTGGCCCTGCTGGGCCTACCACTTCATCCCCTACGGCATCAACCGGCCCTACGTAGTAGATAAATCGGTTGGTTAGGTCCACACCATCAGGTAAACCTTCACCGTTATCCAGCATGGTCTGGATACGTTTGTGGGCGGCATCCCGACCGGTTAACATCTTGCCAGACAACAAGACAGTCTCACCAACCTGCCATTGCTGAATATCAGATTTGGTCACTTCATCCAGATTGACCCGCCGGGTATCTTTGCTCACTTCCCAGGTGACTTCTGGCCAGTCTTCAAGACTCGCAGGGGTAAACTCTGCCGCACCACTGCCATCCAGATGAAAATGGGCATGACGGGTGGCGGCGCAGTTAGGGATCATGGTGACAGGCAATGAAGCAGCATGAGTGGGCAGTGACATGATTTTCACATCTACCACTGTGGTCAGACCGCCCAAACCCTGAGCACCTATACCCAGATCATTTACTTTTTTGAAAATATCCAGACGCAGCTTCTCTTCGGTCGTTTTTGCACCTCTGTCCATCAGCTCCTGAATATCCACCGGATCCATCAGGCTTTCTTTGGCCAGTACCGCAGATTTTTCCGCCGTGCCACCAATGCCTATACCCAACATACCAGGAGGACACCAGCCCGCGCCCATAGTGGGCAACGTTTTTACCACCCAATCAGCGATGCTGTCATTGGGATTGAGCATAACCATTTTTGACTTATTTTCTGAACCGCCACCTTTGGCCGCAATCATCACGTCAATCTGATCACCCGCTACCGTGTCTATGTGCACTACGGCTGGGGTATTATCTTTGGTGTTTTTACGGCTGCCGGCAGGATCAGAGACGATTGAAGCGCGCAATGGATTGTCTTTATTGCCATAGGCACGCCTTGTACCTTCATCCACCATTTGCTGCACAGTCATATCAGTTTTGTCCCACTGCACGGCCATGCCCAGTTTGACAAAACAGGTCACTATACCTGTGTCCTGGCAAAGGGGACGTTTACCTTCAGCTGACATACGAGAGTTAATAAGAATTTGCGCCATGGCATCTTTGGCCGCCTGACTTTGTTCTTTTAAATACGCTTTTTCTACTGCTTTGATATAATCTAGCGGGTGGTAATAAGAGATAAATTGCAATGAGTCTTCAATACTATCGATAAAGTCCTGCTGACGGATAACAGTCATAGTTGCCTCTTTAATATGATCACAATGTGACGACAAATGTCGTTCGTTATTGGCCGCTATGGTAACCTGCAAAGCTCAATTGCTCCATGACAAATCACCTGGGTGGCCCATGAAAGTCATCCGCAAACAAAATAAGAACAATAGCGAAAGCCTAATTCGATGAATAACCCAGTATCAAGCGAACTCACCATCACCCCATTATCCTTGCCGGCTCATTATGATATGGCTACATTATTTGGCCATTACGCTAGTCAGGATTGGGCGATGTTACTCGATTCGGCCAACAGCCAACACCAAGACGGCCGGTTTGATCTGATGGTAGCCACGCCTGCTGCTACCATTATAACAACAGGCGATACCAGTGCCATCTGGTATCGCCTGGATGATAGGCGCCTTAACAGCAGGGTTGATCCCCTTGTCCTGTTACAACAACTCGTAGATGAATATATTCCCCAGCCAAATTGTGACAAAAATGCGCCTGGTGCCGAGTTCCTCCACTTGCCCTTTAAGGCGGGTGCCATGGGCTATTTAGGTTATGATCTGGGCCGGCGTTTTGAAACCTTCCCCGATTTGGCCGATGCCCATCTGCGCGCCCCCGACATGGCCTTTGGAATTTATACCTGGTCCGTGATCAAAGATAATCAAAACGGGATGTTTTATTATTGCTCCGTCGACTCAACTACCGGCCCCGGCGCAGAGGCTATAAACGCCCTGGCACATAGTACACCCAGCCTGGGGGACTTCGCCTTGCTCGGTCCCTGGCAAGCCAATATGAGCCAGACAGAATATATGCAAAAACTGCAGTGTATAAGTGACTATTTACGGGCCGGAGATTGTTATCAGGTAAACCTCGCCCAGCGTTTTGCAGCCCACTATACGGGTGACGAGTATCAGGCTTACCTGCGTTTGCGCTCGGCCAATCAGGCCCCCTTTTCCGCCTTTTTACGCATCAAGGACAATGTGATCTTAAGTATTTCACCGGAACGCTTTTTAGCCGTCAACGGTGATAAAGTACAATCCAAACCGATTAAAGGCACCCGCCCGCGCTCTGCAGATCCTGTTTGCGACCAGGCGAATATAGATGCACTGCTGGCCTCCGAAAAAGATCAGGCAGAAAATTTGATGATAGTTGACTTGTTACGCAATGACTTAAGCAAAAGTTGCCAGCCAGACTCAGTAGACGTACCACAACTGTTTCAAATTGAAAGTTTTGCCGCTGTGCACCATTTAGTTAGTACCGTAACCGGTACCCTGGCACAAAATTGCACCCCCATAGATTTATTGCGCGGTGCTTTCCCCGGGGGGTCGATAACAGGCGCCCCAAAAATCCGTGCCATGGAAATCATTGAAGAACTTGAACCCCACAGGCGCAATATATATTGCGGCAGTATCGGTTACCTGGGGGTAAATCGGGATATGGATAGCAGTATTTGCATTCGCACCTTATTATGTGAAGACAATAATATTTATTGTTGGGCCGGTGGCGGCATAGTCATGGACTCAGTTGCCCATGAGGAATATCAGGAGAGTCTGGATAAAGTATGCAAGATTTTACCCATACTGAGCCAGTAACAGATGATAAATAATGACTAAATCCGAGTTTTTGGCCCGCTTCCATCATGCCCGTGTAATCTCCCCCGAGCGAGATTACCCCCTCAAAACCGCCGGCAGACCCGCGGCTGTGTTACTGCCCATCACTGAGCATAAAGGGGTATTAAGCATGTTGTTTACCCTGCGTGCCCGACATCTTAAACACCATGGGGGGCAAGTGAGTTTCCCAGGCGGGAAACAGGAACCATATGACCACAATTTGCTCGCTACCGCATTACGGGAAACCGAGGAAGAAATTGGACTGGCCAGTGAAACCATAGACATTATCGGCAACCTCCCCCGCTATCGTACGGTAAGCCGTTTTGATGTGATGCCCTTTATCGGCTTTGTGCAACAACCTATGCACCTCAAACTGGATGCCAATGAAGTGGAACTGATATTTGAAGTCCCCCTGAGCTTTCTGTGCGAACGGCGCAATCATTTCATTCACTGGGTGACACGTAACAAGGTGCAATATCCGGTGTACTTTATGAACTGGCATGGCAAAGTTATCTGGGGGGCTACCGCGGCTTTTGTGCGCACCTTGTCAAACCATATTTATTAGTGCGCCACAGATATACTGAGGTTTGTGCAAACGCCGTACAGTTGCAATAAATCTTTACATCACCCCTACTAAAGTATTCCCGTCAATGAGTTGTTCAACCTCGCGCAAACCTGCACAATCCACCACTGAGTTAACAATTAATTAGCATCCTATTTATGATCAGCGTTTTTGATATGTTCAGTGTGGGTATTGGCCCATCAAGTTCCCATACAGTGGGACCCATGCGCGCCGCCAAAGAGTTTTGCCAGCGTCTTAAAGCAGAGAATTTGTTCGAGCAAACAACCCAAGTGCGCGCCGAATTATTTGGCTCTTTAGGGCAAACAGGCAAAGGCCATGGCACAGGTAAAGCTGTTATCCTCGGCTTGCTCGGTTATGCCCCGGAGAGCATAGATACCAGTACTGTAGATAAAATGTTAGCCACAGTACATAACACCCAAACCCTGTTGCTTGACAACGAGAAAACGGTGCGCTTTGCTGCTAAAGACGCCATCATCTTCCATCGCCGCAAAACCTTGCCTCATCACGCCAATGGCATGACCATACATGCCTTAAACGGCAGCGAAATCATCGCTTCCCATTCTTATTATTCTATCGGTGGCGGGTTTATTATCCGCGAGGAAGATTTTCTCTCGCAAAAAACGGCCGCCCTGAATTTGGTGGAAAAACCCGTACCCTTTGCCTTTTCAAGCGCGGATCAGCTGGTCAGTTTATGCAAAGAAAATGGGTTTAGCATCAGTTCGTTAATGTTTAAAAATGAACAAGTGTTCCAGCCCAAAAAAGACATCGCAGAAAAACTCTGGCATATCTGGCAAGTGATGCAAGAATGTATACAAACCGGTATACGTACCGAAGGTATCCTGCCAGGTGGCCTTAAAGTGACCCGCCGCGCACCAGGTTTGCATCGGCGCCTGCAAAATGAAAAAAATGCCGATCCTATGGTCGCCATGGATTGGGTTAACTTGTTCGCCATGGCAGTCAATGAAGAAAACGCCGCTGGCGGCAGAGTCGTCACCGCCCCGACTAACGGCGCCGCAGGGATCTTGCCCGCAGTACTGTGTTACTTCGACAAGTTCGTGCGCCCAGTAGATGAAGACATAGTCTGTCGCTACCTGCTTACCGCGGCAGCTATTGGCATATTGTACAAGAAAAACGCCTCAATCTCCGGTGCCGAAGTCGGCTGCCAGGGCGAGGTTGGCGTAGCCTGTTCTATGGCAGCCGGTGCCCTGACTGAAATACTCGGGGGCACGGTGGGCGAAGTGGAAAATGCCGCTGAAATTGGTATGGAACATAATTTGGGCCTCACCTGCGATCCTGTCGGTGGCCTGGTTCAGGTACCGTGCATAGAGCGTAATGCCATGGGTTCCATTAAGGCTATCAACGCTTCACGACTAGCCTTACGCGGTAGCGGTGATCACAAGGTTTCACTGGATAAAGTGATCAAAACCATGTGGGAAACAGGTAATGATATGAAATCAAAATACAAAGAAACAGCCCGGGGCGGTTTGGCGGTCAACATAATCGAATGCTGAAACCGCGCTTAAGTGCACGACCGTGACCGCCAACAACAAAAAAGAGGCAAATAATTGCCTCTTTTTTGTTGTTCGTTGCTCAGTTTATTTAACCGGTAAAGTCAAACCTTTAAACATTTTCTCAACTTCCTCATTATTTTTTTGCATCATAGCTTTTTCAACCACAGGCTTGGTTAAATGTGGGGCGAAGCGTTCAATAAAGTCATACATGTAACTGCGTAAGAACGATCCTTTGCGGAAACCAATTTTAGTGGTGCTGTATTCAAACAAATGACTGGCATCAATTTTAACCAAATCCCCATCCAGCTTATCATCCACGGCCATAGAGGCAATCACGCCAATACCCACGCCCAGACGCACATAGGTTTTGATGACATCGGCATCCGTAGCGGTAAATACTATCTTAGGCTCTAAACCGGCCCGGCTAAACGCCTGGTCAAGTTCTGAACGTCCGGTAAAACCAAATACATAAGTCACCAAAGAATACTGGGCAATATCTTCTATGGTAATAGAGGTGCTTTTTGCTAGGGGATGATCACGGTTAACAATGATACTGCGATTCCAGTGGTAACAGGGCAACATCACTAAATCGTTATATAAATGTAGGGCTTCGGTGGCGATGGCAAAATCTGCTTCTCCTTTGGCCGCCAAATCGCTTATCTGTGAAGGCGTACCCTGATGCATATGCAATGACACCTTAGGGTACTTATGCATAAACCCCTTTATCACATCCGGTAGCGCATAGCGGGCTTGAGTATGGGTAGTGGCGATATTGAGTTTGCCTTGATCCGGCAAGGTATGTTCTCGGGAGACAGCCTTAATACTTTCAACCTTGGCTAAAATTTCCCGAGAGATGTTTATCACATCTTGTCCGGCATCGGTAACATGGGTAAGGTGTTTGCCGCTTCGTCCAAAAATCTGCACACCCAGTTCGTCTTCCAACATACGCACTTGTTTGCTTATTCCCGGTTGTGATGTGTATAAACTTTCGGCTGTTGCCGACACATTAAGATTATTGTTGAGGACTTCAACAATGTAACGAAGCTGTTGTAATTTCATGGCAAAGCCTTGATTGTTATATTTAGAGATGTATATATATTAATTTCTTATATACCGGGAGGGGAATTAATGCCATGAATTTTTAAATTTATTTAGAAATTCATGGCATTACGCCTTTTCCATTAATAATGTGACGTGCTTAATAAATCGTTGTAAATTAGAGGATACTATAATTTTATGCTGGTGTATCCGCGTACCGGCAAACACCCTGGTTTTATATGAATAACAACAATGGTCAAATTGACTTCGCTACAGTACTGGCTTCAGCCGTACATGATATGAAAAATTCCTTATCTCTGCTGACCCAATCAATCGAAAGTTTGGGGCATACCTTACCGGCTGAAGACACCGAGTCAGGGGAATATTTGGCCTCAGCCCATTATGAAGCCTCCCGTCTCAACACCGGTCTTATGCAGTTATTGTCACTCTATCGGGCGGGAATAGATAGCTTGCCATTAAATGTAGATGAACACTATGTAGAAGATGTAGTGGATGAAATACTCGCAGCCAACGAAAATTATATGACTCACAAAAACATCACACTGGATGTAGTGCAAGAGCCCGACTTAGTCGGATACTTCGACGCAGACTTGATCTGTTTGTTACTGAACGACATGCTGATAAATTCAATGCGCTACAGTAACCATAAAATATTGCTGCACGTTTTTAAACAAAACCATTATTTGGTTTTTCAGGTAGAAGATGACGGCCCAGGTTACCCGCAAAATATGCTGGACGTCAATACTATCACTATGCAGAACTATAATATCAGTCAAGGCAGAACCGGACTTGGCTTGTTTTTTGCTAAATTAATTGCTCAGGCACATACCGCTCACAATAAAGCAGGATCGATATCCTTAGCCAATGGGGGCGCATTGGGCGGCAGTGTCTTTACCTTAAAATTACCTATATAGCCAAATTCTGTGGCTACATATAACAAATAGTGGGTGTTGCACAGTGACTACACCGACAAATATTGCCCGTGAGATAAGATAGAGACATGACTTTTCCGATCATAATAGTATTAATAGTATGCCTGATGGTCATAGCAATAATTGTTAATGCTGTGCAACAGCACCGGAACAAGGTGGAAGGAAAAAAACGCGCCGAAGTTAACAAACAAAAAAAAGTAGCGGATGAAACCGAAAACATTTTAATGGCAACCGAGCATATCCCTGTTACCCAGCATTTCCAGTTTATCCTGCAACAACGTATACTCAACGCTCTGAAAATTATGGCACAGGTCAATCCTACCCTGTTGGATATAAACACTAAGGTGCAAAACGCTGCCATAAAATTAACCACCTATGCGGTTACACAGGACGCGCCCTCGCAAGATACCTTTTCACTGCCCAGTAATGACAAGCAAGTCATTCAATTTATAAAATCCATAAAAAAAATGCGCAGTTTATTGCGTTCTGAATATTCTAAAGGCCGGGTAGATAGCAGTGCATTTATGCTTGAAGATAAGTATCTGGAACGTTTGCAATTACGCGCCAATGTGGAAACCTTGATGCGCCGAGGCGATGGCGCACTCAAAGCCAAACAAATGGGTTCGGCTCGTCAATGTATAGAAAAAGCCATAGCGGCACTGGCAACTCAATCACAGCCTGACGAATATATCCTGATGCGCAAACAGCAACTTGAAGAACAACTACACGATATCCAAAAAAGCTTGAAATCGGCCAACACCGACGATGTAAAAAAACGTAAAGAATCGGAACGTAATGAACTCGATGAACTGTTTTGTGAAAAGAAAAAGTGGTGATGCAAAATAATCAAGGGAGACGGGTATAACCCAAAGCCATTGGCGTTGCAGTTAGGCGGCAAAGGAACTCAGCCCCATGAGCTTAGATGATCTAAGTGCAACGCGGTTGGCGATAGAAATGAGTGAGTGCAGCCAACAACGCTGCTGCTTTAAGGGCGACGGGTTTAGTGACTCACTACCCAGTCCCAAAGGGCCTGAGCCGATACAGACATATTACTGCGGGTTTTTTTGATCATACCCACCCGTTTGCTCAATTCGGCATTTTGAATAGGCAAGCACACCAAACCTAGGCGGGACATTTGCACCCGGCACAAACCCGGTACCACCGACACCCCCAATCCATGTTCCACAAACTGCCCAAGGGTAGCAAGCTGGGACGCTTCAGCTACGATATTAAGACTAAAACCCAATTGTTCACAATAATCATCCACCCAGCCACGTATGGCAGAGCCCCGGTTCATCGCCACAAAAGGACGGGCGTTTAGCTGTTGCCAGTGAAGATGATCATGCCTCGCCAGGGGACTATTAGCCGGTAATACGGCGATAAACTCATCAGTGAACATAGGATGAAAATCGATGCCGTCCAATTGTTCTGTTTCAAAGGTAAAACCCAGTTCCACTCTGCCCTGGGACACAGATTTAATCACCTGCTCCATGACGATGTCTGCCACACTGATTTTAATATTGGCAAATTGCGACTGGAACTGACGCAAGATCTCCGGTAACTGCCCCACGGCAAATGATGGCATAGCGGCAATAGACAATTTGCCCCGCCCCATGGAAAACACATTTTGTAAGTCGCTAAAGGCGTCATCCCAGTCATTAAGTAAGCGCAGCGCCACCGGCAAAAACTCTCTTCCTTCCGGGGTTAGCTGCACTTTGCGTGTCGTGCGAGAAAACAATGCGCCCCCAATCTGTCCTTCCATTTTTTTAATCGCTGTGGACAGGGCAGGTTGAGAAACGCACATTTTTTCCGCCGCTTCGGCAAAAGTTGTCGATTGCGCCACGCGGATAAAGGCCAGCAGTTGCCTATAAGAAACACTTGGCACCTGATATTCACCCCATTAATTAATTAAATTTATTAATTCACATATTAATTCAATTTTACTATGCAAAGATAGTCTCTATATTGATGTTAACTAAACGTGAACGAGGAACAGTTATGGCGGGTTTTGATAAAGTTGTTGCCAGTTATGCAGAAGCAATGCTGGGGCTTGAAGATAATATGACGTTAATTGCTGGGGGCTTTGGCCTGTGTGGTATTCCAGAGGGTCTTATTGCGCAAATAAAGACCATGGGCACCAAAGGGCTGACAGTGGTGTCAAATAACTGTGGCGTAGATGGTTTCGGTTTAGGCTTATTACTGGAAGATAAACAAATTAAAAAAATGGTTTCGTCTTACGTTGGCGAAAATGCCTTGTTTGAAAAGCAGCTCCTTAACGGAGAATTAGAAGTTGAGTTGACACCACAAGGTACCCTGGCGGAAAAAATGCGCGCAGGGGGGGCTGGGATCCCGGCTTTTTATACAGCCACAGGTTATGGCACCCCAGTTGGTGAGGGTAAAGAAGTGCGAGAATTCAACGGTCGACCCTATATATTGGAAGAGTCTGTTACCGGTGACTTCGCCATCGTCAAAGCCTGGAAAGCCGATCGCTATGGCAATTGTATTTACCGCCACACAGCACAGAACTTTAATCCCCTGGCTGCTACTGCCGGTAAGATCACCGTGGTCGAAGTAGAAGAGATAGTCGAACCGGGTGAATTGCCACCGAGTCAAATACATACACCGGGAATATACGTGGATCGCATCATACTGGGACAGTTTGAAAAGCGTATCGAACGCAAAGTATTGTCCCAATCCGCCAACGAACAACAATAGGAGATAACCATGGCACTATCCAGAGAGCAAATCGCCATGCGCGTGGCCCAGGAATTTCACGACGGAGATTATATTAATTTAGGTATCGGTATCCCCACCCTGGCTGCCAACTATGTGCCCAAAAACATGGAAGTCATGTTGCAATCAGAAAACGGCTTGTTAGGCATGGGGCCCTATCCCACTGAAGAGCATGTAGATGCCGATATGATCAACGCGGGCAAAGAAACTGTCACTGCAGCCAAGGGCGCATCTATTTTTAGTTCGGCAGAGAGTTTTGCCATGATCCGCGGTGGTCATGTGGATGTTACCGTTTTAGGCGCATTTGAAGTTGACTGCCAGGGTAATATCGCCTCATGGATGATACCAGGTAAGTTAATCAAAGGAATGGGCGGAGCAATGGATTTAGTGGCAGGCGCCAAAAATATCATTGTCACTATGATGCACGCCGATAAACACGGACATTCCAAGTTGTTGAGTAACTGTACTTTGCCATTGACTGGAGTGAATTGTATCAATCGCATTATTACCGATTTGGCCGTTATCGAAGTAAAAGATGGTGCATTTCATTTAATAGAGCGTGCCCCAGGTGTCTCGGTGTCTGAAATAAGAGACAAGACAGCGGGTAAACTTATTGCACAAGGGGACGTCCCAGAAATGGAGTTTTAGCCTGGATGTAAAAAAAACCTCCATAAAATCTGCTGCAATTGTATAATGGGCTAATTTAGTTATTTGAGTACTCATTTTTGCAATTCAGCGATCTCCCCCTAGACCATCGTCTTGGTAAAGCCTTAGAAATTAAAGGCTTTAGTGAAGCGACCGAAATCCAAGCCCAGGCCATTCCTTACGCAATGCTGGGCAAGGATCTTATAGCGTCCTCCAAGACCGGCTCAGGCAAGACCCTGGCCTTTCTGCTGCCAGCTGTGCACCGCGTATTAACCAAACAACCGCTGAGCCGTAAAGACCCCCGGGTGCTGATACTGGCACCGACCCGGGAACTGGCCAAGCAGGTTTTTTTACAACTAAAATGGCTGATATCCAAACAACAACTAAAAGCAGCCCTTATTTTAGGCGGCGAGAATTTTAACGATCAAGTTAAAGCCCTGCGCCATTCACCCCAATTTGTTGTTGGTACGGCGGGCAGAGTAGCCGATCACCTAACCGGCAAGTCTTTGTATCTCAATGGCCTGGAACTGCTGATCATGGATGAAGCGGATCGCATGTTAGATTTAGGGTTTTCTGCCCAGCTCAAACAAATCAATGCCGCAGCGGATCACCGCAAACGACAATCCATGATGTTTTCCGCCACGTTGGATAACGCCGCCCTGCACTACTTAACCCAGTCTATGCTCAAGGCACCACATCGCATAAGTATCGGTATTTCAAGCGAAGAGCACAAAGACATCAACCAGCGTTTTTTCCTGGCCGATAACGTAACCCATAAAGAAACCATGCTGGCAGCGGTCATCAATGAAAAAGACCACAGGCAAATCATAGTCTTTACTGCCACCCGCGCTGACACCGAACGCCTGTCCGCTATGTTAAAAGCCCAGGGTTTGTACAGCATTGCCCTAAGTGGTAATTTAAGCCAGGGTCAACGTAATAATATTATGAGTGAATTTGGCCGAGGCCAACAGCATATACTGGTTACCACTGATATCGCGTCACGGGGCCTGGATTTACTCAATGTATCCCTGGTAGTGAATTTCGACTTGCCTAAACTGGCTGATGAATACGTACACCGGGTGGGTCGTACGGGTCGTGCCGGTAATAAAGGCGAGGCGATTTCCTTTGTTGGTCCCAAAGACTGGGCCAGCTATTTATCGATTAAGTCTTTTTTACAGCAGGAAATCAGCTTTAGTATCCTCGACGGTTTAGCCGCTAAATTTAAAGGCTTACGCCCACCTAAGGCTAAAACCACTGCGCCAGCTAAAACAGGCCCCCAAAAACGCAAGGCGGTTGGTACGGCAACTCAATCGGCGCCCAGCAGAATTAAAACTATGCAAGGCAAGGAAGTGGGCGATATGCCCATTAAACGTAAGCCTCGTGTCGTTATCAGCGATGACAACGACAACGACAACGAAGAGTAGTCCTATTCAACCTCCCCTGTCACTCAGGGGGAGGTTGAGGTTTTTACACCTAATCCCAGAATTCAAAATACCTGTCAATTGCTTTTTCAGGCTGCGCTTTGACCTGTGTCACAGCTGTGCCTATATATAAAAACCCCACAATTTCATCTTGTTCTTTAAGGCCAAGTGACGATTTGACCCCCTCGTTACGGGCAAAACTACCCGTGCGCCAGATACCGCTAAACCCCTGGGCCAGCGCCGCCATCTGCATAGCCTGTATCGCACAGGATGTTGATGCTATCTGCTCTATCCAGGGTATTTTTGCATGTTCAACAAATTGACTGATAGCCACGATCACCATTGGGGCGCGCGTCGTTAGCTGCCCTGCCCGTTCGATTTCTTTTTCTGACATATCCGCATCAATAGCCCCCAGCTCAAATATATCCCCCAGGCGTGCCAGCCCAGCTTTTTGACAGACAATAAACCGCCACGGGGTTAACCCGCCATGATCGGGAGCTCTAAGGGCAGCTTGCATAATATTTTGCAGTGCGACACCTTCAGGGGCGGGAGTTTGTAATCTGGGTTGAGAGCGGCGGTTAAGCAACAAGTTTAAGGCGTCCATGGAATAAAAATACCTCGATAAAGTACGCAAATTTTTCATCCAGTATGGCGATAATCATTTCCATGGGCAATAAAAAAGGCGCACTTTGCGCCTTTTTTAGTCAGGATGTTTTTTATAGTATTATTAACTTAAGCAGACATACATTTTTGTTTGATATAGTAATCAACACTGGTGTACTTCCCCCCGCCAGTAAAAAATAATGACAGCAACATAATAAAGTAGGTCACCGCAAATTCAACGCCATTGTTGAGCACAACAAATTTACCGCTAGAGGATAACCAACGGTAATTACCATGCTCTTCTAATAAACCTCTGGCAGCTGATAATTTATCCGGCGCGCTCATCACATTATCGTTTAAAAATAGCGTACCGTCAGACAACCAGCTTGACGCATCGGCTATGGCTGCCCAGCCATTTGGCCAATGCACAGAAAATATGGCGACTAGCATAGTGATCATTAACGGGATTGAAGCCCAACGAGTTGCCAAACCAATTAAAATAAAGATCCCGCCTAGCAGTTCGGCAGCGATAGCCAAAGAGGCCATTAATACGGGAAAAGGTAACCCTAAACCATAGTCCGGGCTGCCAAACCAGGCAGCGGTATTGTCAAAATTGCCCAGCTTGGTCCAGCCAGCCTGGATCATCACAGGTGCCAGATACAGCCGTAATAATAACGGCGCTAACCCCTCTGCTACTGCCGTCTTGTTGAGTAAGGTCTGACTGCTCTTAAAAATATTTACTATGCTCATTTTACTACCATTCATATATCCGTTCTTCTATAGATCGACTCTGTCAGTAAAAACTTTCAATCTGCTTAAAAACGATAAAAATTTGATAAGCATATATTGTTACTTTATCTGGCCTATTTCAGGTTTATTATCTGTGTTTGTCAGGCAACTGCGCTGGCTTAACAGCAAAAAAAGCGCTGAGGAAATACCCGCAGCCGCGAAAGTCATAAACATAACCATGATCTGATAACGTACAGCAATAAGCGGGGATATCCCAGATAAAATTTGCCCTGTCATCATCCCAGGAAGAGCAACTAAACCCACCGCAAAAAGTGAATTAAGCATGGGGATCATGGATGTCTGAAATGCCTGATTGCGCGCCCGCACAAAATCATCATCATGTTTGAGCTCACTGACTAAACGTTCAGCCGCTAAACTGACCGCATTCATCGCGGCAGAAAAAATCATGCCCGCCAGGGGAATAATGGATTGTGGTAAGTACCAGGGGGACAATGCCAAAACACCCTGGCTGACTATCAGTAAATTCAGCCCACCACCCAGTAATATCGCCAGCAAGGCATAGAAAAATAAATGCCTGCGCAATTTTTCCACTGTGCCCAGGGCAATCCAGCTCGCCGCGCATACCATTACACTTAGCACCAGTAAAACCAACATGGCGCTATCTGAAGTAAAGATAAAAGCCAAAAAATAGCCAATAAAGAGTAATTGGCTAAGCATACGCACTATGGCCCACACCGCATTTTTAGCGTCTAACGACCACTTGACCATAATGCCAATAACCAGCAAGGCTGGGATAGCACTTATTAATAAATTACTTAAGGGAATGGTTTGCATAATCTGACAAGCTTATCTTGAGTTCAGGGCTGTCCCAACAATATAGTTTATACACCCAATCTCAAACCACTATATACCCAAAGCTATTACCGTGGCAGGCAGGCGGCAAAAAACGTCTCACCACAGAGGGCACAGAGGTAAAAGCCTTTAATATAGAATGATTTTATTCTCGGTGCTCTGTGTGATCTCGGTGGTAAATTTCTTTTATACCCTAAGCCATTGCCTTAGGAGAAAACAGGGTTGCTGCGCCAAAATAGACGGGTATAAGCGACCTATACTGAGGGAGGAATACCGCTGTGAAATCTAAAATCCACATCCTCTGTTGATATTAATTCAGCTTCTTTCTCAGCAAAAAATGCAATTCTTTGTGTTATATTTTCACCTGCAATTTGCGTCGCCAAGGTCAAATAATCCTGATAATGACGGGCTTCTGAACGTAATAACGAGATATAGAATTTTTCCAGTTCGGGGTCAAGATTAGGCGCGATTTTAGCAAAACGTTCACAAGAACGGGCTTCAATATAGGCCCCACAAATCAGGGTATCAATGAGTTTTTTAGGCTCATGGGTACGCACATGTTTCATCATGCCTTTGGCATAACGCCCTGCCCTGACATTAGTGTATTCAATACCCCTGGCCGTCATAATATCCAGAACCTGCTGAAAGTGATGCAGCTCTTCTTTTATCAACGACACCATTTTATCCACCAATTCAACACCGAAGCTGACATCGTCTCGGGCGACTATGGCTTTACTCAGGCCAGCATGCTTACCATTAAAGCTGCCGACAAAATCTCGGCGATACACAAAATCTTCATAAGGCTTTAACCAAGCAAGTAACTCGGTTGCATTTTCTTTATCTACCGCATATTTACGAATAAGCAACATGGCGGTCTGCGCCGCTTTAAGCTCACAATTACAATGGTCAATTAACAGGGTTTCAAGATTTTCAGGCTTGACGGCTTCGTCAATCCAGGACTGGGGTGTATCACAGTGCAGAAACGTTTTAATGGGGGCGAGTAAATTATCCAAGCGGGTTGTTTTTCAATAGCGTAATTTACCGTGAATTTTATCACATCACAGGTCCCAATCAAAAGTCACACTAGCCACAATGCATGACTTTAGCTGCTGCATGTAAAAAAAGCTTATCCATAGGCGGGATCATTGATGGGTTTTACTCATAACACTAAGGCTGTGTTGTAAATAGTTCCAGCTTCGTAACTGTTTTACGCTTTGTGGTCATGGAGCCACACCATGGGCATTACCGTGGCTGCCAGGCGGCAAAAAACGTTTCACCACAGAGGACACAGAGAGATTAATCGTTAAGATAAAATAATTTTTTTCTCCGTGATCTCGGTGGTAAATACCCTTTTGATTTACACTATCCCCACTCAAAGCCATCTTGATGGCAGGCATCAAAAACAGCTACACACGACAAAGAGCACCGAGGGAACAATCTTTACGTTAGAATGATTTTTTTCGGTGATCTCTGTGGTAAATTTTCTTTTGATTCACATGTTATATAATACCCAAGCAAAGTAATACGTGCATTGCACAGGTGTGTTTTTTATCGTGGATATCTTTCTGTTTTTTGCTATTTTTTTTATGCCAGAATAACTGGGTTTTTGCTCGAAGATGAAATAACCTACCCTGTAATACCAATTACACGGTTACTAACCACTATGAAATACCTGCTTCTATTTGTCATACTTTGTAGCTCCGCGCTTTGTTTTTCTATTTCAGCAAAAACAGTCGTTATAGCTGCACCTTTAGTCTCCATCCCAACCCACGATAATTTTTTCAATAGCATTGCTAAACATTGCGAAAAAGCATTTGCGGGCAAGGTCGTGTTTGATAACGATCCAAGCCCCGCATTTGATAAAAAGTTGGTGATGCATATCAGAAAGTGCTCTGACCATCAGTTACAAATTCCATTTCATTTAGGCGACGATGCTTCACGAACCTGGATTATTACTAAAACCGGTAGTGGCTTGAGTTTAAAGCACGATCATCGAAAAAAAGATGGCAGTAATGATCCTTCAACTATGTATGGTGGGCACACCCTTGATGCAGGTTTTGACCAGGCTCAATCATTCCCTGCTGACCAATATTCGAAAGAATTATTTACACAGGCAGGCATTCCACAATCGAATGGTAATACCTGGCAAATGTTTATTTATGATGACAGGTTTACTTATCGAATGATCCGTCAGGGAAGAGAGTTTAGAGTTGACTTTGACTTGACCAAACCTATCCACGCACCAAAAGCACCTTGGGGTTATGCTGACTAATCTTAGCCAACTATTTAGGCATTGCTATCATTACGATAATGGCGCAACTATTGGTGATCTGACGCCTATGACTTAATTATTTCCAGAGCATATATTTTCTTAACATCAATAAAATGATGTTCCAGGTAATGTGAGATATTTAACCTTATTGACTTTGTATTTTCATTTGCGCTTTGCTATTCAAAAACCTTTAACCAATATCGAATTTGCCGTGCTTCCCGCCTCGCGATGCTTTGATATCCCTTGATACTCATCAGACATTAACCAAGTCAAGGCGCTTTTTTTGAAGGGAACTCAATAATAACTGAACGGGTGGCTTCCCACTAACCGGCCAGCACCATTGGCTCTTCGTCAACGCTGAGCAGCTTGCCATCATACTTTTTAAATACCTCAGAAAAGCTGACTTTCGTACTCGTTATTGTCAAATTAAAGAGACTGTCAAATTAAAGAGACAGCCATCATAAGATGTGTTCCTTTGCCACTGCTCAAACCGAGGGCATTTTGAGTAAGGCTCTACAATTGAGGCTCTTCGAGGGCAATATTTTTTAATATAGTTGTCTTTTTAATTTTGGGTCTTTGTCATTTATTTTTGTAATTCGTACTCTTTATTCAATACCTAAATAAAAAAAACACTGTATTAATATCTTGTTGTATTATGAAAGCTAGCGTTATCTTAAAAAATTGGCAGCCTTTTAGCCAATATGGATATGGATATTGAACATGAAAAAAAACATAGCATTAATCTCGCTTTTGCTCATTCCTCAAGCTAGTAGTAACCCGTTAGAGCATGGTGTGGGTATTGGCCTTCAATATGGTGGAATATTAGGTTATCAATTGGCTTACCATGAAGCACAACATAACTTTAGAGCCGCAGCGGGCCTTATTGGAGGCAGTTTTGGGTATGATTATTATTTGACAGATAATTTTTCGTTAGGCGCAACATATACCCTATCAGTTAGAAATGCATCTTCGTTAAATATTAATTACATACCTTCAAAAGATAAGAACAGTCGCTGGATTTTTGGTATTGACTTGGCTCATATAAATAGTCAACGCTCCAGTGGAAGTGGCTTCTTTTTAAAACAGGAGAAAGAAAGTAAAAATGTTATGTGGCTTAGCGCAGGTTATAAATTCTAACTTATGACTTGATATAATTTAGAATTTATTTTTTGATATACCCAAAACAATTTAAGTGGCCGGCGGCGAAAAAACCACTCACCACAGAGCGCGCGAAGGGAATAACCTTTAAAATAATTTTTTTGTCTCAGTGATCTCTGTGACCTCGGTGGTAAATTTCTTTTGCTTTACACAAACGACATCCCAAGCCAAAGCCATTGCTTAGCAACTAGGCGGCAAAGGAACTCAGCCCCATGAGCTTAGATGGACTAAGTACTTCAGGCGATAAAGGTGAGTAAGTGCAGCCAAGAAGGCTGCAACTTAAAGGTGACGGGTATATGCAGGCAAGTTATAACGCTGCGACCAGCTTGGCTTTTTTACGGCGTATCAACAAGCCCATCAATATAAAGCTGAACATCAAGACTCCCCGCACACCTGGCTCCGGAACCCCAACAGCTCCAGAAGGAGATTCTGCCGGGAGCGCCGCTTGTGGCGACCCTGATTCAGGTTCAGATTCCTCAGATGCTGCTAAATAAGCGACGCCATCAGGATCGACAAGGAACCCCGAAGCGATGCCTTGGCAGCCTTCCCGGCCAATCTGCGCGTCTTTGCCTGCTGAAACGTAAGATAACGCTGAAAACAGACCACCACAGGAATCACCGGAACCCACGGCTTTGGCATTAGCGCCAACGGAAATATACTCTTTGGACATCAACGTACCCAGAAAGGTGGAATTAGCACCAAGGGCTGTATAACCATTTGAATTCCAGATAATGTTGCCGCTGTCCGCGCCATTTATCAACTCAATTTTAGTGCTTGCGCCAGTCGTAAGAATGTCATCGATGTTGAACACCCAGAATTGGTCTTCCCGGCCCATGGCATCAAGGGTGATAGTAGTACTAGCAGTGGTCGCGAGACTCGCAGCGTGGTAAACGCCGGAAGTCAGCGTTATATCGGTGGTAATAGTTGCGGCGAGCTCTGTGGTTGTAACCATTTTGGAAATAGCCTCCTGTGCTGCCAGTATCTGAAGCTGGTTACTATCGACCTTGTAATTCAGGCCTTCTAATAGCTCGGCCACGTCGACTTCTCCCGATACGACACTCCCGCTAACGTATGAATCAGGACCCAATGTAATTGCGCCGGCCGCAGCAAGATCACCACCAACGGTGCCGGCTGGCCCTATGGTCGCTGCACCACCGGACGTAGCACTACCGCCGACTGACGCATGGTCGCCAGTAGTGAGTACGCCGCCCGATATGATGTCACCACTAACTGTCGCTTCTCTACTTGTTCCTGATATGCCGCCAAGGGTGACGGCTCCGACCGCTGTAAAGCTTCCTGTAATAGTGCCACCCGCGCCGCTAGTCCCCACATCGCCTGTCAAAATATTGCCATAGACTGTTGAATCAGCGCCAGTTGTTGTATAGGTATTTGAAAATACTGATAAATCTTGCAGATCTAGCCCAAGAAGCTCTGTTGCTGCGATGTGTAATGGTGAACAGGCAAATAATATTAGCCCTAGAAAAGTCATTTTTATATGTTTCATTTCACGATCCTGTTTGTAATGCATTGTATAAACACGATCCTGTTTTTTAATACGTCGCATAAGTAAATTCAGGAAAATCTATCCCCGTCATACGTTCTAAGTATATGTCTTGATATGGTTTAGAGACTATGCCCTAACCGTATTGTTTTTC
>Ga0307489_10000573_pt1 | contig 22617 bp, 20 predicted proteins | sample SB12metaG_FD_202247 | JGI IMG/M metagenome (GOLD analysis project Ga0307489, IMG submission 202247) | Sea-ice brine microbial communities from Beaufort Sea near Barrow, Alaska, United States - SB 1.2 | ecosystem: Environmental > Aquatic > Marine > Coastal | place: USA: Alaska | collected... | reverse complement strand
TTAAACAAGTTATTATTATTAATAGTGGGATACTCCATGTTTTCAATTTTTGCTCCTCGGGTAAATAATTTAATTCGTTGTTATTGTGATAATTATTAACAATAACTTTATTGTCTACAATATATTATTTGTGTGACTGCTTTACCAATTATATTTTGTGAACGTAATATCTTGTTACTTATTTTTATGTTGTAGATAAAACACTAAAGAGCTTAATACAACTTTTTTAGGCTAATTACTGTAACTATTAGGCCTTAAAGTATGGGAGAGTTTATGAAAATAGATTGCTTGAGCTCATAATCAATGTTTAATTTGAACATCATTCGTAGCTAATTTTAATAGTGTGTTTATTTAGGTAAATCAGCTATAGGGTAGGCTATTAGTATTTCTTAACTATGTAATATCAGAGTATGTTTACCCTAAACAATAGTTACTAAACGTGCCAAAACCCAAAATTGATTTGTTAACACCAGACAAAAGTTAATGGTGCTTTAATGCTGGTAATATAGCGGCAGACTTTCAAGTGACCCCACCTAACTTTATGTTGGCTATGACTCGAACTTTTTATAACTACTTTGAGATATAAAACTGTAATTGCATAATAAAATTAATCTAAATAATTTTCAAATACCGATGCCCATTCATCATAATGGTTCGCTGCATGTGTTTTCAAATACGGAAATAACCATTGAGCTGCCGGTGATGCGAGATTAAAGTTTTCATCAATAGGTTCATCGACGTCTGGAAAACTCATAGCGTGCTCAATCGCTTTAGCAGACAACAAGTACTGGCCAATAGAGTCGGCAACTTTGGCAAAATCCCAGCCATTACTGGTTTGCATAGCGCTATAGACAGGTGATAGAACATCATCTTGACTGATATTCTCATTTAAATCAATAATGATAGGCTCACCACCTTCACTAGCTATTAAAAACCAATTATCTTGCCAGTCTTTAATCGTCGTTTGATTGACGGTGTCGTAATTATAGCCATCCATCTGCCAAGAGAGTTGTTCAATTGATAACAGTTCAATAGGATGACCCACACCTTTAATGTTTGTGGTAACTAAAGGGCAAATTTGCTCAATATAAGTTTTCAGCTCTTTTGGAAATCTCATTGTTTTTTGTTGTTCTAACGTCTCACATTTACTGTTATTAGCCTTTACTGCTAATGGTGAAAGGCTAAAGCTGTTTATCAATTCAACTGATTGAATACAATTCATGAATGGCGACCTAAAAAATCATGAGTAACACACCGGTATACTCGTATTAAAGATTAAACTAATATGATTAATAAAAATTATCACTGCAATATATTAGAGTAACAAAAATTTAAACAGAATTAGTCACTATTGCTAACGGGTGAATGTTCTAATTAATGAATGCGATAAGCGGGTAGCTCAATACTATCTAATGTTAGCGCTTTTAAATTAACCATACCTTGATAACAAGAGTCTCCATCACCACTAAATTCAAAATCATAAGTACTTAAGAGATAAAAACCGTCATTTTTAGTAAATTTGAACCGGCTAGTACGCCTGGCAATGGCGATAAATTGTAGTTCTTCTTTATCACAATAATTTTGGCAATGTTTAAGTGCGGCTTCAGAGACCTTTCTAATATAGACGAAGTACCAACATAATAAACAAAAACCCAGTATATAATAAATATTTTCCATTGTTACCTGTCTTAATCTCTAGTTACTGTTCGTTAATAATAAACCAATGGCTTGAGCAAGTTCATTACTGCGTTTTGGATCTCTCATACAAAGGAATATATTGGGACGTATTACTGGAATCCCAACTAAGTCTTTAAATATGGCTGAAAAAAGAGGTTGGTTTTTCATTTGAACTATACACTCTAAATAACCCATTAGCAGCTCTCGTTTTTGCCACAATAACCAGCATCGCCCAGAGAGTATAATTAAAATATCCGTTGATGGGTTTTTACTTACTAATAATTCTCTAGCAAAATCAATGACGTGAGCTTGATGACAACTAGAAGACAGTGCTCTTAGTAAATGCTGCTGTAATTCAATACCATTGTTCTTGTCTTCATACTCGTAATAGGCATTAATAATACTATTACTAAGTTCAACTGTGAGTGGTTCATTTTCTAAGGCACTGCATAATGGCAATAAAACTTCAGTTGCTAACTTTGGAAGTGCGCTAATTAATAATTGGGTATTGCCGACTTCATTTATTCGTACGGCAAAGTCGCTAATACCCTGTACACCAATTTCCTGCCAATTCCCCCAAGTTAAATCACCTGAAATATATTGAAGAAATAAATGTAAATGTTCACTACTAGGCTGTTTTAATTCAAGTTTTATTTTACTATTTAAAGCTGCAAGTTTGTATTGTGGCGGAGTAAAATGATAAGGGTTATTTTTTAATAACTGCTCTTGTTTTTCGCTGGGATCAATAGTTATATTTGAGCCTAAGGCTTCAATAATGATAGCAATAAAATGATCTCTTGCTGCTTGATTAAGTAAACCATACTCATCAAGTGGGATTTTTACAAACCATAAAAAGGGCTGTGATAGTTGTTTCTGCCAAAATGCAATGGCAATAAAAGCATGCCCTTTAGATGGATAAGGGTAGGCCAGTTGATTCAATTCTATCTGTGTAAATTGCTCTTTTGATATTTTATCAACCCGACGCCCTAGATCGTAGATTCGATATTGACTATCTGACAAGGCGAGTAATTCACTAATGGTAGCGATATTTGTGGGCGAACTTTGGATTTCAGACATATTTAATTGAATTTAATAATAAGTGAATGTTGTGTTGAAGCGGTATTATAGAGATAATTATTAACTAACACCAAGGTAAATATCGAACAAATAAAGTCAACAACATCAGAGCAGTTAAATATGATAAGCAATACAATAATAACGGAAAATTTAAATAGCTTAACAGATGCTCAAATTGATTATGAACTTAACAAACCACAGATAACGATTTTATATCAAGATGAATATCTGGTTGCGATAGATAAACCTCCAGGTCTCTTTGTTCACCGAAGCTTTATGGATAAAGATGAAATTTACTTTGCCTTGCAACTTGTTCGTGATTTGGTTGGGCAATACGTTTATCCGGTACATCGGTTAGATAGACCTACATCAGGTGTTTTACTTTTTGCTTTAACTAAAGAAGTTGCACAAAAAATGGGTGAACTTTTCAGTCAAAATGATGGTAACAAAAGGATTCATAAAATTTACTATGCCTTAACTCGAGGTCATCTTGTTGGTGAAGATTTGATTGATTATTCACTTATTGAAAAGCTTGATAAGTTAGGGGATAAAAATGTTAGTAGAGACAAACCGCCTCAAGAAGCTCAAACTTATTATCAATCAATTAAGACAGCTACTCTGCCTATAACCGTTGGAAAGTATGACAGTGTTCGCTACTCGCTTATTAGACTATTACCTCAAACAGGTCGTCGTCATCAACTTCGTCGTCATCTCGCCCATTTACGTCATCCTATTATTGGTGATATTAACTATGGTGACAATAAACAAAATCCTTTTTTTATTGAACACTTTGGTTTTAAACGTTTGATGTTAATTGCTAAAGAGCTGACGTTTATTCATCCTATCAACAATAAAAGCATTTCTATTTCAGCATCTTTTGACGAACAATGGCAACAAGTATTTTACTTGTTATCGTGGAATTAAGCCGTCTAAGTACAAGGGTTATTTGTAGCAACTAAATTTATATCTTTTTCAATTAGTATTGAATACTCAGTTGTTTTATTAGGCGATTGACCTTCATATTATTTATCTCCTTGTATAGGAAAATATTACAAAAGCCGTTGATGTATTTGATAATGGAATTTACCTAGAAAAAGCAACATCATTACTTAAACCACGGATATTGATCTATTTAATATCAACATACTTAAATGATGTTAAGAATGAAAATATTTTTTAATTGTACTTTCATTTACAGAATTAAATTCCATTGGTTCACTTTGATATTCATTAGCATAACCACTGATCGAAATTAATGCTAAGATGATGAATATTAAGTCAATAGTTTTAATTTTATAGGTTCGTCCAATATTTTATTTTTTTTACACGATGAAATGTAAGTGATGTGCCAAATAATTCTGATAGGGTTTATCTAATTGATAGTTCAGTATGTTTTACTGATTTAAAAATACAAACCAAGCTAATTTATTTGCAATTAATCAATAAATTAAGGAAGAATAATATCGATATTGAGATGAGAGACCTATGTGTCAGAAATTTAACTATGATAATAAAATTATAAAAAAGCACTTAAGATAGTACCTAAGTGCTTGCCAGTGTAATGAAAGGCTGTTTGTAAACTAATCTTCAGACACGGAACGAAGTAGGGCGTTGATACCTACTTTTGCCCGTGTTTTAGCATCTACTTTTTTTACAATAATTGCAGCATATAAACTATAAGTACCACACTTTGATGGTAAGTTACCTGGAACAACAACAGAGCCAGCGGGTACACGGCCATAGAAAACTTCACCGGTTTCTCTGTCAAAAATTCTAGTGCTTTGACCGATATAAACACCCATTGAAATAACCGCACCTTCTTCAACTACCACGCCTTCAACAATTTCAGAGCGTGCGCCAATAAAGCAGTTATCTTCGATTATCGTTGGTCCAGCTTGTAACGGCTCAAGTACACCACCAATTCCAACACCACCAGATAAATGGACATTCTTGCCTATTTGGGCACAAGAGCCAACTGTTGCCCAACCATCAACCATGCAACCTTCATCTATATAAGCACCAATATTGACAAAACTAGGCATTACCACTACATTTTTACCAATAAAACTACCAGTACGAACAGATGCCCCAGGTACGACTCGAACGCCATCTGCTTCGAACATTTCCTGGGTATAACCGGTATATTTCATTGGTACTTTATCGAAAAAAGTACTTTCAGCGCCGTCTATGACTTTGTTGTCCCAAATCCTAAATGATAATAAAACAGCTTTTTTCAGCCATTGGTGAACTACCCATTCGCCAGCAATTTTTTCAGCGACTCTTGCGGAACCATTATTTAATGCCGCCAATGATTCCAATACTGCATTTTTAATTTCGCTAGAAACGGTTGCGGGGGTGATCTCATTTCGATTTTCAAAAGCTTGTTCTATTATAACTTGTAATTTACTCATTTTTTTTCCTTAATATTAAAATTTATCGTATCAAGTGGTTTAAGAAAGCTCTTCACATAATGTGTCGGACAGTTCGGCTTGTTCTTCCACTGTTAATGCTTGGTTATTACTATTTGAAATAGTAAATACATCTTCGATTTTTTCACCAAAAGTGGTGATTTTAGCCGAATGTATGTTGATGTGTTTATCTCTAAATATTTGAGAAATCATGGCTAATAAACCAGGGCGATCAGTTGAGACAATTTCTAACAACGAGCCACGTTTAGCATTAGTTTTAATAAAGCTCACTCGCGTTGGCTTTTTAAAGTGTTTGAGTCGCTTTGAAATTGGCTGGATTTTAATTTTTGTTAATGTTTTTTCGGTTAATTTTTTTTCTGATAGTGTTTTTGTTATTGAGTCAGCAATCTCAGCTGTACGACTTATATCTTTAATCGCTTTACCTCTTTGATCCAAAACCACAAAAGTATTTAAGGTATAACCAGATTTACTCGTAATGATCTTTGCATCATGTATTGATAGTTTCTTAGTCGTTAATAACGCTACGGTTGATGCAAAAATAGCGTTATGAGCTTTGGTGTATATAAAAACCTGAGTACCACCCCTATAAGGAATTGGGCTGATGATAACCAAAGGGTTATCACTTTTGTGTGACAAAATATTTTGGCAGTGCCATGATATTTGCTCTGGTGTATAACGCAGGAAATAATCACTTTTAAAATCAAGCCACAAGGCGCTGACTTCAGATTTTTCAATATCAATTACTGCTAATAATTCAATTGCGAGTCTTTGATTTTCGCGGATCTTTGAGCGAAGGTCTACTGGCTTTTCTAAGCCCCTTCTAAATGCTCGCTTAGTATTAAAATATAATTCTTCTAATAAGTTAGCTTTCCAACCGTTCCATAAACTTTCATTAGTGGCCCTCATATCGGCAACCGTTAAACAATATAAAAAGTCGAGGTGAGCTTCATCACGAACAATTTCACCAAAGGTTTGAATAACACTTTCGTCTGAAATATCTCGCCGTTGAGCGGTCACTGACATTAATAAATGATGCTTTACCAACCATGAAATCATCCTGCCGTCATGACCGTTTAATTTATGAGTTTTACTAAAAGCTAGTGCATCAATAGCGCCCAATTCTGCATGATCACCACCTCGTCCTTTGGCAATATCATGAAAAACGCCAGCAAGAAAAAGTACTTCTGGTTTCCGGTTTCTTTGAACTATTTTAGAACATAAAGGGAATTGGTGGTTATGCTCAGGTTGACTAAAACGGTAAAGGTTTTTAATTAAACGATAGCTGTGCTCGTCAACAGAATATGCGTGAAACAAATCAAACTGCATTTGCCCAACTATACTTCGCCATTCCGGTAAATAAGCACTTAAGATGCTGTGGCGGTGCATTAAAGTAAATGCTAAACCCAATCCTCTTGGATGACGAATTATTTCAATAAATAATCGTCTACTTTCAGCGTAATCACATAAACCAGAAATTAAACGCCTGCGAGCATTCCTTAACAATCTAAGGACTTGAGAATGAATACCTTTAATTTCATTATGTTGAGCGATCAGTAAAAATATTTTTATTATCTTAACAGGATTCATAAATATACGAGCATTATCGCTTTGGATTAGACCGTTTGAATAATAAAAGTCTTTGTCTATTGTTGTTATCTTTTTACTCTCGTCTTGTCTTAAAATTGCTTGCTCGAAATGTTGTAATAGCATGGTGTTTAATTCTGCAACACGACCAATAATTCTAAAAAATCGTTTCATCATTCGCTCTACAGCCGCTTTTCCTTGGTCGCCAAAACCCATCAATGTCGCAACATCTGCTTGATAATCAAATAACAACCGGTTTTCACTACGCCCAGCAACAAAATGTAGTGCGAAACGCATACGCCATAGATAGTTCTGACATTCCAATAATTCAAAGAATTCATTACGTGTTAAATAATCATGTTCTACTAGTTCTTCAAGAGAGTCAGCAGCAAAATGACGTTTTGCTACCCAACCAATAGTTTGAATATCTCGAAGTGCACCTGGATTAGCCTTTAAGTTGGGCTCAAGGGTATATGCGGCACCATGATATTGTTGATGACGTCTTTCTTGCTCTTCACGCTTGGCGATAAAGAATTTTTTCGATGTCCAGAAGGTATCTTCATTAAGTAATGGCTGGAGTTGTTGTGCAAGTGCTTCATTGCCACTTATAAGCCGCATTTCCATTAAATTAGTGGCAACTGTAACATCTTTAATTGCTTGTTTAATACATTCTTTTACACTTCTAACACTATGGCCAATATCTAGCTTAACGTCCCAAAGTTGGGTGATAAAGGCTGAGATTTTTTCTTCAAGTATTTTATCAACTTTACTTTGGGTGAGTAATAGTAAGTCAACATCTGAATGAGGGTGTAATTCACCTCTACCATAGCCTCCAACGGCGATTAGACTAATTTGAAACTCATCTAGTTGATGTTGGGACCAAAGTTTGGTCAAAACATTATCAACAAAACCTGCTCGGGCAGCAATTAAATCTGCACTTTCTTCTAAAGAAAATTGTTCTTGTAACCACACGTTAAATGATTGGCTTAACAGACAAATATCGCTACTTGAAAGTGCGTCAGAGGTTAGCGAAAGTGTTTCGATAAAATTTTCAGGTAAAATTGAATGGCGTTGCAAGGTGATTTCTCTATTTTATTAACAAGGAAATAAATTCATTAAAATTTAGTCAAAAAGATAATGAATTCATTAAATTTTTATTTTTTATTAAATTAATTATGTAAAAGACGAGGCAATGACTCTTCTTTTCTTAATGTTAATATCTCACAACCTGTTTTAGTCACTACTATGGTATGTTCCCATTGTGCCGAATTTTTACCGTCTATCGTTGTTACGGTCCAGTTATCATTTTTATCAGTAACTGTTTGTGCACGACCTAAATTAATCATAGGCTCAATAGTAAAACACATACCTTCAAGCATCTTTTCTTTATCATTATTTTTATAATGAACAATTTGGGGCTCTTCATGAAAAACTAAGCCAATGCCATGGCCACAATATTCTTTAACGATTGAATAACGACCCGATTTTTTAATGAATTTTTGAATAGCGGTACCAATTTCACCAAAAGCAATGCCAGGCTTTACTTTTTTCAAACCGACATAAAGTGCCTCTTGTGTAATTCGACATAATCGGTTGTCCTCAGGAGCACCCTCCCCAACGATAAACATTTTACTGGTATCTCCATGGTATTTATCTTTAATGACGGTGATATCAAGATTAACAATATCACCATCTTTTAGGGGCACATCATTAGGAATGCCATGACAAACAACATGATTAACCGAAGAACAGATAGATTTAGGGAAGTGATGATAGTTCAAAGGTGCTGAAATCGCCTCTTGCACATTTTCAGTATAATCAGCGCAAAGTGTATTCAATTCGTCAGTAGTAACACCTGCTTTTACATGGGGAGTTATCATCTCTAATACATCTGCGGCTAGTTGCCCAGCAATACGCATTTTTGCTATCTCTTCTTGACTTTTAATTGTAATCGCCATTTAACCCTCATTTTTGATGTTTTTTAGTTCAACTATTAATAATTTCATTTTAACCTAACGCGATGATCTTTGGTATGTTATTCATTGAGCTCTAACTTGATGGCCTCGACTATAAATTCAGGTTGTTTTAAATATAAATGATGGTTAAGTAAAATAAGATTATTCTCAACAGCTAAAAGTAAAGCAGGAATCGCATCTGTATTCATTAATTCTTGAAACTCAATGATATTATGAATAATGCTTTCTGCTTCTTTGGTTAATTTATCGTTGTTAAATACTTTACTTGGTGGTGATATTTTATATTCATTTATAATATCAGTAAAATCAGCCTCAGTTGTTAACGCTAAACCTTGTTCAAAATGGAGTTTCTCAATAGCATTAATCAAAGGAAGTACTAATTGAGGCGCTTTTATCTGTGCCCATGCAAGCAAATTAGCACTAATAGTTGAGTCTTTTTCTTGTTTTAGCATATTTACATAGCTAGGTGAAAATTTAATGTTTGATTCATTAACAATAGCATCTAGTGTTAATGGTTTGATTAATTCATCACCTTCATAACGTGCGCTGTGAAGGATATTCAATGCCATTTCCGGAAAAGCTTCTGAGATGCAATTAATCAAAGGAGTAGTTGCATAACTCCAAGGGCAATGAGTGTCATAAATAAAAAATAGTTCAGCATTCATGTATTAAGGACTCTGGGTTTAATGATTTCATATAAAAGTGATTTTAACGTGTGTTGTCAAAATAGCCTATCTAATTAATGACCAATGTAACAATTCTTACGGTGTTTATAAATTCATATCGTCCATTTAGCTTAAATTTATCATTGGTGTTTGTTTTATGTGGTTTTTGTAGTTAATCCTCCGATTTTATGATATAAAGTGCCGCGCTAAATTAATTTTGACTATTGATTTGTATTTTTAGCCAGTTATTTTAGACAAATAATAAATGCGGCCTAAGGTTGCATTAAACATAAACTCACATACATCTTTTAAAGATATACCGGGGTGCTCAGCTGATTTATCAAAGGATAAGGCAGCAAAAAGAGTCGTGTATATTGGGTGTATGAACGCTTAACCCCATAAAGGAAATTAAAATGCCAAACGTTTCAATGCGCGATATGCTAAAAGCCGGTGTACATTTTGGACACAAAACTCGTTACTGGAATCCTAAAATGAAGCAGTTCATTTTTGGTGCTCGTGATAAAGTTCATATCATTAACTTGGAACAAACTGTTCCTATGTTTAATGAAGCCTTAGCTGTTTTAAACAACGTATCGTCTAAGAAAGGTAAAGTATTATTTGTTGGAACTAAACGTGCTGCAAGTGATGCAATAAAAAATGCTGCAATCAAATCTGACCAATTTTTTGTTAATCACCGTTGGTTAGGTGGTATGTTGACTAACTGGAAAACAGTGCGTCAATCAATCAAACGCCTTAAAGACCTTGAGTCTCAAAGCTCAGATGGTACTTTTGAATCGCTTACTAAAAAAGAAGCGTTAATGCGTACTCGTGAAATGGAAAAACTAGACAAGAGTCTAGGTGGTATTAAAAACATGGGTGGTTTACCTGACGTTTTATTTATCATTGATGCTGATCACGAACACATTGCTATTAAAGAAGCTAACAACCTAGGTATTCCAGTGATTTCTGTAGTTGATACTAACTCTAATCCTGACAATATTGATTACATCATTCCAGGTAACGATGATGCGATACGTTCAATTACTTTATATCTTGATTCTGCAGCTAATGCAGTTATTGAAGGACGTGAGCAAAACATCGCAGTACAAGCTGAAAAAGATGGTTTTGTTGAAGCTGAGTAATTAGTTCTTTAAACACATTTTTTTTATCTTTTAAAGCAGAAGTTAACGCTTCTGCTTTAATACATTTATTACTTACCATTATTTTGGTATCAAAATTTGAGGAATTATCCAATGTCAGTTACTGCTGCAATGGTTAAAGAACTTCGTTCACGCACAGCTGCGGGTATGATGGATTGTAAAAAAGCGTTAGTTGAAGCTAATGGCGATATGGAATTAGCTATTGAAAATATGCGTAAATCTGGTCAAGCGAAAGCCGCTAAAAAAGCAGGTAATATCGCAGCTGAAGGTACTATTTTGATCAAACAAGCTGATGGTTCAGCTGCCTTGGTTGAAGTAAACTGCCAAACTGATTTTGTTGCAAAAGATGCTGGTTTCTTAACCTTTGCCAATGAAGTTGCTGATGCTGCTTTTGCTTCAAAAGTAACTCTTGAAGACTTACAAGCTCAGTTCGAAGAAAAACGTATTACTTTAGTCACTAAAATTGGTGAAAACATCAATGTACGTCGTGTTGAATATATCGAAGGTACCACCTTGGCTACTTACCGTCATGGTGAGAGTATTGGGGTGGTTGTTGCTGGTGAAGGCGATGCTGAATCATTAAAGCATATAGCCATGCACGTAGCTGCAAGCAAGCCAGATTTCATCAACCCTGAAGATGTTCCAGTTGAAGTTGTTGAAAAAGAGAAAGCTATTCAATTAGATATATTGAAAATTGAAAACGACAAGCTTGAAGATAACAAAAAGAAACCTGTAGAGTTACTTGAAAAAATCATTATTGGCCGAATGAAGAAATTCACTGGTGAAGTTTCTTTAACAGGTCAACCTTTTATTATGGAACCAAAAAAGACAGTTGGTGTTGTATTAAAAGAAAAAGGTATTAATGTTTCTAACTTCATCCGTTTAGAAGTCGGTGAAGGGATTGAGAAAAAAGCAGAAGATTTTGCTGCTGAAGTTGAAGCAACTATTGCTGCTACTAAGGCTTAATCACTGTCTTAATTGAAATATATTTAGCATATAATTAATATTAATTAACTATAAGGCTTTCGATAGTCTGCTAAACGTATTAAAATAGTCGCGGTCAAATTTGATCACGGCTTTTTTTTGTCTTGAATTTATTTTCTAACACGCTAGGAATGTTTATATTATGAGCACCAATCTGAAACCAACTTATCGTCGTATTCTTCTTAAGCTTAGTGGTGAAGCGCTAATGGGCGAAGAGGGCTTTGGTATTGATCCTAAAATTCTAGATCGCATGGCGCAAGAAATCAAAGAGTTAATTGAAATGGGTATCCAAGTCGGTTTAGTGATCGGCGGTGGTAACTTATTCCGAGGTAAAGGGTTAGCTGACGCCGGGATGAACCGTGTCGTTGGTGATCAAATGGGCATGTTAGCTACCGTTATGAACGGTTTAGCAATGCGTGATGCACTTCACCGTGCTTTTGTTAACACCCGTTTAATGTCTGCTATTGATTTAGCGGGTGTTTGTGATACTTATAACTGGGCACAAGCTATTAGTCTATTAAAATCAGGCCGTGTAGTAATTTTTGCTGCGGGTACTGGTAACCCTTTCTTCACAACAGACTCAGCTGCTTGCCTTCGTGGTATTGAAATTGAAGCTGATGCAGTATTTAAAGCAACAAAAGTAGATGGAATTTATTCTGAAGACCCCGTTAAAAACCCTGAAGCCGTTCTTTATAAAAGTTTAACCTATGATGAAGTACTGGATAAAGAATTACAGGTAATGGATTTAGCTGCCTTTACTTTAGCGCGTGATCATAATATGCCTATTCGTGTTTTTAATATGAATAAATCAGGTGCATTAAAAGCTGTTATTATGGGTGCTGATGAAGGTACCACCATAAATCACGCTGTAAATTTCAAATAATGACCCAATTTATACGATAGTTTATAAGAGAAAAACACAATATGACTCTCGTTAATTTATATTTTTAAGGAATACAATCGTGATAAACGAAATTATAGAAGATGCCCAAAATCGTATGGGTAAAAGTATTGAGTCTTTTAAGTTAAATCTCAATAAAGTTAGAACGGGTCGTGCACATGCATCATTACTTGATAATCTTTCGGTTGATTACTATGGAATGGAAACGCCGTTAAATCAAGTGGGTAACATCTCTGTACCAGATGCGCGGAGTTTAGCTATTACTGTTTTTGATAAAGGCATGATAAGTGCTGTCGAAAAAGCAATTTTAAAATCAGACTTAGGTTTAAATCCTCAGTCAAATGGCACGTTAATTCGTATTCCTTTACCTCCTCTCACAGAAGAGAGACGTAAAGACTTAGTCAAAGTAGTTCGCGGTGAAGCTGAAGCCGCAAAGGTTGCTATTCGTAATATTCGCCGCGATGCTAATTCCGATATCAAAGGATTAGAGAAGGAAAAAGAAATCAGTGAAGATGAAATGCATCAAGCTGAAGACCAGGTTCAAAAAATTACTGATACATTTATTAAGCAGGTTGATGAATTATTGTCCAAGAAAGAAGTTGATTTGATGGAAATTTAAATTATTCATTGAATAGTTAAGGTTACCGTAGTTCAATGCTATGTCATTATTTAAGGTATATGTATCTAACTATGGTGATTTTGTGTTTTATATTGGATTATTTAAAATGGAGTTTAAGTGAGTAATACCAAATTGGTTGGAAGTACCCAAAAGGTTATACCTAAGCATGTTGCTATTATTATGGATGGTAATGGGCGTTGGGCTCAGTTGCAGGGAAAAACACGTGTATCTGGTCATAAAGCCGGAGTTGCTTCAGTAAAGGCGATTGTCTCAAATGCCGCTGAATTAGGTATTGAAGCACTCACGTTATTTGCTTTTAGCAGCGAGAATTGGCAACGGCCCAAAGATGAAGTTAATGTGCTAATGGATTTGTTTATGTATGTATTAACTAAAGAAGTTAAACGCTTACATAAAAATGGCATTCGATTTAAAGTGATTGGTGATGTCAGCCGATTTTCTGAAAAATTACAAAAACAAATTATAGTATCAGAAAAAATAACTGAGAATAATACCGGTATGGTATTGTCTGTTGCCGCAAATTATGGCGCTCGTTGGGATATTGTTCAAGCAACTAAGCAATTAGCTGCTAAAGTTAAAAAAAATGAAATGTCATTAGAGGACATCAACGAAAAGTTATTAAACGAACATCTTTGCTTAGCGGATACTCCTGAACTTGATTTACTCATAAGGACAGGAGGCGATTACCGTATTAGTAATTTCTTACTTTGGCAAGCAGCTTACGCAGAGCTTTATTTTACTGATGTTTTATGGCCTGACTTTGACGCTGTTCAATTTTTACAGGCTATTGAAAATTTTGAGCAACGTCAGCGTCGCTATGGTCAAACTGCTGAACAGGTAATATCAAAACTGTCTGCAGATATATAATAATAAAAAAAGGATCTAGCTTGTTAAAACAACGAATTTTAACCGCAGTTATATTAGCCCCCGCAGTGATCGCGGCTATATTTTATTTACCCCTTAATTATTTTGCTGGTTCTTTGTTAGTTATTATGGCTATAGGTGCTTGGGAATGGGGACCGTTAATGGGGTTTGCATGCAACACCAAGCGTATGGTTTTTGTAGCTGCTACTACTCTACTGATAGGCTTGTTATGGTATTTCATCACGCTAAATAACATTTGGTTAAATCCAGGTAGAGTCGAAGCTTCTGCTGTACCTCACTCTCTAGTCACTCTCATTTTATGGCTTACAGTTATATGGTGGGTTTTATCTGCGGGACTGACCTTATTATATCCTAGGTATAGTAAGTTTTGGTCAAGTCACCGGTCTATTCGTGCTGTATTTGGTTGGTTAACCTTAGTTCCTACATGGTTGGCATTTGTTGTTTTAAGAAGCAATGACTTTAATACTGATCCCTATCATGGTGCACAACTTATTATGTTTTTATTTCTAATGGTCTGGAGCGCTGATGTTGGTGCGTATTTTGTCGGTAAAGCCATAGGCAAACATAAATTATTACCAAATGTAAGCCCGGGTAAAACGATTGAAGGTTTTATTGGTGGCGTAGCTTTTGCCTGTATTCTTGTGAGTATTTCTGGCTACATTATCGGTTGGGATAGTCAAAAATTCAACATGGTTTTATCAGTCACCGTACTCATAACTACTATCTCTGTTTTAGGCGATTTAAACGAAAGTATGTTCAAACGCCAAGCTGGAGTTAAAGATAGTGGTTCTATTTTACCTGGACATGGCGGTATTCTCGATCGTATTGATAGTTTAACTGCTACAGCTCCTATTTATGCTCTTTGCTATATTTTAATAGGTTGATAATAAGTGCGAACTCATAAAGGAAATCTAACGACTACTCACATTAAGAAACTTTGTATATTAGGTTCTACGGGTTCTATAGGGCAAAGTACGTTAGATGTTGTCCGTTTACATCGAGATACATACATCATCGAAAGCCTAACAGCTAATGTCAACGTTGATCTGATGCTTGAGCAATGTATTGAGTTCTCACCTAAACAAGTGGTAATGGTATCAAAAACTCATGGTTTGCAGTTGCAACAACTATTAATTAAACTTGCACTCGATATCAAAGTGCTTTTTGGTGAAGATAATTTAATTGAGATAGCAGGTTCTTCTGCTACAGATACCGTAATGGCAGCTATCGTTGGTTCTCGTGGTTTATTACCAACATTAGCGGCGGTTAAGGCTGGGAAGAGGGTACTTTTAGCTAATAAAGAGACTTTAGTAACTTCGGGCAAAATTTTTATAGATGCTGTTGCAAAATATGGTGCTGAACTTTTGCCAATCGATAGCGAACATAACGCAATCTTTCAATGCTTACCTATACATGTACAGGGAAGCATTAGTACACAAAATATCGCTGATAACGGTATTAGTAAAATTTTGTTAACGGGTTCTGGTGGCCCTTTAAGAACACTTGAACTTAGTGAATTAGAAAATGTAACACCTGACCAAGCTTGCGCACATCCAAATTGGGATATGGGTAGGAAAATATCGGTAGACTCAGCGACTATGATGAACAAAGGCTTAGAGTTTATAGAAGCTAAATGGCTTTTTAATCTCGATGTCGACGATATACAAGTGTTACTACACCCTCAAAGTACAATACATTCTATGGTGCAATATAAAGATGGCTCTGTTATAGCTCAAATGGGTAATCCTGATATGAGAACGCCTATAGCACACGCGTTGGCATTTCCTTTGCGTATCGAGTCTGGCGTAAAACCCCTCGATTTTTTTAAAACACCTGCTCTTGAGTTTAAACAAGTAGACTTTAACCGCTACCCTAACTTAAAACTTGCAATAGATGCCTGCAAAAGTGGTCAAAGTGCTTGTACAGTATTGAATGCAGCAAATGAAATAGCAGTTGATGCCTTTTTGAACAATAAAATAAAATTTACTGATATTTTCAAAATAAATGAAACTTCTGTTAATAAATTTGTCTCACAAGAGGTGAAAGATATCTATGATGTCATCACTTTAGACCAGAGAGCTCGAGAATTTGTTCACTCATTATTAATGACCAATGAGTTTTCTGATGGATTTTTAAATACTGAGGTGAAGAGTTAGCATGGTTGACTTTATTTGGAATTTAGCCTCTTTCGTTGTTGCGCTAGGAATTCTTGTTACCGTCCATGAATATGGACATTTTTGGGTGGCTCGTAGAAACAATGTTAAAGTTATCCGTTTCTCTATTGGCTTTGGACCTGCATTGTGGAGTAAAACAGACAAATTAGGTACTGAGTATGTTGTTGCTCTTATTCCATTAGGTGGTTATGTTAGAATGCTTGATGAGCGTGTTGATCAAATTGATGAGCAAGATAAAGCAAAGACCTTTAATATAAAATCTGTTTATCAACGCATTGCTATTATTGCAGCAGGGCCCTTTGCTAATTTTGGTTTTGCAATTGTTGCCTTTTATTTGATGTTTCTTATCGGTGTACCTAGCTTAAAACCCATAATGGGCAATATTGAGCCAAACTCCATTGCTAGTGTCGCTCAACTTCCTAGTAATGCAGAAATAGTTGAAGTCGCAGGTATTAAAACCTCTACTTGGCAAGATGTTAATTTAGCGTTAGTAGGGAAAATTGGTGATGATAGTATTGAGTTCAAAACACTAACATCAGATAGCCAATATATCACTACAACCCTATTAAATACGGAGAATTGGCAGTTTTTACCTGAGAAAATGTCAGCGTTAACGAGCTTAGGTATCATGCCATACCGTCCTCCTGCACTCAGTGAGTTAATGCGCGTTGAACCCAATAGTCCTGCCGATATCGCTGGATTTGAAATCGGTGACAAGTTATTGACTATCAATGATGAGAAAATCAATAATTCTTGGATGTTTTTTTCAGATAAAATTAAATTATTTCCAAACAGTGAAGTTACAATCACTATTGAACGAAAAGGTAACATAGAAACACTTGTGGTAACGCCAGAAGGTGTAAAAACCAATGAGCAATTGATCGGTTATTTGGGGGTGTCGCCAAAATTTGAACCTTGGCCACCTGCTCATCAAATTGAATTAGCTTATGGACCAATTGATGCTTTTAGTCAAAGTATTACTAGAACATGGAATCTAGTTACTCTAAGTTTTGATATGATAGGCAAATTGATTACGGGTGAGATTTCAACTAAAAATTTAAGTGGCCCAATAGCGATAGCCCAAGGGGCTGGTAACAGTGCTGGGTATGGATTTGTATATTTCCTAGGTTTTTTAGCTTTAATCAGCATAAACTTAGGAATAATTAATCTCTTACCGCTTCCTGTACTTGATGGAGGACATTTACTTTACTATTTTATTGAATTGGTAACAGGTACACCTGTCTCTAATAAAGTTCAAGAAATAGGGTTTAAATTTGGAGCCATAGCATTATTAGCTTTAATGAGTATTGCATTGTTTAATGATTTTTCTCGTTTATAGACAAAATATTGTATGGATAAAGTATAGAGATTGTTTGGTTTAATGTTATTGGCTTATATGTAAGTAATAACGATATTATTAAGTTTAAAGATGAACTTAGTTTGTAAATAATAAATAATATATAGAAGTAATGAAGTTAGTATTTATGATAATTAAAAAAATTGCCTCCGCCATTTTATTGGGTGCTTTAGCTAGTACTGCACTCGCTACCGAAGACTTCCGAGTCGAAGATATTGAAATAAAAGGTCTTCAACGTGTCGCATTAGGTGCCGCTTTAACTCATCTCCCATTTAATGTAGGAGATAGGTTGAATGATTTCCGTATATCCCAATCGGTAAAATCCTTATATAAGTCGGGACATTTTAATGATATTAGTGTCTATCAAAAAAATAATCGATTGATCTTTGTGGTTCGTGAACGTGAAACAATCAGTGAAATTACTTTTGATGGTAATAGTGATTTAAAAGATGAGCAGTTAACAGAAAGCCTTGATGGTAGTAATATTCGTGTTGGTGAAACACTTGATAAAACAATCATTTCTGGTATTGAAATGGGCTTGGAAGATTTTTATCATAGTGTTGGTAAATATAATGCTAAGGTTAATGCAGAAATTGTTCATCTACCACGAAACCGTGTGACACTTAACTTTACTTTTATTGAAGGTGATGCCGCGGCGATTGAACAAATTAATATTGTCGGTAATGAGCTTTTTTCAGACGAACAAATTCTTGAGCGCATAGAGTTAACCTTTGGTTCACCGTGGTGGGATTTTATGGCTCAAGACAGGTATCAAAAACAAACATTGCAAGGCGATATGGAAACTATTAACAGTTTTTATCTTGACCAAGGTTACCTACGTTTTAAGATAGATAGCACTCAAGTATCTATGACACCCAATCGTGAAGCAGTTTATATCGCATTAAATGTTACTGAAGGCTCCACTTATACGGTTAATGAAGTTGACTTTATTGGTGATATGGCTGGTTTTGAAGACACTATACGCGCGATAAATCCGCTTTCATCAGGGCGTTTATATAATGGTGCAGAAGTAACTTATACTGAAGAAGTTATCAGTAAGTTTTTAGGCCGTTATGGTTATGCTTACCCCAAAGTTGTCACTATTCCTGAAATTAATGATGACGATAAAACCGTTAAACTTTCTATCTCTATTGATCCGGGTAAGCGTATTTATGTTAATCAGGTTAATTTTAAAGGTAATTTTGTAACAGCTGATCATGTACTAAGACGTGAACTCCGTCAAATGGAAGGGGCCTGGTTATCTAATAGTCTCGTCGAAGGTTCAAAAGCATGGTTGTCTCGTTTGCCTTATTTAGAAGAAGTCGAATTTGAAATTAATCAATTACCTAATGAAGAAGATTTGGTTGATATTGATTTTATGGTCAAAGAACAGCCTTCAGGTTCATTTACTGCAGGCCTCGGTTATGGCTCTACTACTAAATTGAGTTTAAATGCGGGGATTCAACAAAATAACTTTTTAGGTACCGGTAACCAACTCGCTTTTAATGTGGGGACAAATACTTATTCAAAAAATGTGAGTATTTCTTACACCGACCCTTACTTTACCGTCGATGCTACATCTCTAGGCGGTCAAATATATTTTACCGAGTTTGATGCCGGACAAGCAAACTTAGTTGAGTATAACAACAGTACCTACGGTGTTGGTTTAAACTTCGGTTTTAGGGTTGATGAGTATTTGAGATTAAACTTTGGTTTAGGCTATAAACACAATGGTATTACTCGTTTAGAAACTTATGAACAAATCCAAGCATTTTATGATATATATTCAGATCCATTACATCCAGATGCGCCTTTAGAATTTGAAACAATTGACTTAAGCACATCAATTTCTCGTTCCACATTAAACAGAGGTACTTTTCCTACTGCAGGATCGCAGCAAAGTATTTCCCTTAAAGCTACTACACCGAACTCCGACGTACAGTACTTTAAGTTCAATATTAATTCTAAGTGGTACTTCCCATTAACCAGAGATCAGCGTTGGACTGTCTTGGCACGTTTTGATGCTGGATATGGTAATGGTTATGGTACTACTAGCGGTAATGACCAAGTTTTACCTTTTTGGGAAAATTTTCGTGTAGGTGGTCCTGATACACTTCGTGGTTTTGAAACAAACATTGTCGGTCCTCGTGCGATATATCGATATCCAACGGCTATTGCTGGTACACCTGACGGTGTCAGTGATGGTGGCTGTTGCTTAGGACCAGATCATGATTATGTTCAAGTGTCTACTCGCTCTGTGGGTGGTAACGTTATGGCGCTTGCAGGCCTTGAACTTATTGTGCCAACACCATTTTTAGACGAAGGTTTCTCAAATAGTGTCCGCACCAGTATTTTTATTGATGCAGGTAATGTCTGGGATAGTGAATTTAACCTTGACGATTACAAAGATTTAGCAGAGGATGAGTTTAATAAAATTGGTAATTATGGAAACGCACAAAGCTTTCGAAGTTCAGCGGGTGTATCGGTGCAATGGCTATCACCAATGGGGCCAATGATTTTTAGTTTTGCTAAACCCTTAAAAGCTGAAGAGGGTGATGATACAAGCTTTTTCAGCTTTAATATCGGCAAAACTTTTTAATTAACAGATAATAATTAAAGTGATACGTTTGCTTTATTTTAATAGCTAAATAACTAAATAACTAAATAACTGAACAAGATTCAGATAAATTTACTAGGAGATTAAATTGAAAAAGTTTTTTAAATCAATTGTAATAACAACTGCAGCATCAAGTATTTTATTAGCAAGTGCCGCTATGGCAGTAGATAAAAAAATTGCTGTCGTTAACTTTCAAGAAGTTATGGGTAAAATCCCTCAAACCGCTGTTGTTATGCAATCCCTTGAAGCTGAATTTAAAGATGAAAAAGCTGTTTTGACTCAACTTGAGAAAGACATTAAATATTATCAAGAAAAAAGCCAACGTGATGGTGCTTTAATGGTGCCTAAAGAAAAAGAAGAGATAGAAAAACAGATTGCTACTCTTTATCAAGATTATCAAGTTAAAGGTAAGGCACTTCAACAAAAGGCAGGTCAGCGTCAAGGCGAAGAACAAAACAAAATAATCGCACTTGTTCGTCAAGCGGTCGATAATATTGCCACCGAAGGTAAATATGACCTAGTACTTGAACAAAAAGCTATATTATTTGTTAAGCCTGAACTTACAATTACTGATCAAGTAATCGAACAAGTTAGTAAAATAAAATAATTTGCTTTGACCCTAGTGGTAAATTGCTAGACGAAAATATTTAAAAAAATATTTTCGTCTTTTTTAGTTTTAAAACCTAGTAGAATATATTTATTCATGTCTTTAATTTAAATGGTATCCATTGTTATGAATTATACTTTAGAACATATCGCTGAAAAAATTGGTGCCACTATCGTTTACGGTGACAGTAATAATATTTCTATCCATAGTATAGCGACCCTCAATGCAGCTCAAACTGGACAAATTGCATTTTTAGCAAACAGTAAATACCGTCCTCAACTTATAGATACTCAAGCATCTGCTGTGATTTTAAACGAAGATTGTTTAGTGGACTGTAAAACCAACGCTTTGGTAATGACTAACCCATATGTGGGCTATGCAATTGTTGCTCAATTACTTAATTCTACACCAGTAACTGCCAAAAATATTCACAGTCGAGCTGTAGTAGACCCAAGCGCAACGTTAGGGAGGAATGTGGCTATTGGAGCAAATGCCGTCATTGAATCAGATGTTATCCTTGGTGATAATGTATCGATTGGTGCAGGTTGTTTTATTGGGAAAAATGCTAAAATAGGCTCAGATACCTCTCTTTGGTCAAATGTTAGTATTTATCACAATGTAGAGATTGGACAAAAGTGCTTGATACAGGCCAATACTGTGATCGGTAGTGATGGTTTCGGTTACGCCAACCATAAGGGGCAATGGGTTAAAATTCCACAGCTGGGTAGTGTTATCATTGGTGATAGAGTAGAAATAGGTGCCAGTACTACGATTGACAGAGGTGCACTTGAAAATACAATTATCAGTGATGGTGTTATTTTAGATAACCAGATACAAATAGCTCACAATGTTATCATTGGTGAAAATACTGCTATGGCTGCATGTAGTGTTATTGCTGGGAGTTCTACTATAGGTGCTAATTGTACTCTCGCTGGCCTAGTTGGTATAAATGGCCATATTAATGTTGCTGATAACTGTGTTTTTACTGGTATGGCAATGGTAACAAAGTCTATTACTAAGTCAGGCGTTTATTCTTCTGGCACACCAGTGGTTGACAATAAAGAATGGAATAAAACTAATGCTCGTATTAAGAAACTTGATACATTAAATAGACGTGTAAAAGCATTAGAAAATCAGTCGATTTAATTGTCTACTAATAGATTAATAATGGAACGAAAATAACACATATTTTAAAAGGAATAGAAATTTGGATACGCCAAAAAATGTGATTGAAGTACAAGGAATAAAAGCAATAATTCCTCACCGCTACCCAATGTTACTAGTTGATAGAGTGCTCGATTACCAACCAGGAAAATGGTTACATGCAATAAAAAATGTTTCTATCAATGAAGCTGTTTTTAATGGCCATTTTCCTGAACTACCTATTTTCCCAGGGGTATTAATCCTTGAATCCTTGGCGCAAGCAACAGGGATTTTAGGTTTTAAAAGTACAGACAGTAGAGAAGAAAATGAAATGTATTTATTTGCATCTATTGACAAAGCTCGCTTTAAAAGACCTGTTGTACCTGGTGACACTATGCATTTACACGTAGACTTTATTAAAGAGCGACGCGGTATGTGGAAATTTTACGGCGAGGCTAGAGTTGATGGTAAAGTCGTTTGTTCAGCAGATTTAATGTGTGCTAGGCGGACGTTATAACCTTAAATTTAACAGTTAATTATCCCTTACTAAAAACTCGAGTTAATTGAAATGATACACCCACAATCCATTATTGAGCCCGGTGCTCAAATCGGTAAAAATGTCACAATAGGTCCTTGGACATATATAGGTAAAGACGTTGTTATTGGTGATAACTGCGAAATAAACTCCCACGTAGTAATCAAGGGACCAACTCGCATTGGTAAAGGAAACCGTTTTTTCCAGTT
>Ga0307489_10000572_pt1 | contig 22625 bp, 32 predicted proteins | sample SB12metaG_FD_202247 | JGI IMG/M metagenome (GOLD analysis project Ga0307489, IMG submission 202247) | Sea-ice brine microbial communities from Beaufort Sea near Barrow, Alaska, United States - SB 1.2 | ecosystem: Environmental > Aquatic > Marine > Coastal | place: USA: Alaska | collected... | reverse complement strand
GCCGAACTTGGCGCCGCGCGGCGCCGAACTGCGAATTCAGGGTCCGCCACCCTCTGCGGAAAACACCCCTCGGGCAGAACCAGGCGGGGAGCCACGCGTTAAATTGTCCACCGCCGGCGTGGGGGGCGCCCCGTCGCGCGGGGTCGACAGATGTCTGAACTCTCGCTTTCGCGGTTTCGGCGGTGTTTTTGTTCAAAATTGCGTCTGATGGCACCCGCTTCAGTCCCGCGCCCGCACTCCCGCTTTCAAGCTTGGAGAGGCGCTCAGATCCGACGTGGCGAGGGGCAGTCAAAAGAACGTTGTCAAAATCGTCCCAAAAACGCGCGATTTTACGGTCGTTTTTGTCCCCCTTTTTACCCTTTTTCGGCCTGATTTTAACGTACGTGCTCAAGACCGAGTGTACGGTACTTTTGTGTTGACCGTGTCAAGAATGAGCACGAGAGTGAAAATGTCAGCCTGCTGATAGTTTTAAAGCGATGTGCGACGTATTGAGATCAAACTGGACCGTCAATAAGTCAATACTCATCTAAAATTAACGCCAGACCAGCTGTTGGCCTGTTGCTCGTCATGTGAGCGCCTCGGCGCTCATGAACGTGAGTATGTGTACACTTGCCACGGCGAAGGCCACTGCGAACTTAATCCGAGGTGGTAGTCGTGGAGTGGGTTGTATTTTCCTATTCGTTTTGAGCTGCGGTCTATTGAGGATATGCGTTGCATTACTAGCATTAGTTGTTAGAGCTAATCATTTGTGTTCTACTAGAACTCGTACTGTCAACCTGTGATTGCTGTGTGTGTATGTCGGTGCCCCCTCATCCTCCTGAATGCGTCACGTATTCATGGTTGTGTGCATCCTCGTCGTGTTTACCCAGCACCGCGAACCTCACTCAGGCCGGGGCACCTTGCTGCCAGCGGCGGACGAGGAGGGCGGTAGCGCGCCGCCGGCCGCCGTGCCGTCCGCCGGGTCCGGGAAGTTGAGCCACTTGAGGTGTGTCCACCCACGCCGGCGGACCTCCGCGTCGTACGCCCGGGCGGCAGCCTCCTTGGTGGGGAAGTGTCCTACAGTGTACAGCTTCTCAGCGCAGGGAACGTGAACCGCTGCCGTCCATTGTGTTGACTTGTTCTTCTGCTTTTTTTTCACGCCGAAGAACCCACTCTTGCCAACCTTTCGCCCACTGCGCTTGAGCGGCAGCCGAGGCGAGGCACCCAACGCGGCAGCGGCAGGCTGCTCCGGTACGACCGAGATGGGCAGACCTCGCTCGTCGCTTCGCTGCTTTCCCCTGGCCGTGTATTCCGCCAGCTCCTCTGGCTGCGGGAAATTGAGCGGCTTCACGTGCACCCACCTGCGCCGCCGCACCTCCGCGTCGTAAGCCCGGGCGGCATCGTCAGCACTGAGGAATACTCCAAGCTGAAGGGTTGTTCGGCAGGCAGGTTCATCTCAGCGCGCCGGTTAAGCCACGGGGTGGCCTTACAAAGGTCCACTCCGTTGCGCTCAGTCACGCCGTGGCGCCCAGAAGGGCCAGCTCGCGCGCCTCCACGGTACCGCTTGGGGGCAGGCGCGTCAGGCACGTCGTCGCCGGCTGCGACATTGCCTCGCCCCCGCTTCGCCCGAGCCGCCCTGTCAGCAGGGGTGCTCCGGCGAGGTGCTCCCCCGCGTCCCCCGTCGGCCTCTCGGATGTGCGCAACCCCACCAGCCCAACTTCCCCGGCGCCCAGTCCCTCCTCCTCCTCCCCGTCGCCACCCTCCCCGCCCGGTCCCACCTCCCCTTCCCCGTCTTCATCCCCGTCCGTGTCCTCCCCGCTCGTGGTGTCCTCAACCTTGATGCGCGAGTCCACCCGCACGGGCCCGTGCGCCAGCGTCCGCGCCAGTCGGTCTCGCTGCTGCGCCAGTGTCTCGTCCACCTCCTCTTTAACTAGGGTTACCCCGGATCCCCCCGACCCTCCGGCAGCAGGGGCGTCCTCGTGGTGCGTCGCAGGCGTAGACGCAGCGGCGAGGGCAGCTCGCGGCCCACACGCCGGCACCCGCGCGGGACCGGGCGCCAGTGCCATCGTATTTTGCCGCTGCCCCTCTAGAGTATCCTCCACCTCCTCCTCCTCCTCCTCCACCTCCTCCTTTATGGTCACCCCAGTGACCCCAGCAGTCCCCCCAGCAACTTGAAGGGCGTTGTTGTAAGGTACTGGCGCGGCGGTGAGGGCGGCAGCGGCGCGCTGCTGATCGGGTACGGCGCCCCCCTCACTCCGCCGTGGAACGTTCTTCGTGCGCGGCATCCCTGGCGACCGGCGGCGTGGGTGCGGCGGTGCTCGCGCGGCAGGATATGCCCAGTCAAGGCGGCGCCACTGAAAACGGCGGCGCCTCCAGCTCAGCAAATTTGCAAAATTGAATCAAGCTGGCAAGCGCTTCGCGCCGGTTCATGGAAACAGGTTTCGATGGATTCTTTCGGAGGGAGTTTTAAGTTGAGCCCGCTAGCGCTAAAGCAATGTGATGTGATAAGTATCTAATTCTCGAATAGTCCATACACATCTAAGTGTCAACGCAAGCCACGCGGCTGAATACTCGTCCTATGAGCTCCTCGGTGCTCGATGAACGTTTGTATGCACGCTATGAGGTGAAGGTCAATGTGTGCGGGTACAAAATGAGAGGGAGGATGACACACACACACACACATTCCCTTGCGAGGACTACAGGTAGAGCGCGCTTCGCGTCGGCACTCGTGCGCGTCTGAACGCGACAAGTCGTGAATGGAGCAGCTTTTACTGCAAGTTTGGGATGATATGCAAGTCACACGGAGAGGAGATGGAAATTAACGGCGCGTCACTCCTTGGCCAGACCAGAGTGACAAGATATTAACTTATTATCGGATATAGATAAGTCATTGCTGGATACCGATCTGGGATATCTTATCACTCTGGTCTGGACCCTATGGAGGAATACCAGGTGCGGCAGCGGGCTGGCAGCAGCGCGCGGCACGGGCGGTGGCGATCGAGTACATGCCGAGAGCGCGCGAGGGTGCGCGAGCAGGGAGGAGAGGGATGCTAGAAGTGTTCTTAACACCGTGTTTGACTGTTCTTACAACTTACCACACAGGGACTGTGTTTCCATAGATATGCTTTATCTCCAGCACTTAATGATCATAAAATTATGATAATCCAACTTTAGCTATCTGGGGGTGCCACCAGCTTACCAACCAGTGCGGGGGGGGCATCCCCACAAACTGAAACCGATGCTAAGACAGAAATGAGAGCTGCAACCGCAGAGTCTCGAGGAATAATATCAACTATGCCAACCAAGGCGTGGACCCGACAACACAAACTAAAACTGAAATTAAGCGACGGGGGGCAGGGCGAAATCCTGGTGCCTCCTTACGCACGCAGATGCGTCTCTCCCTCTTCCCCTGAAATGAACGCTGCCGCCACAGCGAGCCATCAACACAAGCTATGACTATAATCAGAACTGGCGCCGCAGCGACTCCGTCAGTGTGCTGGACACCTTGGATTCAGACGCTCGCCGCCCGGGCACAGAAACCCTCGGGGAGCTTGCATCCGCGGCTAGTAGGTTAGCGGCGGCGCCGGCGGGCGTGAACGCGGAGCGCGGGCTGAGGCCAAGACCCAAATCGCCCAGCCCAGCTAAATCGCCCAGCCCATCGTCGCCCATCTGCGGCGCGGGGAGCGAGTGGAACCTGCGCCGCCCGGGCTTGGCCGACAGGGAGGGCCAAGCAATCAGGCTTCAAACTTCAGTGTCGGATCTGGTATCGAAGACATGTCATCGAACCTTGTTCGACCAATCAGAACCGTCCATTTTGGGAATCCGAGGTTCAAGCCCCAAGTCAGGCCACGAGACCCGCACGCGGGGCTCCACCGTCGTATGGCCGTTTGGGTTCAGGGTTTAGGGTTTGGGGTTTAGGGTTACGGGTTTAGGGTATAGGGTCGGCCTTACCGAGAGGTCGAAGGCGTCAAGCCCCAGGTCAGGCGACGATACCCGCACACAGGGGTTCAACGTCGTATGGGCATTTGGGTACAGGGTTTAGTGTTTTAGGGATTACGGATTACGGATTGGGGTTAAGGTTCCAGGGTATAGGGTTTAGGGTTTAGAGCTAGAGTAGGCCTCACCGAGAGATCGAAGGCGTCAAGCCCCAAGTCAGGCGACGAGACCCGTGCGCGAGGCTTCACCGTGGTAGGGTCCTTCAACTTGAAGCCGACGCTGTCTCTGGCACAAAACATGGGCACGGAGGGGGGCGCGCAGGCGAAGTGCCGGCTACCGTCGACTAGGGCCAGATCTACGCGGTACGATCCCCTCTACCCTAAGAAACTGAGGGGTAGATCACACTGATTTACAGTTTAGGGTTTGATATCTCGACACCGGTCGGCCGGGTGTCGGTCGTTTGTCCCCGAATCACGGTACACACCACTGAACCTTCCAGTTTCTTAGAGTACAGGGCCTCCGACCGCGTAGATATCCACCCCAACTCGAGTTCATTCCGAGCGCATGTTCACAGTTCCGTTGCTTTTGAGAATGCGCCGAGCAGAAATAATTAGCTATGTCAGGAGGCAAATCCGCCAAACTGGGTCGGCCAAATTGGCTTCACCGATGTCTGCCGGACTGTTCGTCGTAAACCGTCATTTCTTGAGTCAATTTAGGGTGCCTGGCGAAACTAGGTTGGCCAAACTGGCTCCGCAGATTTCGCTCGGCGATGGGGGGTTGGCGCACTCTTAAAATCAGGAGGAACAGTGTACAAGTGTACTCATGCGCACTCGCCCCAAATTTTGCTCTCGCCGCGTGAAATGGTGCCAGTCAACTCAAGCGCAGACGCGATGACTCATAGAATGGAAAAGCATTAGCGGGGATGCGGAGTGTGAGAGTGTAGATGGGTAAACCATGAGAACAGTCTTCGCAGTTCTCCAGGGTACCTCGAATGGCGGTCAACGCTCTTCGAATCGGAAGACTCGAGTAAATAGACGGTCAGATATGCCATACAATGGTACAATATGGCGATTCGACCGTATATTACTCAAGAATTGGCCACCGCCAATTGAGGTACCCTGGGAATTGCAAAGGTCGGGATCGAATCGACTCGGCCCCACCGTTGGTTCCAGGCGAACTGCTCTGTTTCTGCTTGACACCGCCGGGCGCCAGCACTTCCCGCCCGCCATGTCTTGGGGGTGTACCTCCTCTTCCTCCTCCGCCTCGACCTCTTCCGCCTCCTGCACCTTCCCCTCCACTTCCACTTCCTCTTCCTCCGCTTCCCGCGCCCGCGTCCGCAGCGGCCTCCCCGTCTGGGCCGGCGGCCGCCGCCGCCACCGGGATGGGTGACGGAGCCGTAAGGCTACATGGGCTACCCAACCCGCTATCGTGCGCGGCGCCTATACTAGTGTCGTTGGCAGCGCTGGCACAGCTGGCATTTTTGGCATTGCTGGCATCCACGGCACCGGGACTCAGCGAGAGAGAGACGCTTCCGCGTGTAAAAGGAGGCACCAGGCTTCCGCCCTGCCCCCCGCGACCGGGGCTCCGGAGATGAGAAGACGGTGAGGAGAAGCGGCGAGGAGGTGAGGTAGGGGGGCGGTCAGGCGGTGATGAGGAGGAGGCCCCGGCCCCGGCCCCAGCGGCAAGGAAGTGAGAAGGTGAGGAGAAGCGGCCAGGGGGCAGGGGCTTACACTCGCTCCCCTCAGAGCTCAACTTCAGGACCTTCGGGGCAGATCGCTCACGCTAGAGCTCAACTTGAGCACCTTCGGACACATCCACGGCTTAATTTCGGTCATATGGGTGACAAAGTAAGGTTATGTTGAGCGGAAAGGGACAAAGTAAGCTCAAGTTGTGCGGAAATGGGAACGAGAGTAAGCCCCTGCCAGGGGGTGAGCAGGAAGCTCCGGCCCCGGCCCGCATCCTGCGCGGGGTGGGCCCGGGCGGCCGGACCGCCGGGTCCAGCGGCGCAGGGTTGGGCAGTGTTGACTCGAACGCGATCACGTCGTTATCGCACAGCGAATTGTCCCTCCGACCAAGGCCAGAAGTCAATCCCGATTTATCTCAGCCTGATTCTTTGCTCACGTGTTTACACGTGGTGGATCATGTAACACCTGCGGATGACATAGTAACGGTAAACCATGAGGTGGATGATGTGAGGTGCATGAGCATGATTTATCTCGGCCTTGCCTGCGGTGCCCACCCGATGTTCGCCCCCCACGTGCTTTCTCCCGCGACACCCGCGGACTGCGCCGCTTGGGCGGTGGACTGCTCGGCCCTGGTGTACTGGTGCTCCGCTGCTGCGGTTGCTGCTGTTGTTGTACCGGTGCGCCCTGCTGCTGCTGTTGCCGCTGCTACTAGGGTCTGGTAGATGTTTATCGCTAGGTCATAGGATGCAGTTCAGCTCAATGAAGAAGGGTTCAAAATGTGTGTCAGGCGTCGATAACGTGGCGGGCAATATCTGCCAGGCTCTACCTGCTGCTGCTGCTGCTGTTGCGGCTGGTGTTCAAACGAAGCACTATGCTGCTGCTGCTGTTGCTGGTGTTGAATCTGCGCACCATGCTGGTGTGGCACTGGTGCACTATGCTGCTGTTCCAGCTGCTGCTGGTATTGTGTAAATGCACTATCCTGCGGCTGCTGCAGCGACTGCTGATGATGGTGTTCCGGTACACTATGCTGCTGCTGCTGCTGATGGTGTAGAGGTGGACTATGCTGCTGCTGCTGCTGCCACTGGGGCTGGTTATTATTCCTCGGCGCCACTGGCCGCCCGGTGTCCTGCACCGTCGACCCCCCGCCCCTGAGCATTGCATCCAGCGAGGCCTTTCCCCCCGCCCCCAGCATCTCATCCAACGAAGCCTTCTGCCAGGGGCTTACGCTCGTCCACTTTTCGGCTCAACGTAAGCGTTTCTTTTGCATAGGGGGTGCATTTTGGGGTCCAGCAGGGGGCCTTCGGGAGGTGTTAAGAAGATGACGTGCTGTTTAAGAGGGTATTTTGTGTCATAAACGGCTCAGGTTGAGCTGAAATGTGGACGAGTGTAAGCCCCTGCCTTCCCCCCAGCCCCAAGCATCGCCTCCAGCGAGGACGTGCTCAGATTCAGGTCCCACAGCAGTTCTGGCTCGTGCTCGTTGTGCGCATCGCCGCTCATCGCAACCTCGACATCGCTTGAGGCACTGCGAAGACGCTCCAAGCCCATCCCGCCGCCCCACGCCCCCCCCGCCCCTCCCGCCGCACCGCCGCCAAGCACCCCACCGATGCTGCTGACTGTCTGCGCCAGACCGCCGCTGCCGAAGCGCCCCTCCGCCTCCGCCTCGGCTGGATCGTCCGGCTGTAAGACTCCCTTGTCAGGGGCATAAACTCGTTCACTGTTCAGCTCAATGCAACCTTGTTTGTGGAATACGTTGGGTGGTGTCACCCCGTTTCAGTGATATAGATGGCTCAGATTGAGCTGAGAAGTGGACGAGTGTAAGCCCTTACCCCTTGTCCACCAGCTGCTTGTGTTGCACCTCGATCAGACGCTCCAACTCCCAGGGCCTTACCTGAGTACCATTTTCCAGCTCAACTTCAAAATCTGTGAGGTGCTAGGTGGCACAACAAACGTGGTTCCAGGGACAATCGGCTCAAAGTGCCACCAGCGCCCAACATAGGTCCAGTACCTCAAAGATGCCTAAGTGCCAGCTGGAAAATGTACTTGAGCCAAGCCCTGCCAGGTCCGCCAGGCTCTCCATTGATTGGTCCAACCGCGAGGAATTCCTCTCCGAGGCGGCGGCGAATGATGCCGTGGCGTGCTTTGGGGGGCTGACTGTTTGCTCATAGTCGACGTGGCTCCTGGTGCTGGCCTCAAACTAGTCCTCGGGCCAGATGACAGCGCTCACCGCGTCACAGGAGGGCATGTAACAGAAGCAACGAGGGCATGTAACGAGGTTGATGACGTGGCGAGCACGTCAAAGAATGGCATCTAACACATCTGAAACATCATAGATGACATGGCAGGCATCATTCACTCGGCTCAAGCAGGGTCACAGGATGTGATCCGATATCGATATGGGAGATCGATATGGGATATCGGACATCAATGGGATATCGATAGAGATATCCATATGGGATATAGGTTATCGATATGGGACATGGTATCGATATGGTGAGTATATCGATATGGTCACTCACCATATCGATATTATTATCCCGGATATCGAAACGGGATATCTTGTCACACGGGGCCTGACCTCCCCCGCCGCCGTAGCCTCGTCGCCGCCCAGGGTAAAGCTTCCGAAGCCGCCGAGGTCGGAGCTCTCCACAGCCGCACCCGTTGACTGTTTGCCCACAGTGTACCTGTAATCCCACGCCGCCCCCGCCGACGTCGACGCTGACTGTTCGCCCATATTGTACCTGTACTCCTCCACTGCCTTCTCCTCCTCGGTCTGCACATCTGAGTCCTGAGTCCGCCACACGCTCTCTATCGAAAGTCCGTCGAGGGTCCACGCCGAGTGGTCCGCCGACCCCGCTTGGTCCGCCGGGGCGTGAGCGTCGGCCTCCGTGGAGGAGTCTGCCCACGAGCTAGGGACGGGCAGATAATGATCTACTGAATAAATCCCCTTGTCGTTTAGTGAAATGAGTTCGGGAGTTGTGACTCGTCAAAAGGGGATCTGATCCGGCAGTTGCAACTCGTCCGAGTGTCCGGCCGGGACGGAGAGTGGTCGGTCCGGGGGGGTCCCGTTACGGGACCCCCCCCCATTTTGCCCATACGATAAATCAACGATCTGAGAATGCCGAAATCACTATTAGACGGGCACTCACTGTCAGTACATTCGACACGTCATATGATGCCATTGGCATTTGACTCAAGACACGAGGATCTAGAAGGTGCAGGATGACGTGGCGGGCAATATCTGCCGGGCCGTACCACGCGCGGTGTCGCGGGGGGGTCCGGGGCGGCCGGACGGGTGACGCCGAACGCCGCGTCGCATCATGCCCGCCTCGTTCGGCGCCGCCGCTGCCGCCGCCGTCGCCGCTGCTGCCTCTGCCGCCGCCGCCGCCTCCCCCGCCGCCGCCGCCACCGCTGCCGCCGTCGCCTCTGCCGCCGCTGCCGCTTCGGTGCGCAGCATCGGCACCGCCCAGTGATATCCCCGCCAGTGAGCTTGCCGCGGCGCCGGCGGCGGCAAAGGGAGCGTCGTGGGTAGCAACCCCCGCCGTTTGCCCCGCCTCCACTGACCCCCCCGTGTCCCCTGACTCCCCCGCCCCCGCCGCCACTGCACCCACCGCGCCCCCCGACCAGCGCAGCCGTACTTTTATGGGCGGGGACGCGGTCCGCACCGGAAGCTCCGAGATCCCCGCGTCGCGGTCGTAACTCTCGACCCCCTCTCCTTCCCCGAAGAAGTATTGAGCCACCTCCAACCAGGGTCAATTAAACATTGCTAACCCATGATGCTCGCCACATGTTCCTCGTCACAGGATGCGGTGGAAGGCAATAATCGAGGGTAAATACGTCGTGGATGCCCCCCTGGGGACCCCTGGGTGGTCAAAACAGGGCACGCCACGTCACATGATGCCAGTGAAGACAATAGACCACGATTGACGTGTGGGAGGATAGCGTGGCGAGCGCTCTTCATCGAACCCTACCCCTCCCGGCGCGGGCGGCAGCGGCACGTGCGAGTGGAAGGCGGATTTGAATTGCCGGTCGGCGAGTTGCTGGCTGTGATGGTTGGGGTGGGTGGTGTTGTCGGGGTGGGGGAGGTGGCTGGGGTGGCTTGGGTGGTCGGGGTGGTCCATGTTGTTTGGGTGGCTTGGGTGGTTGTGGTAGTTCGTGTCATTGTGATGGGTGATGCTGTTGAGGCGGTTGAGGTGGTTGAGGTGGTTGGAGTTGTCGAGGTGGGCGTGAAGAGGAGGCAGCCCGGGAAGCGGCTCCGCCTGCCAGAGTCGTGCACTCCTTCCAAAAAGATAAATAAACTTGCTCCGAGGTGTTGAAGTGAGGGCAGGCACAAGTAGTATATACAAAAATGGCTCAAGTAGTTTGAGGCCCTGCCGTTTGGCACGCGGACTCCGCGGTGGCGGGCGCCGCCTGGCATGCGAAGTCAGCCGCGGCCGCCGCGGTGAGCGGGCGCGTGAAGCGAGCGGGCACAGGCGCGGAGGGCGCCGGGCGCCGCTCGCTCGCCGACATGCGCGCGTCGTAGAGGGACCGGCCCAACTTCACACCCTGAGCGGAAGCGGACAGGCACGATGCCAACGTCAGTTTCAATGCCGATGCCAGCCACTTTGAGAAGAGAACAAGACAGCGACGAGCAGTGGAGTTGCTCCACCGTGGCCTGGCCACGCTCGGTCCCGGACTGACTGTTCGCTCATGTTGGACCAGTGTATCCGTGCGCACTCGCTGCAAAAAAAAAACACTTACGCGTGTACAAGGAGGCACCGGGCGTTCGCCCTGGACTACGGACAAACGCCTCATCCGCCTCCCGGGCCTGGCCACTCGTTCATCGTTCCATAACAGCGGAGTGCAGCCCTTGAGCCATGTGCCACCCCTATGACACCCTTGTGACACACCTGTGCCACCCTGTGACATCCCCAGGACACCTCTTGACACCCCTGTGACGTTCTCATGACTTCGGCATGACACCCCTATGACACTCCCATGACACCCCTATGATCCCCCTCTGAGAAGTGCGGAGTGCAGCGGCAAAGCACAACGCATGGTTACGCGTATTCCCTTCGATTTGTTGTACTCTAGAGCTACTCGCCTCCACAAAGAAAATATTCACCTCGGGCGTTGGCGTGTGGCGCACCTCGGGGTCGTAGGGCGAGAACGCCCCTAGCGCTGGCACCGCGGGCATGGCGAGGCCGTCGCGCGTGGGGTCCGTCGCCAGCGCGGCGCGGACGTAACTGCACGATGCGCAAGGCACACGCGGGGAAACGAACAGGCGGTCTCAGATACCATGCGTTGTTAGTTGCAAGGTGACGCTGACCCCCCCGCCTCCCGGAGCCTTATCCCTGGCGAATCCTTGAGTAATAACTCTCCACCAGGTCAAACGTCGCAACGAGGCAGGGAGTCTAAAGTTGTCCAAACGAATCCGCGCGAAGTACCGGAATCGAGATATCCGACAGGGCCAATGAGAAGCTGACCGACGAAATGATGGTGCCGTGCTTACGAAATGTTGAACCTTCATGGCTGCGGGGGTTGTTTGTATGTGGACGATTGGGATGGTAGTCAGGACGGACGCACCTGTCGTTGATGCGCGCGTGCGTTGCCGCGTGCCCGGCCGCTTGGAACCTGGTGACAGCGGAAGGAGGCAACGAAAAACGGCGTCAGACGCGAAGATCACATAAAAACTAAAAAGAATGTTCTGAAGACCACGGCTCGACAACTTCTGTTCGACTACGGGGTCGCCGCGAAGCAGGATGCGCGAGGGAGGTGTGTGCATCCTCCCGCTGCGATCGAGCGAGCAAGATGAACGCGGAGCGCCTGATGTGTACGGGTGCTGCGACGGGCGCCAAGCGCTGGGCGGCGGCGCCGGGCGCGCGCGCGCGACACTTCGTTGTCAAGAGGCGATATTTGCATCGGAACCGAAACAACACAAAAAGAAGCGGAACAAGGCAGGGGAGAGGAGGAGAGGAGGGGGAGATAGAGGAGGCGGAGGAGGGGGAGCCGGATGAAGAGGGTGAATAGGAGGAGGTGGAGACGGAGGAACGAAGAGGAGGCGAGGAAGAGGAAGAGGAAGAGGAGGAGGAGGCGCAGGAGGAGGCAGGGGAGGAGGAGGCGGAGGAGGGGGAGGTAGAGGAGTAGACGCACTTTGTGGCGCGCCACGGCGTCTCCTCCTGCTCCGCCCCCGCGACGCCCGCGAGGCCGCGCGCGGCGCGGTGTTGGAATGGCTCTGGTCGGCTTGCAGCGGCGGCGACCGCGGCCGGCGCCGTCACCCGCGGCGACGCAGTCATCACCATCTGGCTGCCTTTCCTCGCTCCCCGACTCTTGGTGAGGCCGGATACTTGTGTCATACTTGTGTCATCGGTGGCAGGAGGTGCCATACCCGCCCCTGCGCACGGCTACCAGACGGCGCGATACACCCCCGGCGTAGAGCGAACGTGCGAATGCAAAAGTTGCGTTGCCGCCGCTCGGCCTGCCACGCGCGCGTTGGTGTGGTAAGAAGCTCACCAAAAGGCAAAAAAGCGAGCGTTTGCGAGTTTGGCGGATCTCCACAAATAACACGTGCGGATCTCAAGCTATCACGTACGGGACTGCATAAACCCGTCTCCCCCTTCGCCCCTACCCGCCCCTGGCATTGACGCGCTCGCCGTACGTCGCCAGCGGCAGTGCCCTCCTCGACGGACGCCCTGACGTGGTCGGGATCCTCTGGTGTCGGACTGCCCGTCGCCCTTTCCGTGACGCGAAGAGTGGCTGGCCGGTTTCCCGAGCTCGTCCTTATTCTGTATTCGACTCCTTGCATCAACCCCCCCTTTCAACCCTGACCCCGACCCTGACCCCGACCCCGACCTCGAACCTTTTCAACCCCTTCAACCCCCGCCCTTTCAACCCCTTTATTCAGCCACCTCAACCCCGACCCTTGGCTGCCAGGGCCGTTTGGTTGCTGAGATGCCGCCGTCGCGCCAGGAGCGGCGAAAGTTGGAACGCGCATCGGCTTAGGCGGAAGCCGCGGGCTCCCTGGTGAGCTGCCGCCGCTCGCGCGAACGTAGACGTGAACCTGCTTGAACGGGGGCGCGAGCCGGGGAGGAGCGGTGGGCTTATGAATGCTCTTTGGCTCCAGTAACAGTCTATAGCATGATTCCTGGCCGGCATCACCTTTGGCTCAGTCAGTGCGTCATTGACTCGCTCACGGCGCCGCCAACATTGCTTTGATACGTCGCGTCGAAAGCAGAGCTACGAGTACCAGTGATGACGTGGTAATAACGGTACTATGACATATAATAAGAGAAGCTCATAGCCTGCAACAATCGTGGTGTACTCGTGCTCATCAGATGTTCAAAGCAATCGTCGTGCTCGTGTGTTCCTAATTTTTCTATGACATTACCGCATCTCGATATATTACGTCCCAAGTAAACATACTTTCTGGAAGGCATCACCTATGGGATGCGTGTGCAGTGAACTTCTCAGTGCTTCTTGGCCTGACCCCCGCCGCCGCCCAACAATGTTTTGACGGCGCCGCCAACCAGTGACCTACACTCGCCCACTTTTCGGCTGACGTGAGCACTCTTGGGATACGTTGGGTGTGATTTCAGTAGGTTGCAGTGACAAAAATGGCTGAAATTTAGCTGAGAAGTGGACGAGTGTAAGCCGAGCTCTTACACTCGTTCGCTTTTCGGCTCAACGTGAACACCTTTTGAGGGACACGCAGGGTGTTTCCAGTGGTTCAGTGACCCAAAACGGATCATGTTGAGCTGAGAAGTGGACGAGCGTAATCCCCTGCCAGCGTAAGCCCTGTCGCCGACGACGTTTGCCGGCTTTGCATGTCCGGCCTGTTTGTGCGGGCGGACGGACGTTGGCAGCTCGTCCCGCCCGGTCAGCTCGTACCCGCCCTCTTTGTAGCGGCTCAAGTCGAACGTGAAAGCAAGGTTTGAAGGTGGTTCACGTCATTACAGTGTCAAGCGCTTAGTTTCAGGCACTTTCAGCACGGGTTGCATTGTGTTTCAACTAGCACCGCCCCCACTTTGGAGCCGCCGTCCTCGCCTGACAGGAGGGACGTTGATAACACGCACTCGACGGTTATCGGAGCACGACGCACCTTGAAACAATGCTCGTACAGATGCGACGCTCGGAGGAGGAGGACGAGGAGAATTCAACGTCGGTCGAGTCCACGTTCTCAATAATCCCCCTAAGGAGCAGGAGTGTCAACGTCGGTCGAGTCCTTGTCCTCGATAACCCCCCTCAGTAGCAGGAGATTCAATGTCGGTCGAGTCCCTGTTGTCAATAAACCCCCTGCCGGCGCCCGCGGTGAAGCGCTTGAGGAATGTCCACGCGACTGCGACGGAGGATACCACGGCGACAACCTCGAAGCTGAAAGCCGAGCAGAAGGGTCATTAAGAACACGCAATCGACCGAGATCGGGGCACAGCTTACCTTGAGTGTGAATGTTTACTCACACGCGCGGATGAGGAAGGAGAGATTCGACGGCGGTCGAATGCTGTTTCTCAATAAGGCCGACCCGATCTAATCTCGAGATCTGGTCAACCCGCCCCCTCGATTTTGGGCAATTTCAGACGAGTCAGCTCGGTTTTTCGGTCACTTTGCCCATACAAGGCGGTCTACTTTAGGTTTCGGTTTGCTCGTGATTTTGGGGTTCATGACAGGGGTCGTTTTGCCCATACGATTTACACCGATTTGCCGATCCGACTCGCCCGCCCCCCACACTGCGATCCAACCCAAAATGTTGACCGGATCTCGAGATTTAATCGGGCTGGCCTAACCCCCCTACCCAGAGCTTCCCGCCCTTCTCGTGGTTGCCCCCAGCGTCTTTTACACGCGCGCGGCCGGGAGCCACGCCCGACTTGAACGCCTCGGTGACCGATAGCTTGAAGACGTTGAGTGGCGTGGGGCTGGAGGCGGCGGCGGCGGCGGCGGCGGGGATCGCGGCGGCGGCGGCGGCGGCGGCGGATGCGGCCGCGGATGCGGTGGAGGAGGCGGCAGAGGAGGAGGCGGTGGCGGAGGAGGAGGCGGAGGAGGATGAGGCGGCGGCGGAGGCAGTAGCGGGGGAGGAGTCGGAGGAGGAGGTGGAGGTGGAGGCGGCAGCGGCGGCGGAGGAGGAGGAGGCGGCAGCGGAAGAGGAGGCGGCGTCCTGGTCAGCCCCGCTGATCGACTCGGACGACTCCGTGGAGGCGGCGGTGGCCGCGATCGCGCCCTCCTCCTCCGCCGAGAGCACGTCTCCCGAATCCGACAGCGGCGGCGGCAGCGGCGGCGGCTCCGTCGCAACCACCTCGGGCTTGGACTCGGGAGCCCGCGCTGACCCGTCCGCCGCCGGAGCCGGAGCTGGTGTGGTAGCCATATCCAAACCCAGACCCAGCCCCGGCGCCGCCCCCGCCCCCTCCCCCTCACCCAGAGCCAGCCCCGGCGCCGCCCCCGCCCCCGCCCCCAACCCCGTCCCCGCCCCCGGCCCCGCCCCCTCCCCCTCCCCCCCCTGCCCCTCCCCCTCCGCAACGGCCGCAGCCCAGAGCCCCAGCAGCGGCGGTCGCATCACCTCCAGCAACAGGTCGTACGCGTGCGGTTTGAAGTGCAGCCCGTCCGGGCGGTACAGGTCGTGGCGCGGCTCGCCCGCGGCAGTGAACAGCTGAAAGTTGACATCGATGAACGTCATGCCGCTCTCCAGGGGCTTACACTCCTCCACTTTTCAGCTCAACGTAAGCGTTTCTTTTGGGCTACACGCGTCCACTTTTCGGCTCGACGTGAGCACTTTTTGTGGGCTATGTTGGGAGGTTTCATAGGCAAAAACGTCTCAAGTGAGCCGAGAAGTGGACGCGTGGTGTGGCTTCTGTGACCAAAAGCGGCTCAGGTTGAGCTGAGAGGTGGACGAGTGTAAGCCCCTGCCGCTCTCATTGCAGTGCGCGGCGATGCGCTCGTTGGTCTCATCCAGCACTGGCCACAACGGCCGCTTCTGCGGCGCGCGGTTGATGGAGACGAACGCAATCTTGACACCTGGCAGTTTCTCCCGCGCGCGCCGGCTCCACTCCGAGAAGTTGCCCAGGATATCGCGGCTGCTGGCGCCCGCGTTGATGTCGTTGGAGCCGCAGTAGTACACCAGCACCCTGGGTGCCAGCGGGAACACTATGGCGTCCATCACCTCCAACTGGTCATCCGTCCGGGAGCCCCCGAAGGTAGGGCCTCACAGACAATGCTCGCCACGTATGTGATTCCATTTAAACTCAGTGTAGTTGTCACCGGTGACGTTTATCTCCTCGAAATCGAGGGTCTTTTAACTCAAGGGTAGCGACCAGGTCGGACTTCCGGAGAGTCGGTCGGTGGGATTTTCGAAATAGACAGTTCTGATTGGTCGAACGGGATTCGATACCATACCTTCGATACCAGATCCGACACTGAGTTTAACTCGAGAAATGAGGGTCTACAATGTGGAGGATGGCGTGGCAGGCATTACCTACGAGTATAAGGCCCTACCCGAAGGCTCGATTCAAAACGGGCAAGGGCGCGAAGTCGGCTTCAAAGTCGCGCCCGTTTTCGCGCCACTCGCGGAAGATGCTGGAACCCACGAAGAGCACGCCGCCCGGCGCCGGCGGGCTTTCCCTGTCGAGGAGCACGAAGCGGCGGATCAAGGGCGCGTACCACGCCTCGCTGTAGCAGCGCAAGTTGAAATTGAAAGCAAAATTGAAGCAAAATTAAAAAGCAGGTTTCACATATTTTAATTTCAAGTGCTCAGATCCTGGCGCTTTCAACATTGATTTCATCTGTTAAACCTGCACCGCCCTACCTCGCCGTCGTACCCGCCGCCTGCCGGCTTCGCCGAGCCCGGAGCAGAAGCCGGCGAGGTAGCCGGACCCGGATCGGGAGCGCGACCCGGATCGGGAGCCGGACCCGGATCGGGAGCCGCAGAGGGAACAGAAGCGGGAACGGAAGAGGAAGATGGAGAGGGAGAGGAAGAGGGATCAGGAGCGGGAGAGGGAGTGGGAGAGGGATCAGGAGCGGGAGAGGGAGCGGGCGCGGCAGCGGGCGCGAGAGCCTCCGCATGTGCCTCGCCACCATCACCGTCACTGTCACCTTCACCTGCGCACCCGCTGCCGCCGCCGCCGCCGCCGCCGCCGCCGCCGCCGCCGCCCCCAACGCCGCCAAGGCCGCCGTCACCGCCGCTGCCGCCACCGATGCCACCGCCGGACCCGCCGCCGGGCCCGCCGCCGCTGCCATCCAGCAGCAGGCTCGACACCGTGGTCACCACGTGGTCCCCGCCCACCGCCGCGGGGAGCCGCTTGGTGTACACCGGGGCACCCCCGCCACCTGTCACGCCCCCACTGGCCGCCTCGCCACCTGTCACACCCCCACTGGCCGCCCCGCCACCTGTCACGTCCCCACTTGCCGCCCCGCCACTTGTCACACCCCCACTGGCCGCCCCGCCACCTGTCAAACCCACACTGGCCGCCTCGCCACCTGTCAAGCCCTCACTGGCTGCGCTGCCGCCGCCGCCCTCCCCAGCCGTGAAACACCTAGTGGGCATCCCGCGCCACATGCGTTGGTCGGTCGGGCAGTTCCCACCGTCCAACACCTTGCCCTCGCACACCTCGGGCAGGCTGAAGCACGCCACGCCGTTCCACTGGTTGTAGCGGCACAAGTTGAAATTGAAAGCAACAGTTCAAAGGAGTTTATGATGTCCTAGCCTCATGCGCTGAAACCATAGGCGCTTTCAAGATAGGTTTTGATAGTATTAACCTGCACTGCCCTACCTGTTCACCGCACACCACGCGCGTGCCCAGGTCGCCCACCAACCCCGCTGCCGTTTCGCCGCCGCCGCCGCCGCCGCCGCCGCCGCCTCTGGGGCGGGAGCACACGCCCCACACGTCCCCGGCGCCCCCCCCGCCCCTCCCGGGCCGCGCACCGATTGGAACGTGCGAGTGGTCGCAATACTCCGCGTCGTGCCGCCGCCCGCCTCCCCCCCCATTTTTTTTCCCAACGTCGCAAATACTGAACGCTGCTCGGCAGAGCTCCGCCCGCACAGCCGCCCCGCACGCACCAAACTCTGGGTCCGTCTCCAGTATATCCGGCGCCAAGCCCTGGCAACAGGGGCATAAGGAACAAGCACTTTACTGATATCGGACAAGAATTTAACTGTAATTGGGCTTCCTCTGGGGGTCCAAATGGGGGGTTAATTGCAGGGTTTTGATCGTTAGACTTGAAAATCTAAGACGGACAAATATATAAAACTTACCTCGGTGGTGAATGCTCAGAAGCGTGGAGGATGAGGGGGAGGAGATTCCACGTCGGTGGAGTGCTTGTTCTCAGTACCCCCCCTGCCTGACTAGCCCGGATGCCGCTCCAGATGGAATCGTACAGCACGCGCATGGCGCCATCCTCCGCCTCGGAGCAGGGTCATTGATAACAAGCATTGGACCGGGATCGGACCACGACTTGCCTTGAGTGTGAATTCTCATTCATGCGCGTGGAGGAGGAGGAAGATGTTCAACGTCGGTCGAGTGATTATTCTCAAAAGCTCCCCTACCTCGGCGCCCCGCGAGATGGGGTAATCCACGGCGGCGCCGCAGAACGGCAGGGACACCGCTTCCGAGGTGTAGCGCCGCACAAACCACAACTCGAAAGCAGTCCGTCATATCTTACTTTCAACATCACAGATCCGGGCGCTTTCAACATATTGGCAGTACGTACAGTATGACTGTCGACAGGTGGCTGGCTTGAGCAGAGCGTCGCCTTAACAGGGGTTTCATGGGTTCAAGCAGCATCGCCCTACCGGGTTCCCGCCGTGGGATTGGGCGACTTGAAAGGCGGGGCTGTCGAGGGACATAGCGCAGCCAGCGAAGTCGAAGGGGCTGGGGCCCGGGGCCGGGGGCGCCGGGGGGGGAGTGGGGGGACAAGGTGCGCGGGAGGGGGTGGAGGCGGAGGTGGAGGGGGAAGGATAGTGGGAGGAGGAGGAGGAGGAGGGGGAGGAGGAGGGAGAAGAGGGAGCAGAGGAGGAGGACGGGGGAGGAGACGAGGAGTTGAAGGTGGAGGAGGAGGAGCGGGTGGGGGATGGGGAGGGGGAGGGGGAGGAGGTGGAGAGCGCCGGTGACGGCGCGAGCTCGGCGTCTGCGTCGGCGGGCGCGACCGACGACTCCGGGGCGAGGGACGGCTCGGAAGCGGCCGACGGCTCGGAAGCGGCCGCGTCCGCTGGCGCCAGCGCCAGCGCTAGCGCCGGGACAGGTGCCGGTGCCGGCGCCGTGGCCACCTCATCCTCCGCCGCTGCCGACGGCCGCTCCGCAACACCGCCAGCCACGCCATTCTCCTCGCCCCCATCTGCCGCCACCGCCTCCGTTGCTGTCGTCGTCGCCGCCGCCGCCGCCGCCGCCGCTGCCACTGCCGCCGCCGCCAGCGTGGCGTTGGAGGGCTGAACCGACGCGTCCGGGCCATCGCCAGTCCCCAGGACGTCGCTTGAGGCGACGCTCGCGGCTACGGTGGCCAGCGCTACCGCCGCCGTGGGCGCCGCCCCCGATGCCCCCGCCACATAGGGCCCAGCAGATGTTGCTCGCCTCGTCGTCCAACGCGTTGTGAACCCTTATTCTAGAGTGAAACGACCTCCTATGGCGAGCAATATCCTATGGAGTCCGTGGCAAGCAATGTCTGCCAGGCCCTACCTCGATCCACTGCGGGGCGGGGACGCGCTCCGGCGCCGGCGCCGGCGCGTTGTTGTCGTCCACGCCGTAGGGTCTGGTGGATACTGCTTCGCCACCTCATAGGATGCCACTCAACTCAAGAGGGGAAAGAGGAGAGCGGTAGAGAGATAGATGTAGCTGGCTTTCGCCCTGGCCTGCGTATCAGAGTCAGAAACGAGGGTTCGAAACGCGTTGGATGAAGAGGCGGGCAACACCAGCCAGGCCCTGCCACGCTGTACACGTTGTCGCTCATGTCCGCGGCGGCCAGGACCAGCGATGCCAGCAGCAAAGCGACGCCGTAGCCGCGGGGCCCCATCGTTGCCGTCGTTGTGTGTCTATTATAAATTCAGGGCACGCGCAGCGAGGTCGCGAGTTGGCTCTTACCCACCCCTCGCACCCCCGCGTGCCCGTGCTGAAGCATCCGGCGGCAGCGGCCAACCGACACAAGACTCGATAGCCTGCGGCCACGTGCTAGGAATGCCGAGCGCGTACGTGACCCCGTATTACACTTGAGTCACTACCTGTAGGGCGTAGGGGACGCATCTTGAGTGAACCCCCGCCTCGAAGTGGCCCGATTACGAAACCAATCAACAACACGGGATGCCGGTATTCTCGGTGAGCCGGCCCCATCACTTTTGGGCTCAACCTGAGCACGTTTTGAAGGATGTGACCATGATACACCCACAAAAACGGCTCAGTGTGAGCTGAAAAGTTGACAATAGTGCCAGTAACGCCCGAACAAAAATAACGAGCGACCTCAACGAGTTTTAGCACTTGTTCGAAATCTGCAGAAACGGGTTTCGAGAATTACGAGACAAACACACGAATCCTTGAATCTGTTCCACCGTCTGTATAAGCATTATGAATGCATGTCATGCTGAATCTCATGGGAGTGGGCGTTATCCATGACCCCCCTTCCAACAGAGCGTTTTGCTTGCTCATTTGATGAACTGTGAAGCAGTGGCGATCGCTCCGAGGTGAGAGGTGCCGGCGCCACAAGCACTGCCACATTGACGGCTTAGGTTCGCGGCGACGCCATGTGGAACAGCTCGTATATCGCGTGGGACCCCGCGACCCTCACGGTGGGTCTGGCGGCGGCTGCCGGTGGCGCGGGCGGCGGCCGGGATGGCGGCGGCAGCGGCAGCGGCCAGAGTAGTAATCCACGACACGCATCCTGCATTGGCCAGACCACGGGAAGCGGCGAGAGCAACCTCACGCATGGGTCTGAACCGCATGACGCGAAGAGTGGCGGCGGGGGAGGCGGTGGTATCGGTGACGAGGGCGGCGGCGGGGCGGGCAGCGCCAGGTAGGGAACCCAAGACTAACAGACCCCAACCTGCTGAACCCACCACCCCCGTTGTAGCAGAAAGATATTAAATTAAAACTTGGAAGTGCCTCGGGTAGTCGGGTTCCTTCCTTCTCCCGCGCGGACAGGGAAGAGCGCGGATCGCGTTTCTTTGATTTCGGGTTAGCCACGCCCGCCCATTTATCGGTTGTATACTCGAGGTGATGAGGATAGGTTTTTCCGTTTGGCATGCTGTGAGCTTTGTGGTTCTCCCGCATGCCTCCCACATTTCCTCCACTTTTTTAGCTCCTACTCGTACGAGGTGATAATGGCGGTGAAGAGCGGTCAAGAGGCGGTGAACCTCGGGTATTATAGCTGAAAAATCCGATCATTCTTGCCACGTGTCGGGTATTATAGCTGAAAAAACTTTTCATTCTCAGAAACGTCGAAAAAGCACTTAAGAAGATCTGTATTTTTTTCGCTCAATTTTGACGTTTCTGAGCACCCCCCCTCTTCAGCTCGAGCGAAATGAGCCACGTGGCATATTCTAACTGGTCCCCTGAGACACGTGGCATATTATAATTGGTCCACGTGGCATATTCTAACTGGTCCTCTGCGACACGTGGCATATTCTAATTGGTCCAGGTGGCATATTCTAATTGGTCCCCTGAGACACGTGGCATATTCTAATTGGTCAACGTGCCACAGACGGATCACATGTTATTTACAGCGGACTGTGTACCCCTGCCCATTGTTTGCCACAGATCTGATCTGTTTCACACGTTTACAATCAAATGACAGTTAAATAAAACGCATGTGAAAGCAAAACGGTCACCTGATCGCGGTCACTTGATCATCTGATCTCAAAATGTCCGGCCGGTGAAAATTGTCCGACCGACCGGCTCTTAGAGTGAGAATAATTATGAGATGTCCGGCCGGTAGTTTCTAATTATTCCAGGTGCCCGGCCGACCGTTTTGTTGATGTGATGTGAATTCACATGTGATGTTTATTTTATTTTATTTTTCATAAACTTTTCATCAGATTATGTGATTTATTCCATCTCTTTCAATATTGATTTTATAAAATGAAATTAGAATATATTGAGTAATTTAATTACGTAATACTGTCGTCGAATAATTATGTGGATATTTTACATCACAAAACGAGAAAAAAAATGATGTCGAATGACTTATTTTAAAATCTACAATGAATCTACTAAAATCCACGTGCCTCATTCTAATTGGTCGTCGGCAACTACAGCTGGCAAAATGTGGAAGAATGAGCGGCTCAAAAATGTGGAAGAATGAGCGGCTCAAACATGTGGAAAATCAAATCTCTGGATATTCTGGATATCTAAAAATGTGGAAAAATGATGTCTAATGAATTTCTGTGGATGATTTCTCCCACTTTTTTCATACGCTTGTTTTTTCCTTAATTTTCTTTTTCCTTCTGTTGATTGTAGTATATGCTGCGCGTTCGTTAATAAATTAATCATATTCAATAAAATCTCTGAAAGGAAATCGAATATGAAAATACTTTAAAAAAATGTTTTTACATTTCTCTCCACAGTTTTGTCCACTATTTCGGTGGATGAATATATAGGTAAGTCTAAAAAAGAAGGATTTCCCATTTCCAATTTCCCCCCCCATTCCATACTCTATGATCTCTTAAGCCCCCACTATAATCACACTAAATCACCCACTGAATCCCCAATCAAATCCACCAATGGATCCACAACAGACATCACAACACGTTAGCAATTCATTTAATCGAATTAACTTATAATCGTCAAGTCACATACGTAATCCCAATTGGCTTCGTCGGTTGCAACGAATGTAGTCGGGTCGGTGTTCGTTCCATATATTTTGCCAGATTGTATAGCGCTCGACCCTTGGGAGTCGTATGTATAGTAAGAACCGCTTTGCACTTCTATATTGCTTGAATTATCCATGTAAAACAATACACCGCTCACATTTCCATCAAAAAATAATGTTTCACTGCCTGTTTGAGTGTATTGTCCATCGAATATACAAGAAGGGTTGTTGTAATTGTTACCTAAAACAGGTGCTACCACGGTAATTTTATTTAGCGGA
>Ga0307489_10000571_pt1 | contig 22637 bp, 30 predicted proteins | sample SB12metaG_FD_202247 | JGI IMG/M metagenome (GOLD analysis project Ga0307489, IMG submission 202247) | Sea-ice brine microbial communities from Beaufort Sea near Barrow, Alaska, United States - SB 1.2 | ecosystem: Environmental > Aquatic > Marine > Coastal | place: USA: Alaska | collected... | reverse complement strand
AGGAGGAGGAGGAGGAGGAGGAGGAGGAGGAGGAGGAGAAGGAGGAGGAGGAGGAGAAGGAGGAGGAGGAGCAGATTCAATTTCGGTGGAGTGCATGATCTCAATAACCCCCCTGCCTTGTGTGTTTGCTCCAGCAACATGTCCATGAACGTGGTCTTGCCGTGGTGCAGGTGCCCCGCCACCGTGATCTAGGGGCGCCAGTTGAAATGGGAAGCCAAGTTTGAAAGCGGTCCATCAGGTTTCAGCTACAACCGCTTATTTGCTAAGACGAAGCATGGAAAGGTCAGCCCGGGGTCAACCTGGGGTCAACCTGGAGTCAACCTGGAGTCAACCTGGGGTCTTCCTGGAGTCCACCGGGGGTCAACTTGGGTTGATCTGCACCTCCCTACCGTGATGTTGCGCACCAGGTTGCTGTTGCCCATCATGGCCTGCATGTACTCCGCGCTCACGTTCATCTCCATGTCCCCAGGTCCCACCTTCTCGCCCACCTCCACGCGCTTGAGCTTGATCGGCGCAATGATTGGATCCTCCAGCGCTTGTCCATCCTCGTCCATCACCAACGTCTCAGTCCCCTCGCCGTAAATCTCCTCCAAGCAGGGTCTTCAATACAGTGCTTTCCACAGCTTTACTTTAGTATCTTTGAGGTACCTTTCAGGTATTGTTGCTGTGTCCTTCAGGTATGATGAGGGGTAACTCAAGCGGTTTCAGGGACAGACGGCTGAAAGTGCCAGCTGTATTTGTGCTGTGCCCTGCCTCCGCGGATGGGTAGTACTTTTTGTCCTCGGCAAGGACAATGGCGGTCGCTTGGTCGTCGTCGTCCTCGTCGTCCATCGGGGACCCGCCGCCGCCAGCGCGCGCTTGCGCGCTGCGCTCAGCCGCGTCCATCCACTCGCCGTCGTCCTGTAGGTTTTGGGGGAGAAGACGAGGCGAGCGCACGGTTGAGTACGAGAAGAGTTTTAGCGGGAGGCACCAGAGGGGGGCACCAGGGCGGGCGGCCGATCTTGGGAACGCCGGTATCCTCGGCGATTGATACCCGGACACAGGGGTGAAGATCGGGACGATGAGCTGGCGGTAGCGCGGCGGGAGGCAGCCGCCGTGGGCCGCCGTGTGAGGGAAATCGCATTCCCAGCACAGCTTTGCCCGTTGCACCCACGCGCGGCCTTGGGCCTTGGGCAAAGAGCATTCTGGGCACGCGTGGCGCTTCCAGATCGACGGAAATGAGTTTTGTTTTGGAGACGCTCTCAGGCAGCTGAAGCACCGCCAAGTGATCAAAGGCGGCGGATTGCCCGGCGTCATCATAGCCCCAGTTGCGCGGGTCTCTATGTATCTCCTGGTCGACACCACGCGTGGATCACAGGTATCGCGCGCGGTGGCCCCACCACGAGCCAGCACGTTTTTCAGCACCATTATTTCGGTGCGTTTTTGCTACCGGCGAAGCGCGGGGGATCGGTTGGGCCAGGTCATAGCGCAGAGCAGGGCACGCACCTCGGCGCCCGCGCCGTCATTGCTGACCTCCCCATCGCTGTCGTCGTCTAGCTCCGGCCCGACGTAGTTACCGAACTCATCGTAATCGTTCTGATCCATGACTTCCGAACCCACTAGGGTATTCTCCCGTCTCCCGCCGACGCCGCCCCTCCTCTATACGACGCCCCTCACTCCGATCGCCGGAGGAGTACGGCGGCGCGAACCCTTTTGTGGTGTGCGGCGCCTGCTTGACGTGGCTGCCGGCAGTGGCGCGGCGCGGTGTGGTCGCGGGTGGGGATGAGGGCGGCGGTCTAGTCCGCTTGCTCCCACCTCCACGCAGGCGGAAGCGGGAAGAGGCGGCGGCTGACTGTATGGGCAAACAGTTTGATGGTCCGCGTATTGTTCCAGGGACCAAGAGGCCCGTTTACATTTCACCAAGCAGTCAGCAACCAAAAACTGAGGAGTCTGAAAAATCAAGTCCCATCAGCAGTATGAGTGGAAGAAGCGCGACCAGAAGCGGACCACGTGCCTCATCACCCGAAGAAACGTGCCTCTCCAATGATAAAAATGCTCGACACTCCACAGTGCTAGTGCGACGCGGTGACACGCGGCGGGCCGATATGTCGTGCGTGCCGGATGGCCCGTTTGGCATGTTCCCCAACTGCGACAACCTGGGGGGCGCGCTCTTTCTCAACGCCGTCTACGGATACGCGTTACTTCAGTCAGCCAAATCAATCAGCGATGGTAAGTTGTTTCGTGACACAGATATTGCTCGCCACGTGTTGGACTCAAGAGAGGAGGGTTCAAACTGCGTGTCGGTGAATGTAGCGCCCCCACATGGCCTGGCAGCGCGTGCCGGTGACGTATCGACCCCCCTTGGCCCGGCTAGATACAGCTCGCCGCTTCAGAGGTGGTCACTATACTCAAGAAGGGGTTCAAAATGCGTTACATATTCAATTGTCAGCTTTCCTCTGCCCGGCTCTGCTCCGGGGCAGCGAATTGCTGCTGGAGGTGCTGAGCCCGGGCCTGGTCGGCGGACTGCTGCTGCCTATTCTTGGCGCGGTGCCGGACGCCGCGGTGATCATCGCGTCGGGGCTGGGCGCGAGCAAGGTAGGGCCTGGCAGAAACTGCTCAAAATGTCCTTCAACTTCACCCTCGTTTCTTGCTGGCATCATCTGACGTGGCGAGCAACATCCGGCAGGCCCAAGTCGAAGGAGGAGGCGCAGGCGCAGGTGGCGGTGGGCATGGGCACCCTGGCGGGCAGCACGGTGATGCTGCTCACCATTGCGTGGGCGGGCAGCTTGTGGGTGGGGAGCAAGCCCGAACTACAGTGCGTACCGTTGCCCTATCCTACGAGTAACAATCCCCAGATATTGCTCGCCCAGATAATGCTCGCCGCGTCATAGGATGCTATTCGACGCAGTACGTGGAGTCCACAATTCATATCGATGACATGGCGGGCAATTTTCCTGGCCGATAATGCGACAAGCACAGATGCTGACAGCGCCCGATCACTATGCATGACAATGCCAAGACACAATTCACAACAGTGCCCGAACACAAAGTACACACTGCTCGAACAACGCCCAGATTATTCTCATCAAAGTACGGGTGTTCAGAATGCATTGGTTGACGTGCCTGGTAATATGACGAAGTGCGTGAAACCACTTGGACACTTAGCAACAAGTAGTACTAAGAAGTCCAAATGGAGCGTTCTGATTGGTCGAGCGGGCACTAAGTAGCACTAAGTCTCAATAAGTGTCTATGATAAGTGGTTTCACGCGCTTTGTCATATATGCTTGTCCATATGTGTGGGTGGGGCGGTGCGACTTGAACGAGCGCGGCGCCGCCATCGCCAAGACGCTGACGCCCGGGAATGGGCTGACGGCAGGGCCTCACACACGTTCCCTTTGCAGCATAACATAAGCACCCTCGTGGCATAACGTGAGAGGGGTCAAGGACAAACCGGCTCAAGTTAAGCCGGCCATGGACACGAGTGTAGGAGGCCCTAGCTGACGCAGACGGGCGTGACCACCGACCGTGACACCATGCTTAACGCTAAGGTGAGGTGGCATTATATGCTTGTCGAACTAAGTTAGTGCTGGCGATGGGGGGGGTTAAACTAAGGTAGTATAAGCTAGTTTAGGGGCTAGTGGTTAGCGGGTTAGTGGGTTAGTATTAGCGACTACAGTGGGTTAGTAAAATAGGGGGGTTTAAATTAAGCTAGTTTCAGCTAGTTTAGGGGCAAGTGCTTAGTAGGCCAGTTTAGGGGCGACAAGTATAAGTTGGGTTGGCAATGGTGCAAGCTGATACCCGGGTTGCAACTGACTGGTTGCAGCGCTCCAAATCAAATTCTGATAAACTGCTCAAAGATTTCGCTTACAATTCTAAACGCGAGCTCCAGCTTGACAACCAGACCAACTTGTAAAACCAATCTGAGTGGCTAACTGGTAGAAATTATGAGCTGCGGGGGGGATTGGTGGGTGGGGGAATACATACTCGTGCTTAAATACTTGGCGTGAAAAGTGTGAGAATGCGTGAGCCTTAATTACACGTCGATTTCGGCCGTATGGGCGTGTGGTGTGAAAGTGTGTGAGAACTGTACTAAAATCGTATGACATAAGGGGACGTATGGGACGCGTCGAATACAGGTATAGGATAATGAATAGGTGGGATGGCGTGGTGAGCATTGGTTCACTTTGTGGTGCATCCTACGGCAAGGTGATGATGATGTCCTGCGTGTGCTTCCTCGTCGTGCAAATTCCCGGTAGGGTGACGCATAGGTCCGGACAAGGGCCTGTAAAGTGACCTCAGAATTTACCACTTAACGGACTGTAAAAGTACTTTAAGGTTCAGGGTTAGGTCTTAGGGTTTTTTTTTCCTCTCGAGACGACCCATTTAATACCCCCCCGATACGACCCCCAAATCAAAGTATACCCCTCTTAAGTGGTAAATTCTGAGGTCACTTTACCGGCCCTTGCTCGGACCTAACGCAGGTTGAAGCAGGTTTGAGACCTGTGTGGTAAGCGCCTGGTAACACCGCTTGAAACTAGCATATGATGAACCCGCGTTTCAATGTTTGCATCAATTTCAACTTGCGCCACTACACACCGCGTGCTTTGGAATATCCCGTTCGCAGCCCGTCGACCTCGCCTGTGCCATCTTCGCCCTCGCGGGGCTGGGGCAGGGGCTTACACTCGTTCGCTTTTCAGCTCAACTTGAGCCGTGTCTGACATACAAAACCACCTTATACACCCATAAACACCTCCTAACACCCCCCTAACACGGGCTACACAACCCCTATGCACACCCCCTATCCCATACAAAGCGCTGAAGTTGAGCTGAAAAGTCGACGAGTGTAAGCCCCTGGGCTGGGGCTGTACTGCGCATACCAAATATTTTACCCGGAATTGCAGCGGCGGAAGATGGTAGGGGTGCGCAAATCATGCCCGCTAGGTCATCCACCGCATTCCGGACCCTCGTGTCTTGAGCCAATTGGCATCACGTGATGTGGCGAACGTTATCTCCCCGAACCAAATGCCTGCCATGTCATACTCTACGCCTCGGACCCTCGTGTCTTAAATTCAATGATACAAAATCATAGACCAACCGCGACCCTGATTAGCTTTTTGCATCTTACTGACCCTGTGAGATGGCGCAGGCGCGGTCGCGGTATGCGAAGCGGTACGGCGCGGCGCTGGCGCAGCGCTTCGGGGACTCCGTGGGCGGCATACTGGTCGACGGTGAGGTGAATGCCGAGGCACTGGACTCGATGTTCGACCAGTTCGACGCGGACGGCGACGGGCACGTGACCCATGGTAAGGTGGTGCAGGTTGAATCCGGTTGAAAACCGTGTTGAGGGCACCTTCGCATTATCACGGAGGTGATCTATCGCCGTTTAGGGATTTGTCCCTTTTCTTGAGTCAACTCGTCGGCCGATGCTTAATACCTCCGTGAATATGCGAAGACTGGTTTCAGCTGTTGAATCTGAAACGTGATGGAGTGCTTTCAAACTTGCTTTCAATATCAACTTGCGCCCCTACAGCATGACGAGCTCAGAACGACGCTCACTGCGATGGCGGTGACCATGGAAGACTACACGTTCAACGACCAGGACGTGGCGGTATGGGTTAAGGAGTTCGATCAGGCAGGGGGGTTATCGACAACAAGCAATCGACCAACGTCTCCTCCTCCGCCTCCTCCTCCTCCCCCTCCTTCTCCCCATCCTCCTCCTCCGCTAATCTGTATGAGCATTGTCCCTGAAAATTAGGCATGCTTCGATCTCGGTTCGAGTGCTTGATTTCAATGACTCTTCGATCAGGACGGTGACCGCCTCATCAGCCGTGTGGAGTTCTGCCAGGGCATGACCAACTGGGTGCTGGAGCACTCACAGATTGGGCCTGGCAGATGTTGTCCGCCAGGTCATCGACACCATCGACACGCATGTTGAACCCTCGATGAATGATTCAAATGATCTCTTGTGATATGGCGAGCAGTATCTGACAAACGCGTTGCCTGTCGTCAGCATTGCGAGTTGTATGGATTATACGTATGGCATCCTATGACATGATGAGCGATGTCTGCTAGGCCGTACTCGTAGACGCAGAGCCGTGCGCGGGGGGGGCTGAGCCGCCGCATCTCCACCTCTGGTAGGGGTACACACACAACATGCTCGCCGCTTCACCCCATTTGCTAACCCTGTGTTTTTGAGTTGAACGGTGTGATGGGGCGACCACTATGTACCCGGCGCTACCCCACGGCCGCATGTCCACATCCACCTCCACCCGCCGCGGCGGCAGCTTCGACGGTCGCCGCAGCAGGGGGGTTGTTGAGAACCAGCACTCGACCGACATTGAATCGACGAACCAAACCGAGTCCGCGCCTCTACATGAGCATTCACACAGAGGGCAATTCATTAATTTATGCTCCGATCTCGGTCGAGTGCTTGTACTCAATGAGCATCCACCCTAAAGGTGAGTTATGCTCCGGTCTCGGTCGAGTGATTGTTCTCAATGAGCATTCACCCTGAAGGTGAGTCATGCTCCGATCTCGGTCGAGTGATTGTTCTCAATGAGCATTCACATTGAAGGTAAATCATGCTTCCATCTCGGCCAGGTAATCGTTCTCGATGACCCTCCTACGCGGCACAACTGAGAGAGGGCTGGAGCCACTGTTGGGCATGACGCCTGAGCAAGAATTGGGGGAGTCGGACGACGAGGAGGGGGGGGAGGATGACGAGGACGATAATGAAAGTGAGGAGGGTGAGCCGCCCACCAAGGCAGGGTTGCGGATCATGCACCTGCCATCTGGCACCCATCATTCACCACTACATCATGCATCACCAGTGCACCTCCACCACATCATCCACGACAACTGCACCACCACATCATCCACCACCACAACTAGTGAAGCCTCGCTTGATGAATCACATGACAAAACGTAACGGGCACGCGTAATGCATCATCCGGCCGGCCGTACATTAAGGCACAGATAGTCCGCAAATCCGTGATGCTGCTCTCCGCGGGGTAGGGTCCGGGGAGTACGCTTTCCACGTCACAGGCTGGCACCTAACTCAAGAGGCGAGGGTTTCAAATTAATTGTATGACGTGGCATGCATACTCCACCAGGCCCTATCGCGGGGATGGTTCTCATCGCTCTCTTTGCGGATCCAATGGTGAGCGCGGTGTCGTCGTTGAGCAAAGCCGCGGGGCTGCCCTCGCCTTTTTTTGCTTCGTTCGTGCTGACGCCCTTTGCGTCCAACGCATCGGAGCTCTTGAGCTCGCTTTACTTCGCCGCCAAGAAGCGTAAGAAGAACATATCGTTGACATACAGCCAGGTGCGCTCACGCCTCAGACTCTCACCTCATTGACACCTCTTATTCCTCCTACCTCTCTCAGACCTCTCAACTCTCACCGCTTTCACACCTCTCACACGTTTCACCTCTCTCACACCTCTCACCTCTCTCTCACCTCTTACACCTCTCTCACCGCTCACACCTCGCACCTCTCTCACACCCCTCACCTATCTCCTCACGACTCTCACCTCCCCACCTCCCGCACATCTCTCACCTCTCACACAACCATCACCTCTGTCACACCTCTCACCTCGCCCTCCTCTCCCTGTTTCCCCACAGGTGTACGGCGCTGTGACGATGAACAACACCATGTGCCTGGGGCTCTTCATGATCGTGATCCACGCGCAGGTAGGGCCCTCGCTCACCACATCGAACTCATAGGATGCCACACACCTCGTAGCATATACCTCGCAGGATGCCATATACCTCAAGGAATGATCTCGTGTCGATGACATGGCGGGCAATATGCGTGGTAGATATTGCTCACTACGTCATAGGATGCGATTCAACTCTGGAAACGAGGATTCAATGTGGTGGATGACGTGGCGGGCAACATCTGCCTCGGCCGTACGCTCCGGGGCTGGAGTGGACCTTCACGTCGGAGACCCTGACCATCCTCCTCGTCACCCTGCTGGTCGGCACCCTGGGCGCCAGCGGTGTCACCTTCAAGGCAGGTCCCCTCAGATTTCATCTTATTCGATTCCAAGGTGTTCTGGCGCAAGTCCGAAAGTTGGACAGCAGTTCGTCATTTCTTAGGTTCAGCGCTGAAGACGAATCGCGGTCAACCTGGGGTCAACCTGGGGTCAACCTGGGTTCAACCTGCACCGTCACAGCGTACCATGAAATTTGAGACACGACGATTAACTGCGCGTCGAGCTGTTGATGACGTGGCGAGCTCCGCAATATCTGCTTTGCCCCTACTTGCCGACCTGGCTTGTTATCCCGGTCATGGCGTTATACCCGCTCTCGCTCATGTTCGTCATTTTCCTCGACTACGGCGTCGGCCTCAAGTGAGCAATAACACCCTATATGGGCATTTCACCCAGCGATATACCGAAAACGGTCTAACTTATTATGGCGATGATGAGTGGGCGGAGGAGGGGCGGGAGGACGACAGATCTATCTTGTACATTATTTTGGGGAACGGAGATGGGGAGTGCTCCGGCGCGTGAGTTTACTTTACGCTGTTGTCGACTCGTCGTATCTTAGCTTGTTTGAATACAATATTCGCTACTCTCATCTCTGTTCAACCGCCTCCTCAACTACCGCGGACCCGTAATACGCTCTGTGGCATGATGATGTTTCCGCCAACACGATGATTTTTTATGTTGTGTTACTTTCATAGTCATTCCTCCAAGACAAGGTCACAAACTCATTTCAACAAGACGATACGAAAGCAGCTCCCCTCCGCAAACAGTGTTTACATCATACAGCAGCTGTATATAACTACTCTCATCCCACGGGCATATTGCAACGCTAAGTGCGACCGAGGCGACGCGAGCGTTGTGAGCGCGTCTCACGGTGCTCCGTGCTCCACAGCCCACTGCGTCAGCTCCAGGTGTCCTTGCTGTTCGGCCCGTCGCCGCGTCCGTGAGTCCCAGGTGTGCAAAGCAAACCTCGAAACCAGTCCCCCAGATTCAAGCTTGAAGAGCTGCATACAGGCACGTTCAGCAAGAAGGGTTGAACTGGTTGCCACTTGCGCATCTATAAATCACAGACGTGGTGTTGCAGCTCCCGCCTACAGCAGTGGCCGCGGTGGTGTGCATCGGGGTGGCCTCGGATGGTAGGGCGGTGCAGATCAACCCCGGCCAGATTGTCCGCACTCGGTTTCAACGCTCGAAGCTAACATGATGTTATAACCCGCTTCGCTTTCAGTTCCAATTTGCGCCGCGACAAGAAGATAGCTGCGCGCCGCGTTTCTCGGCGCGGCGGGGGGGGGGCGACGACCAGGTGAGCGACGCGAGGAAATGAGTGTGGGGCCGACTGAGTCGGTGAGTGCAGCAAGCGTAGTATTTACAAAGTCAACACTCATCACACCAAAACAACATGAAAGCAAACCCCTCCCCAGTATTATATACAGCATACATTCTTGTGTGTTTTCAATTTATTTTCACGCTCAGCCCCATTGCGCTTACATGGTGAATATTGTCCACCCCCATGAGCGCTAGCTAACCAGCATCGTCTGCCAGTCCAGGCGGACAGACCAAAAGGCCTGCCGGGATTCAGGCCGCATCACGGTGATCATGTGATTGCGCCTGTCTACTTCGTCTTCTTCTTGCTCGGCGGCTTGGGGGCGTTGAGCATCCCCACGAGTAGGGCCGGGATGATATAGCCCGCCGCGTCACCCGACTCGTTTTGAGCCCTCGATGGTCGAGTTAAGCTGGGTGCCGTGGCGAGCACAATCTGCCCGGCCCGTTGCCTGCCACGTCATTGTCACGCTTTTGAACCCGGGTTTGTTGAGTTACACTGCACCCCATGACGTGGCGAGCAACGTCTGCCACGCCCTACCCACCACGCTGACGGCCAGGAGCCCAGCCTGCACCACCAGGCTCTTCAGCGCAGCCGCCTTGTTCTAGGGTCTGGCAGACATTGCCCGTCACGTCATCGAACGCATATTGCACCCTCGTTGCCTGAGTGTAATTGCATCCTATGCGTGGCAAGTAATATCTAGAAGGGAAGGGCCACTGCCTGCCACGTCATCCCAACGCACGGTGAACCCTCGTTCCTTGAGTTGCATGGCATCCTACGACGGTATCTGCCCTACCTCGTTGCCTGAGCTGGTGGGTTCCAGCGCCACGCGGTAGCCGGAGACCAGACACAGCAGGCTGTAATGCATCACGCCCATCCGCAGGCCCGCCGCGTGCCACGGCCTTAAACGAGTCCCTTTTCCAATTCACCTTGAGGTACAGTATTTCGTCGGGATAACTTGAGTGGTCGCAAGGCCGCGGGGACACAATGCAGTAGATGAAGTGACGAGCATGGGTACACTATGTGGTGGATGTCATGGCGAGCACCGGTACACTATGTGCTGGATGGCACGGCGAGTGCCGACACATCGTGCGGCGGATGACGCGGAGAGCATCGGTACACATGTTGATACTTGAAGCAACACTGCATGAGAAGGAAGAGGACACGAGCGTGAGGCCCTGCCTGTTGCTTCTCTGGAAAGCTGATGTAATGGATGTACAGGAAGGACAGCAGGAACTCGAAGGCACCCACGATGCGCATCACGATACACAGGGTCGTCCGGCGCCAGGCATCCGTCATCGTCAGGCTACCGCGCGCGCGTCAGGTGCAGTTGCAGTTGCAAGTACGTTGGGGAGAGTTGTGCAACAGAATGTTGAGATTGACAGTCGTTGTTGTCGTTGTTTTGGTGTTGAAGATTTTGCTGATGTTATTGCAGGCTACCGCGCGCGCGTCAGTTGCAGTTGCAAGTACGTTGGGGAGAGTTGCGAAAAGAATGTTGAGATTGTGACAGTCGTTGTCGTGGTTGTTGTTGATGGTTTTGTTGATGTTGATGCACAGGCCATGCCTTGCACGAGGACGTCCCACGCGTCCGTCTGCATCATGCTCGCCCGCACGCAGGGCCGCTCCGCCGTTAGCACACCACCCTCACACGCCCACACCCCTTTTAATATATGTGTCCGTCTTATGTTTCAAGTCTAACGATCAAAACCCTACAGTAGACCCCCCATTTGCACCCCCACCCCTTTTAAAGCGAAGCCTACTGCGGCCGGAGGCGCGCGCGGGATGGCGAGGGCGGGATTGAGGGGAACCATTCTTCGACAAGTGCAGATGCAATTGTACGAAAGATGCAGCCTCAAGACGGGTTACCGCTTGCAGCTGCAGCAGCCGGTGGGGAATGTCAGGCACGCAGGGACATCAGACGTGCGACTGCAGGGGGGCGCCGCACATGCACCATACGTTCACCGCGGGGGGCGCCTGTCGCCCCCCGCCCGGCCACCGACTGGCTGCAATTAAGAAGGCTTAGGAAAACGGTCCTTGCCTCGACGCCGTAGAGGGAGAGGAGGCGCTCCTGCATGACGCCGAACAGCACGGCGTACGCGAAGCAGCAGCCGCCGTTGAGGCCCAGGGCCACGGAGGAGATGGCGGACATGGCGGCGGGCGGTGGGAAGCGCGTGGGTGGTGGGGCGCGCGGGGGGGGATGAGGTGACGCAGTACGTCCGACGCCTACTCGTCTGCCTGCAAAATCGTTGGTCGTGCCGTGCCACGTCAGCAACTTAGCGTCTCATTTCAAAATTTACGACCGTTTCAACATTCAAGTGCGGCGGCGGTTTGACGGCGGCTTGCCTCACTCTTTGTCGCGCAGCACCGCCGGCCCCTACAGTGGCGCAATGTTTCACCACAACTACGACCACCTGCACGACGTGTCGCCGGTACCGCCGCCACCGCGCACGTCTGAGATGTACCGGTACGCCATCGAGGCTGGGATGCTTATCGGCCAACACCACCGTTGCGCTTCGAGCCCCATCCAACAGCCGTCGGCGGGCGCGGCGGGGGCGGCGCTCGCAGAGGTAGGGGGTTACTGAAAGCAAGCTCTCGACCGACATTTTATCTCATCCTCCTACTACTACTGCTGCTCCTCCTTCTCCTCCTCCTCCTCCTCCGCGCGTCTGTATGAGCATGCAATCTGAAGGTGCCCTGTATAAGTCACGCTCCGATCTCGGTACGCGTGCTGGTCCTCAGTGACCCTCCTGAGAGGTACCGCGCGGCAGGGCGCCGGCGGCCAAGAGGCACCACGCGCCCTCGACGGACAGCGACGTCGACGACGACGACATGGATGACAACGTCGGCGACGACGACTGCGGCGGCGGCGGCGGCACTACCGGCGACTACTTGCACCGGGGCATGCGGTGCGTGCCTGCCCTTCAACAACTCCTTCCTCAGTTGAATCCACTGTCTCCCTCCAACATCTCCTCCATCGGCCTTCAACAATCTCCCTCCAACATCTCCCACCAACATCCCCTCCCTCTAATGTCAACTCCCTCCAACATCTCACCACTTTGGGCTGCCATGCTGTGGCGCACATTTTGAACTGTTTCCAACATTCCAAGCGTGTCTGTCTTCTAAAAGCCCCACGGGCCACGGCTAAGCCGACTTTACCTTGCTGACGTCAACAAGCGCCTCTTCTTGAACGTTGCAGTGAGGGGCAGAAGCACGCGCGGGTGGCGCAGGGCGAGGCAGCGCTCGGCGTTCCGTGGCGGGGCGCGGCGTGGCGGGGCGCGGCGTGGCGGGGCGGAGTGCACGACGCGTGGGCGGAAGCGGAGGTCAAGACTAACGGGCTCTTTGACGTCGCGGCAAGGCGTGACAGCAGAGATAGCATAGAGAGCATGGAGAGTATGGACAGCATGAAAAGCACTGACAGCTGCGAGTATTGAACACTGCCAAGGGGGTGTGGAGGGTCGCGCTCGTCGCTGTGATCACCTCATCTCGTGTATTGAATATTGTACAACGGAAATGTAAACTTGTGACAATAGCTAGCCCACATGACATGGAATCTGTAAACTTGTGACAATAGCTAGCCCACATGACATGTAATCACAACACTAGGAGGTATTGCCAGCCGCCGCGCGCTCTGCCTTCGCCGCCTCCTACTCCGCCACGTGCACCGCGAGCTGCGCCTCCGCCAGAGCGATGTCGACCTCCGCAGCCTGGGCGTGTAGCTTCGCAACCTTGGCGTGTAACCCGGCTACCTCAGCCTTCGACTTTGCCACCTTGATGCGAGCCTGCAGTGCGGCCCCGGTTGCAGCCGCCGCCGCGGCAGCGCCCGCGCCTACAGTCGCAACCGGAGCCGCCTGTAGGCGTCCGTCGCGGCTGACGCCCGGTGCCTGCGCTTGCTGCTCGCGCCGCCCCTCCCTCCCGTCCTCCTCCTCCTCCTCCTCCTCGTCCTCCTCCTCCCCCGCCTCCGCCCCCTCCACCGCCTCGCGTGAAGCGCACACCGTGTCCTCTTCGTACATGTTGCGAGCCGCCGGTGCTGCCCCCGGCACAGCCGCCGCCGCGGAAGCCGTCGCGCCGGCAACTGCGCCCGCCGTGGTGTCCAGCCGCATCTTCTTCGTCGGCAGAGGCAGCGGTGTCGTCGATGCGGGGCGCTTGGATCCCGCGCCGGCGTGTGCGCGCGCATGTGCGGCCGGGCGATGAAGCGAGGGTGCGGCGGGGGCAGCGGCGGCGGCGGGGGCGGCGGCGGGGGCTGCGGGGGCGGCGATGTTGATGTCGTCGTCAGCATCGCCGGCGGGCGGAATGACGTTGAGGGGCAGACCGAGGCGCCCAGCTTCGATGTTGTACGCCTGCGCCGCAGCCTCCTCCTTGGCGTGATACCCGAGGGACTTTTTCTTGCACCTCGCTTGCCACTTCCCGCTCTTGTGCAAAGTGACACTCTTGAACTGAGAGGAAGTACCTTCTCGATGCATCACAGAATCAACGCCATCCTCGACGTAGTTTGTATACGCCCGCGCCGCGGCCTCCTCCATGGCGTGATATCCAAGGGGTTTCCCCTTACACATCGCTTGCCATTTCCCGCTGCCCTTGTGCCAGCTCACACCCTTGAAGTGAGAGGAGCCGCGGCGCGTTACTAGTGCTGGATCGACGTCGTCCTCGCCCCCCTCCCCCACCTCCGCCTCGTCTTCTTTCTCCACCACCTCCTCCTCTTCAGCCTCCTCATACTCCCTAATCAGCCGCTCATACACGACCTCCTCCGCGTCCTCCTCCTCATCCTTCTCCTCTTTCTGCTCCCCCTCCTCCTCCTCTTCCTCCTCCTCCTCCGCCTCCTCCTCATCCGCCTTCTCATATGCGCCCTCCATCTCCTCCTTCACCTCCACGTTGAAGGGGGGGTACACATCCTCGTGTTCGGACTGGTGTCTGCGGTGGGGCTGGTGGAAGAGGCCGCCGCCGTTTCTGGAGCCGCCGCCGCCGCCGTTGCCTTGTCCCTTGAACTCCTCGGTGGCGGCGGCGGCGGCGGCAGCGGCGGCGGCGGCGCTGGCGGGGGCGCTGGCCTGGCTGCCGCACGGCTTGCACTGCTCCACGCCCTCGCCGCCGCCGCCGCCCGAGGCCAGCCAACCCAGGTTACTCATAGCGAGCGCTTCTCCTTGGTCGGCAGCCTTGTTGAGCCAGTGCACGGTCGCCGCCAGCACAAGGTTCCGCTCCACGCCCTCGCCTCAAACGTAGCAGCGGGCGATGCTGTGTTGTGCTTCCGCGTACTCTTGAGCGGCGGCCGTACGGAACCACACAGCCGCCGCCAACCCGTCTTGCTTCAGCTTCTCGTCCCCGTGGTGGCAGCGGCAGGCGAGTGCGTACTCAGACAGTCTGGTCCTCCGCCTTGCCCTTCCTCTCAGCGCAGCTTCTGCGCGTCCTCGATCAGCGGAATCGCGACCCCCTCCTCCAGATCCACCGCGCGGAGGCACTGACGCGTGCCCCCACCAACTGTTTGCGCGTCGCCTATGTTCTGGAGGCAGCAGGGAGCGCGCATACTTAGGGCGCCGACCGACCACTAGACGGGCGGACAGCCTCGCCCAGCTCGCTCGTGGCCCAGTTTCAAGTTGGGAGCGAGAAGTGGGCCGCTGCTTGGGGTGCTGACGCCGCTCGAGGTGGAGGGGGCATGGGGCAGTACTGCTGCGGAGGGGCAGGTGATGAGGCGAGTTGGCGCGGACATTTCGACTGTATCTTACGAGTACGAGTAGAGCTAGTCTGTATCCATCATGAAATGTTCTGTACTCGATATTAACATCGGGAAGACAGCGTGGAAATATTTACAGTTCAATCATCATCTACATGTTGTGGCATGTGTCCGTCGTGCGTACTAGACTGTGTCAGTGTGTGTGTGTTCGTATTGCGAGGTGCTAACAAACTCAGTTGGCCGTCCGACAGGTCGAGCGCCCCTGGTGATTCACGCAGCCACCATGATCGCTCACGCGCCGCTCTCGCCGCGGTCGCCCTTGCAGCGGTGGATCACACGCACAGAATTGGCGAGCGCCGCAGTCGGCCATGTGCGCGTTTCAGGTGTCCTTACAAAGCGGCGTGTGTACTCGTCTACTCATCCCACGGGCAGTCCTGCTCCCACGCCCCCCCTCCAGGTGCCCGCCTGAGCCTCACCGCGGGGGCCAAGGCGGAAGCCTGGTGCCTCCTCATACACGCTGACGCGTCTCTCTCGCTCTCTCTCTCTGCCCGCCCCTCACCAGCCCACACACACATCACCTCGCAACAGAGGCAGTCATTATCCCGCGCCCGCAACCAGGGTGGAGTTGTCCCCCTCTGCCGCCGCAGCCAGCAAGGGAGTGTCCTACTCCGTGGTATACAGGCGCAAGTTGAGAATGAAATAAACAATTAAATGCAATTTATCGAATTCGATTTCAAAGATAAGATGAGGCGCAGGGTGAGATTTCAACCAACAATTGCACGCAGAATGTCGTACGTTAGTTTCAAGAATGAGACCAGGCGATTTAAACACGTGGTTTATCTTGCACGGCCTCACCGTCGTGGCCGGGCCGCCGCCGCGCATCCCCCCTCCCCCGAAGTCCCCGCCCCGCCCGCCCCCGCCCTCTGGGCCACCGCCCACGTTCAGCCGCGAGTATATCGCTCGGGTCTGAATAAAGAGGAACCCCATGATTATCACCGCGAACGCCATAGCGAGTCTGTCCTGGCTTTTCAGCCGCGGGTCGGGCGCGCTGAAGTCCACCTTGTTCGCGAGCAGCGTCTCATACGGCACCGTGCAAGAGGGTCGAGCTGCACGCGCTGGCAGGGGGGTGTTCATAATAAGCACTCCACCGCTGTTGAATATCCTCCACCTCCTCCGTATGCTCCGCGCTTCTGTATGATCGTTCACTGAGAATAAGCACTCCATCAGCCAAAATCGGAGCATGACTTACCTTCGGTGTGAATGCTCGCATTGACGCTCGGACTTCAGCCAATATTGCGTCGATCGAGTGGGATGCTTTCCAGTGGATTTCTTTTCGGCTTAACTTGATCACCTTGGAGGTGTCATTCGCGTGGGTCGCGGGAAAAACCTGAAGTTAGCCGAGAATGGGAATGATCGGAAGGCCCTGGTGAAGTGCTAGTTTCCCTGCCGTGGCATCGTCCGGGCGCACTGATGTGTACACAACCTCCACCTTCTCAACCGTGGTCGTCAGCGGCCCGCCCTGCAGCCCCGTGGCTGTGTCAACCACGATGTAGCGGCGCAAGTTGGAAAAGAAAACAAACACTTGAAAGCAAATGATCAAATTAGAGTTTCAAATGTTAAAAGTGGGCATCACACGCTGGCGTCGAGTCAGACACGCTATCGCGAATGATGTCTAATTCCGTGTGAGCAAATGCGGGTTTCAACGTGCACCGCCCAACCGCGAGCGGCGTCTTGGGCTGCCACGTAAGCAGCACTCCGTCCACGTTTAGAGTCGAGACGTCATCGTCCCGGACCGCGGCGAGGAAGCTGCTGTAGGTGGTGGGCACCTTGTGCGCTCCGAGCAGGGCCCGCTTAGAGTTCAAGGTGTAGGGGTTTAACAGGGATTTATTGGGGTTTAGGTTTTTAGGGTTTAGGCACCGTTTGCGCTCGGAGAGGCCAGCTGGCTGGACGATACTCGTCGCGCCAGGTCACTCCAAGCCACCAGCGGGTTCCTCATACACGAGACAAGGCTGCGCAGGTGGGGTATACATCAGTCGCTGGCTGATCATGCACCGTTTGGTGGGGATGGGGCATCGTGGTGGGCTCACAACACAGGGGGCACATGAGGCAGGTTTGAATGCAGTAGCGACAACAGTGAGTGACGTGGCGAGCCTCACGTCGGCTCGCGCTGTTGCTGTTGACGAAGGAACAGGCGATGAAGAAGAGGAGGGTTTGCGTCATGAGAAGGGCGAGCTTTCTCGGCTGGAACATGGCGCGGAACCAGAGGAGGAAGCCCTCCCTGTGGGGTCATTGAGAACATTCACCCAACTGAAATCAGAAAGGAGCATGAATTTATGCCGTCATGGTGAATGCCCTACAGACATGCGGAGGAGGTGGTGGAGATTCAACGTCGGTCGAGTGCTTCCTTCATAATGATCCCCCTGCCTGGTCATTTTGTGTTCGCTTTGTGTCGTCGTTGCCGGCGCCGGCGCCGGCGCTGCTGGCGCGGCTGGGGCCCAGTACGTCGCCCGGGGGCGGAGTCACCTGCACCCTGGGTGCGGCGAATGAGGCAGGCACCACCAGGGTGGAGGAGGAGGACACCAACCCCATGGGCGCGGCCGAGGAGGGGGGCATCATCCCCCTGGGTGCGGTGGAGGAGGGGGGCATTACCCCCCTGGGTGCGGCGGAGGAGGAGGGCGACGTCACCACCACGCCCGTCACCTCCTCAGTCTTGGAGTCCGTAGCGTCGTACAGGACGACAGAGGCGGCAGTGGAGGTGGAGGTTGAGGTTGAGCCCTCCTTGCACTTGGTGAATGCCACAGCCAGGGTGGTGGTGTCGTCGTTGACGCCCACCACCTCCTCGGTATTGACGACGGAGGAGGAGTGAAGTTGAAGCCAATGCTAGTATTTGGCGTCAGCGGCGTCGGCGTTGGTGGCGGCGGCGGAAGCGGCGGAGGTGGAGGTTGAGGTGGAGCCACCCATGCCCTTGGGGTCTGCTGCAGCCGGGGCGGGCGGGGCGCGGAGGGGGCGGAGGGGGGGCAGGTAGCCGCCCGAGGGCGAGAACACCACCACGCCCGCCACCTCGTCGGTATTGGCGTCGGCGGCAGCGGTGTCGGCGGCGGCGGCGGCCGCGGCGGAGGTGGAGGTGAAGGTGGAGGTGGAGGTGGAGCTTAAGGTCGACGTTGAGATGGTGTCTACTGCAGCCAAGGAAGTGTTGTCCCGCGAAGGCAGAGCGGTAGACGCCTGCTGGGCGGTGAGGCTGACCAGCAGACCTTCCCTATCAGAGAGAGCCTTGGTCAGCTGCTGGACCTCGAGGCGCAAGCGGTCGAGTTCAGCCCCGCCCCCGCCGCCACCCCCGCCGCCGCCCCCGCCGCCGCCACTGCGGCCGCCGCCGGCAACGCCGCCGCTACCGCCGCCTGAGCCGCCTCTGCCGGGCCGGCCGTCCGCTGCGGCCGGAGGTTTAGCGTCCTCCTGGTCCGCCGCACCCAGGGCCGCCTCCAGGCGATCCACCATGCCCTTCACCAGTCCGACAGCAACCAGCAGGGTGACGGTCAGGGCCGCAGCCGATGCGACGGCTGCCGCCGTCAGAGCCACAGCCGTTGCGGCAGCTCCCGCCGATGTGGCGGAAAGCATCGCGTGCAATCCTCCGTCGACCAGGGGCTTACACTCCTCACAATCCGCCACATGTATATAATAGTTGCATGAAATTTGCAAGTTTAACGATACAACTCTAAGCAGTAATGAACCACACAAGCTAGTGCCTAGTCTATGGGCTAGTAACTTTTAGTAAGCTGGAGTTTGGTGATTTGGCCAAAAGTCAAACGACTTTTGGTGAAACTCACCAAACGCCTACTTACTACGGGTAGTACGATATACTATATATGTAGTAAGCTTTACACTAGCCACTAGACCCTCCATGAGCCCAACTTAGCGTCCATGACCCGAGTGACAAGATGTGATCCTCAAGACGACAGGATGACAGGATTCATGGTCATCCTGGAGATCGATCCTCCATATTTTGTCACTCTGTCCATGACAGAACCCCTCGGAACAAGGTGTGGTGCCTCTATTTGAGCACTATTCGTGGAATATGCTGGTTGGTGTCAGGGAAGTCAGGGTGCCAGTGTAGAAAGCAGCTCAGGATGACCTGGAAGGAGGACGATCGTGCGCCCCTTCCAGAGTGACAAGATGTGATCTGTCACCCTGTCTGCAAGATGACAATATGACAGTATCGATATGGAAGGACGCTATGATGAAAGTGTCGATATGGAAGATGACCTTAAGATGACAGTATCGATATGGAAGATGACAGTATCGATATGGAATATATATGGTCACGCTGGCCCCTGCCGCTGACGTATCCGGCGGCGGTGGTGACGCCGATGAGTGCGGCGCTCCACACCACCTGACGTGAGGGTTAATGAGAACACCGACTCTAACGGCGATCGGACATGACTTACCTTGCCGGTGATTGCTCATACAGACGGTTTGTTGCGGCCGACAGACATATGAGCATATACCCACGTCCTGTTTTCGAATGAAAGATGATGGGCCCATTTCGTGATTCTCAGCAGCGGGTGTCGGCGTAAATTACTCATACTATGACGGAGTTCCTGATGAAGCTATGGATTTCCGGGCCCTTGCTCAAAGAATTCAACTGAAGATTCTTGAGTTTAAAGACGCCCGGTCAATTATACGGCGTGATATGGCGTTTTTTTACTCAAGAATCTTGACTCGAATCTTTTGGGGAAGGGCCCGATGATAGCTTCAGGCACTTTGTCATACTCATTGGAGACTACAAGACTACGTCGATCCGATGTCGGTCAAGACATTGTTCTGATGACCCCCTGCCTGGACCGCGGCGATGGCGCCGAGCGTGGGGTCGACCCTGATTGCTGAGAGAACCACGGCTTAGGGCCTGGCAAATAACGGTCGCCTCGTCATCGTCATCCACCGTTGTGGAGACCCATGTTTGTTAATTGAAATGACACCCTATGACGTTGTGAGCGCAGGACCCGGCAGATAATGCTCGCCGCGTAATCCACCGCTTATCGAATCCCTCGTTTCTTGAGTGAAATGTCACCTTTCACGAAGGGCGGTCCGTGCAGGTTGGCAGTATGAAAACCCGCGTTGAAAGAGCCCATGATTTTAGCGCTTGACAAAAGAATATCAAAAGTTCCTTTCAACGATTGATTTCAATTTCAACTCGGGCGCGGCGCTGCACCTATGCCTCACTGCAGCGCAGCCCTGGACTGCGAGCACCGCGGCGAGGAATGCGGGGACGGAGAACCTGGCATCACCCCCGTCACATGGCCTCACACTACTGGGTCCCGTGTCAGCTCAACTTGTGGATCTACGTATTATATAGGAACTTGGATGGGATAACTTGAGTGTTTCCAAGGTGAATAGCTCTACTCCAAAGCAGGGCAAGCATATTCTGGGTTTGTGCTGTAAAGGCCCTGCCGTGGCACCGCGAGAGGCGCGCGCGCGCCCCCCTGAGGAGAAGGTTTCTCCGGGGCCGTCGAGGGGCGAGGGCGTCGGCGCCGCCGATGCGCCGCGGTCGACTTGCTCGCCGCCGCTTCCGTTGCCGCCGCCGCCATCGCCCCTGTCGAACGCCCCGGCCGCGGCGGGCGCGTGGGGTGCCGTGGAGTGCCGAGGGAAGTGGACACGAACTCCAGCTACCGTCAGTTGTCGTATCGGACCTGGCGCGCAGCGGCGCCTGGCTGTCGCTGCAGTCGGGGGCGGCAGCCGCGCGGCTCGCAGGGCGACGCACCCGCTGCCTCCCGTCTGGAGCGCGCGGCGCGGGATCACGCGGGCGGCGCGAGTGCCACGGGGAGGGTAGGAGGAAGTTGTGGAGCAGGAGCTCCTCGGGCGTGTTCCGAGCGCGACCCGGAACTGTGGTGGCAGTGGTGCCGCCATCGGCGACTGCGGTATGTCGTGCTGGCGGCACGCGCACTAGGTCGGCGGTGAGGGCCAAGCGGGCCTGCCGCGGCGCCAAACTGTTGTGACCGCGGCGGGTGGGAAGCGGCGTCAAAAGAGAAAATTAAGCGTGGACGCTGAGTCAGACTGTCAAGACCAAAACATTAAAAAAATGTGGAACCCTTATTAAACCCATCTCCGGCCCCCCGGGGGGCCTGAAGGCCCTCATGTGCTTGGTCGAGAGAGTGAGTTACTTAACCTGATTGGCTGGATTTTTTGCTGATTTCGCGACAATTCTGATCGTACTGGTTTATGTTCACTGATTGGTCAATGGGCATTGCATCATCTCTCTTCGTCCCTGATTGGTCGAGAGGCTATATTCGGGGGAATCAGGTGGTAGTCATAGCGGAGACTGGGTTTGAACTAGCTGAAACTGGGGTAGCCTACACCACCCCCTCATGCCTCACGAGAAGTAGCCTAATTCGGTACAGCACACACTTTTGTGGGACCGTTCACTAGAGTCGAGGCGACGAGGTCAAAACGGACGGAGGCGAAACGGTTTCCCTTGAGTGTCGAGTTGTTCTGGGAATCAGCGAAATTTATCGGGATTGCCGAGCGCTTCCTAGAACACGAGGTGCCGCTGCCGCAGCTGTCACTGTCACAACCCTCCACCGCCATGTACCAAGAGGGCGCGGTGTGTCGCGGTCGGCGCGAGTGACGGCTGAGGAGGCACCAGCGCGTGCTCGTCGCGAGGAAGCCAAGAAAAGTTTCCGAAGGTGCCGTCCGCCACGACTCGGACGTGACGAATACTGTTGCAACCTACCACGCCGCCCTTATCTCTGTGCACTTCCCCCAAAATCCGCTCAAATTGCCGGAATTTCAGTTGCCGCGGAAATGCCCGAGTTTCCGAAAGCGTGGCCGGCAAAACTCGATCGCCCCTAACGCGCTATCAAGATTGGCCGCGCGCGCGCTGCGCTGCCGCCGCTGCGCCCACGGCCTGGCAACTTTGGCCAACTGCCGGACCGCCAGCTGCCTACCAGCTTCCCTAAAACTGATGGCTTGTCATGCGAGGCAGGGCTGGCCGGAAACTGCCACCAACTAGTGCCGGCGCGAGGCGGGGTCAACCGAGGGCCAAATCGATTGCTCGAAACCTTGGGATACACTCTAGGACGAGTCCGCTGCTGTCGCGCGCACGCGTGGGGCCGATGCCGCGAGTTCAGCGGGTCGATCGCGCGCATCCTGGGCCAATTCCTGCGATATCAGGTGTTGTGCGTGAAAGAAAACGGAGTTTTCACGGCGTTGCGCGGGGGTTCTCCACCACGGAGGCGCACGCGTCGTTACTGGCCCCCTCGCGACGTGAGTTAGTGTTTTGAGACGGCACGGGGAAGGCGAATAATGCTTGCCCTTGCAACCTTCCAAACCGCCCCTATTGCTGCGCAAACCAAATTTCCGGAACTTCCGTTGCCGCGGAAATGCCCGAATTTCCGAAAGCGTTGCTGGCAAAATTCGCTCGCCCTAACGCGCTATCAAGATTGGCCGCGCGCGCGCTGCGCCGCCGCCGCTGCGCCCACGGCCTGGCAACATCGGACAACTGCCGGACCGCCAGCTGCCTACCAACTCTCCGAAAACTGATAATTATTTGTCATACGAGGTAGGGCTGGCCAAAACTGCCACCAACTAGTGCCGGCGCGAGGCGGGGTCAACCGAGGGCCAAATCGATTGCTCGAAACCTTGGGATACACTCTAGGACGAGTCCGCTGCTGTCGCGCGCACGCGTGGGGCCGATGCCGC
>Ga0307489_10000570_pt1 | contig 22658 bp, 29 predicted proteins | sample SB12metaG_FD_202247 | JGI IMG/M metagenome (GOLD analysis project Ga0307489, IMG submission 202247) | Sea-ice brine microbial communities from Beaufort Sea near Barrow, Alaska, United States - SB 1.2 | ecosystem: Environmental > Aquatic > Marine > Coastal | place: USA: Alaska | collected... | reverse complement strand
CACAGACCATCAACTGACCACCCAGCGTACTGGTATCCCACAAAGGTGCTCAAGTTGAGGTGGAAAAGGGGGGGGGAGTGTGAGGCCCTGCCGCGAAGGTGAGGTTGACGAAGGCAACGTCGAGGGAGCGGTTGAGGAGCTTCTCCTCGGTCATGCCGGTCAGCTCTTGCTCCAGGCAAAGCGTCGCGTCGTCGAAGAGGGTGGTGGGCACGGGGGCGCCGCCGCACAAGGTCAGGGGGCCGTCGATGGCGAGCTTCGGCGCGGGGTTGGTGGAAGGGTCGAGCCGGGACGCGCGGGCGAGCGGCCGCTTGACGGCGAAGGCCGTCCCGCCGGCGCGGCCGCTGGAGGCGCCGCGAGCACCCGAGACGGCGCCGCGAGCTGCCGACTTTTGAGCCGCGGCCGCCGACGGCCCCGCCGCGAGGCAGGCGGCGGCGACGGCGGCGGCGCGCGCCAGGAGGGAGAGGTTGGTGCCGTGGGTGTGCGTCATGTTGCGTGTGGTGTGGCGGTGCGGTGGGTGCGGAGGTGTGCGGAGGTGCGTGGAGGAAGTGTCGCTGTGTGAAGGTGCTGCCGCGGTTTCATACCTTTGTCCACCTGAGTGATAATTTATGGACGTCGGATGTTCTCGGTCGAACGCACTGAGAAACTGATGGAGTCACGACTGGTGGTCTCGATTTTCATCGGGCGAGCGCCCTCCATCACTCAATCACACATTGACAAAGGCGGGGGACGCTCGTGAAAATCGACATCCTGATATGACGTAACATTATTTTCATGACAGGAAGCTCCGTCTATTAACTCAACAATCGAAACGACTCAGCTATCAATTCATCATCACTGGAGAGCTGTCAAACAAGTCAACAACTACACGCTCCGACCCCCTCCACTTTAACTCAGAGTCGAACCTGGTATCGAAAGTATGGTGTCGAGTCGCGTTCGACCAATCAGAATTGTCCATTACGAGAATCCCACCGACCGCCTCGCCGGAAGTCCGAACAGGTCGCCATCCTTGGGTAAATAGACCCTCGCTTTCGAGGAGATCAGCGTTCCAGGGGATGCCGACACTGAGTTTAAGTTAGAACTGAGGGGTAGATCACGTGAAACTTAATGTGGTCCAATGTTGTAGGGTTGAATAACTCAAGGTCCTGATGAACATGGTCGGTTGGCTCGGCCGGTGAGTCCCGGATTCCGGGACTCGCACACTGATACTCAAAGTTTCATAAAGTAGAGGGGGTCGGGACGAGTAGAAGACCACGCGACAACTCAACGAGGATCTAATTATCATATTACACATATATGTTCTTGATCTAAGCTTACCACCTAACCTAAAGCCTGCAACCACCGGCTCACAGCTGCCGCCGCTGGTCAGAGCCGCCGCACACAGCTGCCACGCCCAGGGGCACCCCCGCACGCCCGCGGAGCAGCAACGCCCATCACGCACACCGCTGCTCCCTCCCTCAAAAAGCCCCACAGCGGAACCACCCGCCGGCACGCAGCTACACCAAAAGTTGTTTGGAAATCGAGCTGTACAGACCACCCGTTTTACTGGCGGGCCCGTTGTGCTATCCACAGCCAGATTGCGTCGGCACCAGGGAGTTGAGACTATTGAGTGCAGCGTCTTCGGCATAAAGTAAAGACGAAACATCGAACGCCCTAACTGAGGGCGCGCGGGCTCCTTATTGGACTTGGGTGCCCCCCCCAAACCGCGTTCCTGACTGTTTGCTCATACGATACATCCATGAATCATAGCCCCGTGAGCAGCAGCTCCAGCGCCTGGTTCTCGTCCCCCGCCGCCCGGCTCAGCGCGTCGCGCGCCGGCGCCTCCTCTAACCAGGGGCTCACTCTCGTCCACTTTTCAGCTCAACCTGAGCCGTTTTGGTCTCACCTCCCCATGCCCCCCTGTCTAATAGATTGGGGGAAAATCACGCACCCAACGTATCCCACGAAACGTGCTTACGTTGAGCTGGAATGTGGACGAGTGTAAGCCCCTGCCTCAAACCCCATCTCCTTCAGCCGCTCCAGCTTCTCGTCCACCGCCTGACCGGGCCGCACCACCACTTCCCTTTCCACCTCAACTTGAGCGTCTTCGAGGTATCAGGTGGGACACTTGTTCCATTTCCAGCTCAACTTGAGCGCGAGCGACTTCGAGGTGCTACAAGTTGGAACAGCTTGAGTGGGTTGAGAGACTAAGCCACAACAGCTGCGACGAGTGGAAATAACTTGAGTGGCTTAAGGGACAAAATCACAGCTGTAAAGGCTTGAGTGGAGGTGGGAAGGGAAGTGGAGGCTGGAGCCCGGTCCCTGCCGCCTTGGCTGTGGCGTAGTTCTCCGTCCAGTACTTGGCCGTCGCATTGAATTGGTCCCGGTTGTGCAGGTACTCCCGCGCCACCACCGCGTCCGTGGGGCAGGGACCGACCGGCCGGGGAGCGAGCGTGGTGGGTGCGGTGGGTGCGGGGGTGCGGTGGGTGTGGTGGGTGCGGTGGGTGCGGTGGGTGCGGTGGGTGCGGTGGGTGCGGTGGGTGCGGTGGGTGCGGTGGGTGCGGTTGGCTGGTGGGAGGGCGAATGACTGTGTGGGCGGTGCTCGGTCATGATGTGGCTTCACGGGGGGCGGGGGGAGGGGCACAGCATAGGGTGCGGTGCGCTCGCAACGGCTGCCACGCCACGAGCTAGGTGGTATGCACTAGGGCACTGCACCCACCAACTGTCGCCAGCAGGCGTATTTTGGTTTATCGCGTCGCGCCGCTTGGATGCCCATACGGTGTGACGAGAGCAAATTGTGATGATCGGTCCCTGCCTGCGGGTCGTCCGGCTCGGGCGAGCTGAGCAGCGCCTGCACCGAGGTGTAGCGGCGCAAGTTGAATTTCAAAGCAGAATCTGAAAGCAGTATATCACACTTTAGTTTCAAGCGATTAGTTCCAGGCGGTTTCAACTTGGTTTTCGTAGGGTCAACCTGCACCGCCGAGCCGAGAGCAGCGCCGTCTTGAGGCTCAGCGCGGGGCTCCACTGCTCCTTCAGTATGTCCAGGCAGATGGCGCCGTTAGCCACGGGCTTACTCTCGTCCACTTTTCAGCTCAACTTGAGCCGTTTCTGACACATAACACACCCTGAACACTCCCTAATACCCCCTGATACCTCCTAAACACCCCCTCGGCAACCCCTAAAAGCACCCCCTATGCCACAGAAAGCGCTTAGGTTGAGCTGAAAAGTGGACGAGTGTAAGGTAAGCCCCCGCCGTTGGCGCTGCTCACGTTGGGGTGCCACACCTTGGTGTAGGGGCTTACACTCGCTCACGTTAGAGCTCAACTTGAGCAACTCCCGGACGTATTCATGAGTTAAGTTGGGTGATATGGTGGACAGAAGAGCTCAAGTTGAGCTGAAATGGAAACGAGTGTAAGCCTCTGCCTTGGTGATGAACCGCATCTTGGGCGGCTCGAACGGGTACGAGTTCGTCAGCTGGATGTCAACCTGAGAGAGCGGCAGAGGGACAATTGGAAAGTCAGTCAGGGGGTCGAGGCTCGAGCAGTCGAGGGGGGCGGGGGAGGGCAGGGCAGTCAGGGGGGCAAGCGGGTAGGCGGGACAGGGTTGGTGGTGGAGCGTGGAGCGTGGAGGAGGGGGGATGCGGAGCTGGAAGAGGAGAGTCACCCCCGAGGCTACGATACGCCGCGGTCCTCGCTCGCGTGCCGGGAGGTTGGCGGCTTGGGGAGTGGAGCTTCGCTGGCCGGCGGTGGGCGGAGATTCGGAAGCATGAAGTATGGCGGGGTGAGTCGTGTATGAAGGTGACGGCCGAATGACTCAGTCGGTGACTCAGTGAGTGACGTCGTTGTGTTGACTGCACTTGTGACTCACATGGAAGGTGCCGCCTGCGTACGGCGTCTCATCCGGCCCTGCGCGGCGTTGGAAACGGCAGGGGAAAGTCAGCGATCTGTTTAAAACCAGCGCGCCGGGTGTCGGTCTGCTGCCGCGTCGCCGAGACCCGAGAGTCGCGGCTACTGATAGTGTAGACTAGGCACGCGTTGCCGTGTCGGACGCCCCGCCCCCCCATCCCACGCACCGAGGATGGTGCCCTGCATGTGCGCCAGGTCATCGCCCAGCACCACCACCGTGATGCCGCTCTTGGTGTCCGCCTGGATGTCCCGGAGCTCCTTGGCCAGCCTGTTGGTATCCATCGCGCGCGCGTCGCTGGACGAAGTTGGAGGAGCCGACCAACACTCGCACTCTCGAGAGGAAGGCTTCAGAAGAACGTCGATAAGATCCTTCGGGAGAACGTCACGGCGTCACCGTCCGCTTGACGGGGTTCGCGGCGGCGGCTCGACGTGCGGCTGTGGTCCGCGGCTACCGGGAGGTGCAAGCTTTTGTGCGCGGATCCACGTTTCACAGAGGGGGGCGCGCTGACGAGTGGGAAGCCCCCGCGCCATTTGCTGAGAGGGTGTTCACAGGCTGACAAGATTCACCAAATGACGTGTCGCCAACGAGAAACCGGTAAAAACGTTTGTCGTATGTCGGATGCTTATGTGGACAACACCTGGCCACGACGCCAGCCACATTGCCTTGCACTGGGCGCGCTCCGAGTTCACACATGGCGATGATGGCGTCGCCGATGGCTCCCGCGTCTGCCCCCTTCGCCTGCCACCCGACGGCTTCTTCCCGCGCCGGCGCCAGGGCGGCAATTGTCTCCACCCCGAAAAACATCGCCGCGCCATCCACGCGCAGCGCGCGGTCGATGTCTACCCGCGCGGCCGCCGCCGGACCTCGCCCCGCCGCCGCCGCCGCCGCCGCCGCCGCCGTGGAGGTGGAGGTCCCCGCCGCATACGTCGCGCTCGCGCACGAGCTGGCGTCCGCCGCGGGGCGCATCTCCAGCCAGTACTTCCGCACCAAGCTGGAAATCGACGATAAGAACGATGCGTCGCCCGTGACGATCGCCGACCGCGAAGCGGAGGGTGCGATGCGCGCGATGGTCAAGCGCGCGTTCCCCGAGCACGCCATCTTCGGCGAGGAGGAGGGCATCGAGCTGGGCAGCGGCGGCGGGCAGGAGTGGATGTGGGTAGGACGAGGCGCCGGAACACTATGACCACACATTCAGGGAACAGGTGGCATTGCCAGGGAGGAGGTTGCGGCAAGTATAGCGGCGAGTGTGTACGGGTTACGAGCAACCAGTGCGGGAACGATTGGGTTGGGCCCTGGCGTACGGTATTCGACCCCATCGACGGCACGAAGAGCTTCATCACCGGCAAGCCGCTGTTCGGCACCCTGGTGGCGCTGCTCAAGGCTGGGCATGCCAGATATTTATCGCCACGTTCATCGCCACGTCACCAGCGTCTGTTATCACCGATGGATGTACGCGGATGAGCGCGTAGCGGCGCCGTCGCGACGACGCGCGGTCGCCGCCGCCGGCGACAATCTCACACGACCCCATAGAGGCGCCACAGACCGTGCCGGTTCCGCGGGCGCGACTTTCCGCACTCGCGCCCGCTGAAGCACCTCTCGAGAAGTCCTTGGCGAAACCTGCCTCGTAGGTGCCTGTAGCTCAACAGGGTTCCAAATGCGTTGAACGACGTGGCAAGCAGCACCTGCCAGACCCTAGCTGAAGGACGGCGTTCCCGTGGTGGGCGTTCTGGACCAGCCCATCCTCAGGGAACGGTGGGTGGGGCCTGCCAGATACTGCCTGCCAGTCATCCTCCACATGTATACAGCCCCTCGTTTCTCGAGTGAAACGACATCACGCGACGAGGCGAGCAACATGCATCAGACCCTCGCGGTGGGTGGGTGTGAGCGGGCAGCCCTCCACGTTCAACGGCGCACCCATCGCCGTGCGTCAGTGCGCTGAGGCAGGGTCAATCACGCGTTCCCATGGCAGCTCGCTCAACCTGACTGTTTTCTCATAATCGTAGTGTACCCTACCCGTACACAGTCGCTGCATCCTCCTCCCTGGCCTGGCCACCCGTTCCCTGACTATTTGCTCATACTCGTAGTGTACCCTACGCGTACACACTCGCCACCGTCGCCTTCCTAGCCTGGCCACCCGTTCCCTGACTGTTTGCTCATAGCGTACCAGTGTACCCGTACACACTGGCCGCATCCTCCTCCCTGGCCTGGCCAACCCTTCCTAGACTGTTTGCTCATAGTGTACCAGTGTACCCGTACACACTCGCCGCCTGCTCCATGCACGGCCCTGCGCGGAGGTGGGTGACGCGTACATGTACTCCACCACGCCCCTCATGTTCGAGGGATCCAACAAGGTACGGCGCTGCAGCTTCACAGTTTCAAAACCCGTTTTGAAACCGCCTATGACTATGGTTTCTGCGCTTGAAGCCACAATATGATGAACCGCTTTCAAACTTTGCTTTCAATTCGAACTTGCGCCGCTACAACAAGGCGCCCTATCAGCGCATCGCCGACGCGGTCAAGGTAGCGCCTGCCAGATGTTGCTCGCCACGTCATGGGATGCCGCTTAACTCAAGAAACGGGGGTTACAAATTTGTGTCAATGACGCGGCGGGTAACGTGTGCCAGGCCGTGGGTGAAGGTTCCGATGTTCGGGTGCGATTGCTACGCCTACGGGTTACTGGCCTCGGGGTTCTGCGACCTGGTGGTGGAGGCTGACCTGAAGCCGTACGACTACATGGCTCTGGTGCCAATCATCAAGGTGGGGTGCTGCAACTCGTAGGTCCGAGCAAGGGCTGGTAGAGTGACCCCAGAATTACCAGTTAAGAGGGGTATAATTTGATTCAAGGGGGGTGTTAGGGGGTCATTAGGGGGGTCATCTCGTCAAATTATAACCCTAAGACCTAAACCCTAAACCCTAAATTACTTTTACTGTCTGTTAACTGGTAAATTCTGGGTCACTTTACCGGCCCTTGCTCGCACCTAAGGGTGCTGCAACTTGAAGCCCGTGTTGAAAGCGCCTGGATTTAGCGCTTGGAAACAATCATAAAATGTGATAAACTGCTTTCACGCTTTGCTTTCAATTGCGACTTGCTTCACTACATGAAGGGCGCGGGGGGTGAGTTCACGGACTGGCAGGGTCGGGAGCTGCGGTGGGCGGGTGACGAGGCGGCGCTCAAGGTGAGGCGGTGCATGTCGCTTAAACCCTAAACCCTAAGCCCTGAACCCTAAATTTCCAACCTTGAACCTGTGTTGAAACCCGTGTTGAAAGCGCCTGGTTTCAGCGTTTCAAGCTATAATATGATGACGCGCCTTCAATCTTTGCTTTCAAATTCAACTTGCGCCACTACATCAAGGCCGGGGACTTTCAGGGGGAGGTCATCGCAGCGGGGGACGCCAAGGTAGCGCCTGCCACATATTTCGCGCCACGTCATCCAACGCATGTCAAACCCTCGTTTCTCGAGTCGAATTGCACCCCATGACGTGGCGAGCAGCGCCCGCCAGGCCCTAGGACATGGTGCATGCCGCCGCGCTGGCCGTGATGGCAGCACCGATTTCGGCGGCGGTGCCGGCGTCGGTGCTCGTGCCAGGTGGGGCCGGGCTGATACTGCTCGCCGCGTCGTAAACTGCCACTTGACCCGAGAAACTAGGGTTGGAAATCCGTTGGATGACGTTGCGAGCAATGTCTGGCAGACCCTAGTGGCGGGCAAGGCGGCGGCGGCGGCGAGTGGCGCAGCGGTGTTCACGGTTTCGCCGGGGGAGGGCGCGGCGGTGGCGTCGCCGGTGGCGGTGGCGGTGGCGGCGGCGGCGGCGGTGGCGGCGGCGGCCACGGCGGCACCCAGCGCGGCGGGTTTCGGGGCCGCGGCGTTGGCGGGCGCGGGTGCCGTGGCGGCGGCGGCGACGGGTAGGGCGGAGGCTCGCGCGTCGCGCGACGAGTCGCGTGACGAGTCGCGTGACGAGTCGGACCCGGGGATCTCCAGCGAGTCATTCAGCGATTCCGGCGGGCTAGACGAGTACTGCGACTCCGACCCGGGCGCCGACGAGTGCCGCGTCTTCGATTGAGCGTGTTCGATTCTTCGACTGAGCGTGTTCGATTGAGCTCGATTAGTACATTCATTTCAGAGGAATTGCAATCTGACTACTAGGTTTGGCGTCTACGACGGTACAATGCACCGATACTCTCTCTCTATAGTGCACGGCGGGTGCGACGAGGCCGGGAACTAGTTATTGTATCGTGCACGCCGCGCGAGGCCCGCCCGGAGCGCTAGACTCCGGAGGCGGCGCGCTCGACGTGACAGCGCGTGCGCTGTTGGCGAGGAGCTCCGAGCGCATGGTGGAGCCCACCTGCCCCCACCGCCCCCGCGCATTTGCCCCCACCTCCGCTGCCGCCGCCGCCTCGCCCACTGGGACCTCGCCAGCCTCCCCCTCCGCTCCATCCTCCTCCTCAGACGCTCCGCTCCATCCATCATCCTCTAGGCCCTCCTGCTCGTCTCCCTCATCCTCCTGCTCCTCCAACCCCTCCTCCTCCTCCTCCTCCTCCTCGTCTTCGTCCTCCTCCTCCTCGTCTGCCATTCCCGCCAAGCGCCGCGCATTGCTCGTGGCCGGGTGGTTGGTGCCCTGCAGCTCGGCGTGCACCCGCGCGGCCCGCGCCAGCCACGAGCCCGCCTCCGCCCCCACGATGTAGCGGCGCAAGTTGAGGTTGAAAGCCAAGTCTAAAAGCGGTTCGTCACATTTTAGTTTCAAGCGCTTTGTTCCAAGCGGTTTCAACTTGGGTTTGATAGGGTCAGCCTGCACCGCCTCACAACGTCCCACGGCATCGCCTGCCGGAACAGCTGCGCCGCCAGATTGTAGCGGTGCACGTTGTATTTGAAAGCAAAACCTGACAGCGCTTAATGTACCATTTTGCTTTCAAGCGCTTAAACTCCATTAAAACAGCACCTTTCAACTTGGGTTTCAGCGGGTCAACCTGCGCCGCCCTACCAGGTGCTCGGGCAGCACGGGCAGGAACCGCGAGGTAAATCCCAGGGTTTTCCCCAGGTCCTTCATAGCCGTAGCTGCCTCGACCGACACCCAGGGGCTTACACTCGTCCACTATTCAGCTCAACGTAAGCGCTTTCTGTGGGATAAGGGGGTCCATTTTGGGTCGATTAGGGGGTGTTCAGGGGGTGTTAGGAGGTGTGTAGGGTGTATTTTGTGTCAGAACTGGCTCAGAGTGAGCTGAAAAGTGGACGAGTGTAAGCCCCTGCGGACACCCCGGCCCCGCAGGCTTCCAGCGAGGCAATGGCTTCCTCGAATCAGGGCCGGGCAGATGTTGTTCGCCACGTCATGGGATGCCATTTACTGGTAGCGCAATAAACGAGGGTTCAAATGCGTGCCGATGAAGTGGCGAGCAATGGGCCTGGCAGACGTTGCTCGCCCTATGATAAGTCACCGTTTACCTAAATAGTTGTGGGTTCAAAATGGGTTTCGATGACAACGCGGGCAAAATGTGATTGTCCCTAGGCAGACATTGCTCGCCGCGTCATAGGATGCCATTTTTTCAAGAAACGACGGTTCAAAATACGCGTCGATGACGAGGCGGGCAACATGTACTGTTCGCAGTTTTCCAGGGTACCTCAAATGGCGGTCGCCAATTCTTGAGAACTAGACGGCCGAATCGCCATATTGTACCGTTGTATGGCAAATCTGACCGTCTATTTACTCAAGGTCTCAAATTCGAGACGCGTTGACCGCCATTTGATGTGCCTGGAAAAGTGCGAAGCTGGTCCGCACCTTGAAGAGGGCGACGGAGGGGGCGCACAGCTGTAGTATGCTGACGATGAGCTGTCCGATCAGTAGAGCCGCATGCTGCAACTGAAAGCTAAACTCGAAAGCAGTATTTCATATTCTAGTCTCAAGCGCTGACATGCTGAGACAGTAGGCGCTTTTGACACGAGTTTCAAGATTTCAACTGTATAAATACCGGCTTTATTGCCAGTAACACCATCACAACTTGAGGTACTATGATGCATCAAACAGTGAATGAGATGAAAGCGATAACGAACGACGACTATGCGAATCACGAGTTGGCAATGGGTCATGCCTGGAACGAGCAGTGCCCCACCCAGCTGCTGGTGCGCGGGGTCCACATTGTAGCGGCGCAAGTTGAAATTGAAAGCAACAGCTAAAAACAGCTCTATCGTATTGCATTTTGCCAACAGCAACCAGGCGCTTTCAACACAGCTTGCAAAGGGGGTCAACCTGCACCGCCGCACCACGTGCAGGGTGCCGGCGTGCTCGTGCATGGTGGCGGACAGCGCGCTGGCCTCACAATACATCACCGAGCCTCAGGGCCAAGTTTAGGGTTTAGTATTTAGGGTTTAGTATTTAGGGTTTAGGGTTTGGGTTTCGGGTTTTGGGATTAGGGTATAACACACCCCGCGTCATACGATGACTTTCATCTCAGGAAACGGGGATGTGAACGGTGGTCGATGACGTGGCGAGCGTGATCTAGTCCGCCGCACCTCGGCTTCCACGGCCGTGGCCGCGGCGTTGCGGCGGCGGTCACCCACCCGCTGCCACACCCGCCGCTATGGCCAGATGAACGTGCTCGCCACGTCATGTCATGTTGTGAAAATCAAGAAACGGTGGTCTACAGCAATGTGGCAGCGGCAGGCGTCTAACCCCTAAACCCTAACCCTAGACCCTAAACCTTTGCTGAGGCCTACCCGGCGCGCGGCGTTGGCGGCGGAGGTGGCTTCGCTGAAGCGCACCGCCACGTGGTCGCGCTTGGACCAGCGAATCACGTCACGCCAGGTGGCATCCACCGAGCTGCTCATTGGCTCAGCGCCCTCTCCAGCACCAGCACCATCCTCCCGGTCTTGCCCCGCGGCGGCGGCGGCGGCGGCGCCCCCCGCCAGCTGCACCAGGTTCTGCAAAACACCGCCGCCGCCGCCGCCGCTGCCGCCTAGTGGCCCAGCCCCGCCCGCCTGAGCCGCGGCATCACCCTGCGGGGCGCCACCGCCGCCAGCGCCGGCGCTGCCGCGGGCAGCTGCCTGTGTGCTCGTGGCGACCAACGCGACGGGGTCGTTGAAGAGCGGCCAAACCGGCAGCGGCCGCGGCATCTGCGCCGCGCACTCCAGGGTCATGGCGCCCAGCCCGATGTGCTGCGCGGCCAGGGCCAGGGCCCGCGCGTGCGCCTGCAGCGCCGCGCCAAGCCGAGCCATGGCGTGGGGGTACCGCGGGGGCAGCGTCATCGGCTTGGCCGATGCCGATGATCCTCCGCCTCCGCCGCTGCCGCCGCCGCCGCCGCTGCCGCCGCCGCCGACGACAGTTTGCCTATCGTGTGCCTCCCCGGCGTTGGTGTTGACCCCCACCGCCGGGTCGCCGGGTGTGAGGATCCATGCCCCGCCGCCGCCACCGCCACCGCCTCCCCCAATCGACAACCCCGCGGATTCCAAGTCCGTGTCCCTGGCCACCCACCCGTCCCCCAGGGCCCCGCCCCCATCACCACGATGAACCCAACGGCCACCACCACTACCGCCACTGTCCCAGGCGCCATCACCGTCCCCGCCCACAACGCTTCCGCTCCCACCCCCATCCAGATCCCCAAACGCAGTCCCACCACCCCCACCACCGCCACTACCACCACCAACACCTCCCGCACTACCGCCAACACCGTCGCCACCGTTCCCCGCCCACGCGCCACGAAGACTCACCCCGCTCGCGCGGTCCCACGCGTCCCCCGCCGCAAGGTCCCCCGCCGCACGGTCCGCCGCCGACACCACCCGCTGCGTGGCCGACACCGCGTGGCTCGACAGCAGAACTGCCACCACCAGATTGTACCGGCGCAAGTTGAGATTGAAAGCAGTGTCTGAAAGCGGTTCATCATATCCTAGTTTCCAGCGCTTAGTTTCAGGCGGTTGCAACCTGAGTTACGTAGGGTCAACCTGCGCCGCCCTACCAGGTCCTCCGAGTCCCGCGTGCAGGGGCTTACACTCGTCCACTTTTCAGCTCAACTTGAGCCGTTCCTTACACAAAATACACCCTATACACTCCCTAATACCCGCTAAAACCTCCTGGACACGCCCTAGACAACCCAATAATGCACCCCCTGACACACAGAAAGCGCTTACGTTGAGCCGTCATGTGAACGAGTGTAAGCCCCTGCCCGCGTGCTCGTGCGGACGTACGTACTGGCGTACAGACGGTCCACCAGGAAATTCGCCACGTCTATCCGCGCCTCCATCGCCGCGACGGAGTGCGGCGTCTCACGATCCATCACACTCTCCAAAGTCTCGCTCCCCCCGCTCCCGGCGGTGCCGGTGTCACGCTCCTCTACGTCTCGTGTCGGGTGCTCTGGGTCCAGGGTGTTGCGGCGCAAGTTGAATTTGAAACCAAATTTTGAAAGCGGTTTGCCATATTTCACTTTTAAGAGCATAATTCCAGGCGCTTTCAACGTGGGATTGATAGGGTCAACCTGCACCGCCCTACTAGGGCCGGTAGCACCGCCAGCATGAGCTCCGCCGCTGCCTCCCACATTCCCACCGCTGCCAGCCTGTTGGCCGCCGCCGCCACACGCGGCGTGGCCCGCGCCAGGTGTGCGCGCGTCAGGCGCTGGAGCAGGCGCAGGTAACCGTCCACCGCCCCGGCCAGCCACGCTCCGTCGCGGCGGGGCTGTTTCCGGGTCCCGCCGCCGCCGCCGCCGCCGTCCCCGTCCGCGGCGTCCTCCTTCTCGCCGAAGAGCAGCCACACGGCGTTGCGCCGGTGCGCCGCGTGACGCGGCGCGAGTGGGAGTGGAAGCGGCGCGCACGAGGCGGAGGCAATCGCATCGAGCGCCCCTTTCCCGGATAGATCCGCTGCCAATGCCTCTGCTGCCGCTGCCGCTGCTGCTGCTAGAGGCCTCGAGGACCCGCGGTGTCGAGGCCCGTGACGACTTGTGTTGATGTCCGCGCCGGCGACCACCGAGCACACCGTGGCCCAGCACAACTTCCAGCTCTCGCCCGGCAGCCGCGTGACGCCGCGCCCGTATCCCCGCACGTATCCGCCGCCGCCGCCGCCGCCGACGCCACCGCCGCCGCTGCCGCCGAAGCCGGCGCCGGCCGCGTCCCCCCCCGCCACCATCAACGGAGCCGTGAACTCGACGACAGCCTCCCATGCTGCAAGCTCGCTCGGGCCCAAGTCGTCGTCCCCATCCCCGTTCACGCCGGGGCCATCATCGGCGGCATCGCTCCCGAGCAGCGCCACCTGAGCGCGCGCCAAGTCCGCGGGCGGGAGGTGCCGCAGCACCTGCACGAGCACGAACGTCGGCAGGTCGCACAGCGATGGGGGACGGGTGCGCGTGGCCCCCGTCTCGTCCTGGCCACCCACGTCCTCGTCGTCGCTGTTTCTGGCGTCCTCTTCACCGAGTTTCCTCACATTCCCCTTCTGCATTTTGACTCCACGGTCCACGCGGCGAGGGAAAGCTCTGAGACTATCTGTCCGCCCCGAGTACGCGTAAGCAGACACGGAATCGAAAGCCGCGCAGCTGCTCTGACGCGGCGCCGGTGTTGTCGCCCGAGCGACGTGGACAGGATACGTGGACTCGGTGGAAAAAGATTTGAAGCCGTAAACCCTAAACCCTGAAACCCTAAACACTTGCTTACGTGGCACATTGGTGCCTACCGCTTCCGCCACGTGTGCACTCGGCGCACGAGTGGACACGTGGGTGTGCTGGGTCACATCAGTGCGATTGATTTTCAACGCGTGACTGCTGTCGCGTACGAGGGTCGTGATATACGTCACGCACACTCCGAGATGTTACTCTTGAGCGCGCGCCCCACGACAGTCGTCACGCCGCTGATGCCACTTGGCTACCTGTCTATAGTGCTATTGCCCGCCGCCCGCCATGGCGCAGGTGGCCCCTGTCGCCAGCGGACCCACCTTTAATGTTCGTGCCATTCTTGCCAAGGAAAAGGAAAAGCTCGCGACGGTTAAAAACCGGGAAGAGCATGCGCTCGCAGTCGTCGGTTCAACCACAGCGAACCGCGTCGACGCGCCCCGTGCGGGTTGCCACGGCCAAGAAAGCGCGCGACAAAGCGGGGAGGCGGGCCAAGGCGGCAGCAGGAGTGCCGCGTGTGCGCCGCCTGGCTTCCCCCGGCGCCGGCAGGGCCTTCCGCGTGCTCCCGGAACGACAACCGTTTTTTTCCGCGCAAGTCTTGTCCACGTCCGCGACACTCTGTAAAAGCAAGGCAGCATCAGCACCGCACGTCGAAGATTGTCTCAGCTCGGTCTCCGTTACATCCTTTCAGTATCGATGTATCCTCACTCGACACTTGTGTCGCTTATGAAACAGCACCGCACCTTGAAGACTCTTCGGTTACTCAGTTATCCCAGTCTCGAGTTGAGGCCCTGCACGACGGGAGCCGGGCACAGGCGGGTACGGGTACCACCAGCACCGACAGCAGCGCTCCGAGCTGACCGCCCTGTTGCAGCGCATGAGCACGCCCATGCTCGGCAACCTGGTGTCGTCGGACCCCGGCGAGCGCTGCGAGGAGAGGCACACGCTCACGTCATTATCCCGCCGCAGCCTCTCCGCCATGATCACGGCAGGGGCTTACACTCGTTCACGTTTGAGCTCAACTTGAGCTTACTTTACCCCTTTCCGCTCAACTGAGCTTACTTTGTCCCCCACATGCCCCAAATTAATCCGTGGATGTGTCCCGAAGGTGGTCAAGTCGAACTAACATGAGCGATGTGTCCCGAAGGTCCTCATGTTGAGCCGAAAAATGGACAAGTGTAAGCCCCTGGATAACGGCGCGGCAGACGCGGCGCTGGCATCGGCGCTGCGCCGCGCGCGGCACCGCACTCAGCGGCGTTGCGGTGCCGGAGCCGCCCGCGGCGTTATCAAAGGGCCGCCCCGCGCTGCTGCCCGTGCTGGAGGAGGACGAGGAGGCTGCCGCTGACGCTGACCTTTCCTCATCCTCCTGCTCCTCCGATGGCTGGCTGATTGACTGGTCGCAAAGAGTGTTTGCTATTACGCCAAACGCCATGTACGAGTGTGTATAAGGGTGGATTCGTGTGTTGTGAAGTGCAAACACGTGTGTAATATGTGTGATTATTAGGCCATGTAACATGTGTAACGTGTGTAAAGCGTATTAAAGTATGTATTGTCATACTGCAAATGTATAATTGTGTCAAAACCTTAGCCATGATGTTATATTAATCAAGCCTTCATCGCCGCCACAACGACCCGGGAGGACCTGTCACCTGTGTCTGGGGTGCTCCCCCCGCGGCGGCGTTCGCCCGGCTGACAACACTGCACATTGGCAAGCGGCCTTCACGCTCCTTCACACGGTGGCACGCTTCTACAAAAGTGCAGTGTTGGTAGCTTAATAATAAAACAGCAGTACCTGGCTACATGGCGCCCACCGGGGCTTCAGACTGTGGTCGGGGTGGGCGGGGCCAGGGCGGCTGAAAAGACATGTGCATGAGGCACAAGGCGGCTATATCATGGTAGTACATTCGCCACACAGCGGCAGTTTTTTTTATTATCATCGTTGGTCATCACGTCACCGGACGGTCCGTCATGATATCAGCGGACGCCGGGCGCATGATGTCAACCGGCGCGCGGCAGCGGCAGCTGCCCGCCCGACCCGAGGCTCCGCAGGCGGCTCCCGATGCGGCCGCCGCGCAGGCGCCCCGCGGTGCGCTCTGCGCGCGTGGGCGGCTCGCGCGCCACCAGGAACGCGTTCGTCTTGGGCGTGAAGCCCATGTTCAGGGGCTTACACTCGTCCACTTTTCGGCTCAACGTCAGCGCTTACTGTGGGATTGGGGGTGCGTTTAGGAGTTATTTAGGGTGTGATTAGCAGGTGTTAGGTGGTATGAAGGGGTGGTTTGGGTGTTTTTTGTTTCAGAAACGGCTCAAGTTGAGCTGTAATGTGGACGAGTGTAAGCCCCTGCCCATGTTCTCGTAGAAGCCCGCGGCGCTGGGGCTGCTGAGCAGCACCACGGAGCAGTCGCGCCCCGCCTGCTCGCGCATCATCGACACGAGCCGCGCGCCGATGCCCATCCCGCTGTGCTCCTTGCGCACCGTAGGGCAGGGCCGTACGTGCGTGAACGAGGCAGCTCAACCTGACCGTTTGCCCATAAGCTGTGACGGCAGGTAGGTCCCAGCAAGGGCCGGTAAAGTGACCCCAGAATTTACCGGTTAACAGACTGTAAAAAGTACTTTAGGGTTTAGAATTTAGGCCTTAGACTTTTACTTCACGGGACGACCCCCCTAATACCCCCCTACTACCCCCCTTCAATCGAAATATACCCCTCTTTACTGGAAAATTTTGGGGTCACTTTACCGGCCCTTGCTCGGACCTATCTGGCAGTTGAGCTGGAATGGGGACGCCGTGTTAGGCCCCCCTGGACTGCGGCAACAAGCATGGCGGCGGCGGCTGCGGGGCGGTGGTGTACGGGTGCACTACGAGAAAACTGTGAGAGGAGACCGCATGATGCCCTGCCGCGAGGTCGCGCAGGAAGCACACCCAGCACCCGTCGCACAGCGCCACCCCCAGCCCCACCAGCTTCTTCCCGTCCCACGTGCTAAGGCCCTCACTTGAGTAGTTTTTTCCCGCTCAACATAAGTTGTGTCAGAAAATAATATCGGAATAAAGTCCCATCCGTAAAAAACACCATCGTAAGGCCCTGCTGGACTTGAGCATACATAAGGTGTCAAGTAAGATGCTCGAATGGTATCAGGGACAACAGGCTTGAAGTTAAGCTTTAAAAGTACTCGTGTAAGGCCCCGAGCGGCAACTAGCAGGGCGTCGTCGGCGGCGGTGTCGGCGGCGGCATTGGTGTATTAGTGCACTATAAGCAAACTTTCAGGAGACGCCACGGCAGGCCCTAGACGGCAGCAACACGCAGGGCGGCGGCGGCGGCAGTTGTGTACTGGTACACTATGAGCAGTGAGGCATTAACCCATGAGGGAAGTGCGGCCCCGCCACGCGCTGACGAGGAGGTGCGTATCAGCGTCCAGCAGCTGATTGTAGCGGCGGAAGTTGAAGTTGAAAGCAGAAGTTGAAAGCAGTATGTCAAGCTTTAGTTTCAAGCGCTCAGTTTCAGGCGGTGTCAACTTGAGTTTCATAGGGTCAACCTGCACTGCCCTACCTGGTGCAGGCGGTCGGGCTCCAGCGCGTGCGTCGGCCGCGCCAGCTTGGCGCTCGTGAACACCGTACACCAGCGCCGTTCACTCGTCCCCTATTCAGCTTAACTTGAGCACCTATCCAGCTTAATGACAAGATGGTGAAACCACGTAGACACTTAGCGAGACTCAGTGCTAAGTCGTCTCGCTCGACCAATCAGAACGCTGCATTTTTACGACTTAGTATGACTAAACAGACGAAAGCTATAAATTTTCGGCCCTTGTTCACAAAATTAAACTCAAGATTCTTGAGTCAAAAGACGCCATATCACGATCACGCCGGATAATTGATGTGGTGACTTTTGACTCAAGATTCTTGAGTTGATTTTTTGGGCCAAGGGCCCGAAAATTTATAGCTTCGTCTGTTTGTCATACTATGACAAAGTGCGTGAGACCACTTAGACACTTAGGAACAAGTAGTACTAAGTAGTCCAAATGGAGCCTTCTGATTGGTCGAGCGGGCACTAAGTAGCACTAAGTAGCACTAAGTCTCACGAAGTGTCTAAGTGGTTTCACGCACTTTGTCATAATAATAATAAGCGTCTAAAAGCGTCCATCATTGGTTTCACGCACTTTTCATAGCTCTGCTTCAGGATCAGGTTTCAGGGACAAAACATCTCACGTTAAGATTGAGCAGCTCTGCCTCGCACGCGTCGCGGGTGGGGACATGGGCGCCGGCGCGGTACGCCACCCGCGCGCGCGCCGCGCTGCGCCACTCCTCCCACTCCCGCGCCTCGGCCTCCACGCTCGGGTGCACCCACACGCGCCAGCGTCACATCACAGCAATTTATTTTCAACACGTGATGTCCTGTCGCGTACGAGCTCAAAACGTCTTCACGTCTAGTCATGGCTCATGACTCATCGGCGCCACTCCCCAAGAAATTACGCGTTTTACCAGATCTGCTCGTCGCGTCGTCCAATAGAAATTGGGGATCTTGGATACAAACCTGCATCAGCATCGCGTACGAGTGTGTACGTCACTCACATTCCGCCTTGTTACACAGAAGCGCGCGCCCCACGGCAGTCGTCGCGCCACTGTCGCCGCCTGGTTGCCTGTATACAGTGGTTTGCCCCACCACCCGCCATGGCGCAGGTGGCCCCTGCCGCCAGCGGACCCTCTTTTGTCGTTCGTGCCATTCTTGCCAAGGAACAGGAAATGCTCGCGACGGTTATAAAACGGGAAGATCTTACGGAAGCGCACGGTTCAACCACAGCGAACCTTGTCGGTGCGCCCCGTGGGGGTAGCCACGGCCAAGAAAGCGCGCGCCAAAGCGGTGAGGCGGGCCAAGGCGGCAGCAGGAGTGCCGCGTGTGCGCCGCCCGGCTTCCCCCGGCGCCGGCAGGGCCTTCCGCGAGCTCCCGGAACGCCAACCGTTTCTTTCCGCGCGAGTCTTGTCCACGTCCGCGACACTCTATAAAAGCATGCAGCACCGCACCTCGAAGATTGTTTCAGTTCAGTCTCCGCTACATCCATGCAGTGTCAATTCATCCTCCCTCGACACACGGTCGCTTATAAAGCAGCACCGCACCTTGAAGACGCCCTTGAAGACGCTTCTGTTGCTGAGTTATCCCATGCTCGAGTTTGAGGCCCTGCTTGGAGGGAGCCGGGCGCGGGCGTGTACGGGTACCACCAACACCGGCAGCAGCGCTCCGAGCTGACCGCCCTGCTGCAGCGCATGAACACGCCCATGCTCGGCAACCTCGTGTCGTCGGACCCCGGCGAGCGCGGCGAGGAGAGGCTGACGCTCACGTCATCATCCCGCCGCAGCCTCTCCGCCATGATCACTGCGCGGCAGACGCGGCGCTGGCAGGGGCTTACACTCGTTCACTTCTCATCTCAACCTGAGCCGTGTCTGACACATAAAAACACCCTACACACCCCTAACACCCCCTCAGCACGGGCTACTCAACCCCTACGCGCACCCCTTATCCATAGACATCGCTCAAGTTGAGCTGTGAAGTGAAGGAGCGTAAGCCCCTTGTCGCTGGCACCGGCGCTGGGACGCGCGCGGCACCGCACTCAGCGGCGGCGCGGTGCTCGCGCCGCCCGCTGCGTTCTCTAAGGGCCGCCCCGCGCTGCTCCCCGTGCTGGAGGAGGACGAGGAGGTCGCCGTCGACGCTTACCCTTCCTCCTCCTCCGATGGCTGGGTGATTGACTGGTCGCAAAGAGTGTTTGCTATTACGCCAAACGCCATGTACGAGTGTGTATAAGTGTGGATTCGTGTGTTATGTCCAATATGTCCAATATGTCCAATATGTCCAATATGTCCAATACGTCCGATATGTCCAATATGTGCAATATGTCCAATGTGTCCAATACCTTAGCTGCGATGTTATATAAATTAAGCATTCAAGCATTCACCGTCGCCACAACTGACCCGGGAGGGCCTGTCACCTGTGCCTGGGGTGCTCCCCCCCCGCGACGTCGTTCGCCCGGCTGACAGCATTGTACATTGGCGAGCGAACTTCACGCTCCTTCACACGGTGGCACGCTTCTACAAAAGTGCAGTGTTGGTAGCTTAATAATAAAACAGCAGTACCTGGCTACATGGCGCCCACCGGGGCTTCAGACTGTGGTCGGGGTGGGCGGGGCCAGGGCGGCTGAAAAGACATGTGCATGAGGCACAAGGCGGCTATATCATGGTAGTACATTCGCCACACAGCGGCAGTTTTTTTTATTATCATCGTTGGTCATCACGTCACCGGACGGTCCGTCATGATATCAGCGGACGCCGGGCGCATGATGTCAACCGGCGCGCGGCAGCGGCAGCTGCCCGCCCGACCCGAGGCTCCGCAGGCGGCTCCCGATGCGGCCGCCGCGCAGGCGCCCCGCGGTGCGCTCTGCGCGCGTGGGCGGCTCGCGCGCCACCAGGAACGCGTTCGTCTTGGGCGTGAAGCCCATGTTCAGGGGCTTACACTCGTCCACTTTTCGGCTCAACGTCAGCGCTTACTGTGGGATTGGGGGTGCGTTTAGGAGTTATTTAGGGTGTGATTAGCAGGTGTTAGGTGGTATGAAGGGGTGGTTTGGGTGTTTTTTGTTTCAGAAACGGCTCAAGTTGAGCTGTAATGTGGACGAGTGTAAGCCCCTGCCCATGTTCTCGTAGAAGCCCGCGGCGCTGGGGCTGCTGAGCAGCACCACGGAGCAGTCGCGCCCCGCCTGCTCGCGCATCATCGACACGAGCCGCGCGCCGATGCCCATCCCGCTGTGCTCCTTGCGCACCGTAGGGCAGGGCCGTACGTGCGTGAACGAGGCAGCTCAACCTGACCGTTTGCCCATAAGCTGTGACGGCAGGTAGGTCCCAGCAAGGGCCGGTAAAGTGACCCCAGAATTTACCGGTTAACAGACTGTAAAAAGTACTTTAGGGTTTAGAATTTAGGCCTTAGACTTTTACTTCACGGGACGACCCCCCTAATACCCCCCTACTACCCCCCTTCAATCGAAATATACCCCTCTTTACTGGAAAATTTTGGGGTCACTTTACCGGCCCTTGCTCGGACCTATCTGGCAGTTGAGCTGGAATGGGGACGCCGTGTTAGGCCCCCCTGGACTGCGGCAACAAGCATGGCGGCGGCGGCTGCGGGGCGGTGGTGTACGGGTGCACTACGAGAAAACTGTGAGAGGAGACCGCATGATGCCCTGCCGCGAGGTCGCGCAGGAAGCACACCCAGCACCCGTCGCACAGCGCCACCCCCAGCCCCACCAGCTTCTTCCCGTCCCACGTGCTAAGGCCCTCACTTGAGTAGTTTTTTCCCGCTCAACATAAGTTGTGTCAGAAAATAATATCGGAATAAAGTCCCATCCGTAAAAAACACCATCGTAAGGCCCTGCTGGACTTGAGCATACATAAGGTGTCAAGTAAGATGCTCGAATGGTATCAGGGACAACAGGCTTGAAGTTAAGCTTTAAAAGTACTCGTGTAAGGCCCCGAGCGGCAACTAGCAGGGCGTCGTCGGCGGCGGTGTCGGCGGCGGCATTGGTGTATTAGTGCACTATAAGCAAACTTTCAGGAGACGCCACGGCAGGCCCTAGACGGCAGCAACACGCAGGGCGGCGGCGGCGGCAGTTGTGTACTGGTACACTATGAGCAGTGAGGCATTAACCCATGAGGGAAGTGCGGCCCCGCCACGCGCTGACGAGGAGGTGCGTATCAGCGTCCAGCAGCTGATTGTAGCGGCGGAAGTTGAAGTTGAAAGCAGAAGTTGAAAGCAGTATGTCAAGCTTTAGTTTCAAGCGCTCAGTTTCAGGCGGTGTCAACTTGAGTTTCATAGGGTCAACCTGCACTGCCCTACCTGGTGCAGGCGGTCGGGCTCCAGCGCGTGCGTCGGCCGCGCCAGCTTGGCGCTCGTGAACACCGTACACCAGCGCCGTTCACTCGTCCCCTATTCAGCTTAACTTGAGCACCTATCCAGCTTAATGACAAGATGGTGAAACCACGTAGACACTTAGCGAGACTCAGTGCTAAGTCGTCTCGCTCGACCAATCAGAACGCTGCATTTTTACGACTTAGTATGACTAAACAGACGAAAGCTATAAATTTTCGGCCCTTGTTCACAAAATTAAACTCAAGATTCTTGAGTCAAAAGACGCCATATCACGATCACGCCGGATAATTGATGTGGTGACTTTTGACTCAAGATTCTTGAGTTGATTTTTTGGGCCAAGGGCCCGAAAATTTATAGCTTCGTCTGTTTGTCATACTATGACAAAGTGCGTGAGACCACTTAGACACTTAGGAACAAGTAGTACTAAGTAGTCCAAATGGAGCCTTCTGATTGGTCGAGCGGGCACTAAGTAGCACTAAGTAGCACTAAGTCTCACGAAGTGTCTAAGTGGTTTCACGCACTTTGTCATAATAATAATAAGCGTCTAAAAGCGTCCATCATTGGTTTCACGCACTTTTCATAGCTCTGCTTCAGGATCAGGTTTCAGGGACAAAACATCTCACGTTAAGATTGAGCAGCTCTGCCTCGCACGCGTCGCGGGTGGGGACATGGGCGCCGGCGCGGTACGCCACCCGCGCGCGCGCCGCGCTGCGCCACTCCTCCCACTCCCGCGCCTCGGCCTCCACGCTCGGGTGCACCCACACGCGCCAGCGTCACATCACAGCAATTTATTTTCAACACGTGATGTCCTGTCGCGTACGAGCTCAAAACGTCTTCACGTCTAGTCATGGCTCATGACTCATCGGCGCCACTCCCCAAGAAATTACGCGTTTTACCAGATCTGCTCGTCGCGTCGTCCAATAGAAATTGGGGATCTTGGATACAAACCTGCATCAGCATCGCGTACGAGTGTGTACGTCACTCACATTCCGCCTTGTTACACAGAAGCGCGCGCCCCACGGCAGTCGTCGCGCCACTGTCGCCGCCTGGTTGCCTGTATACAGTGGTTTGCCCCACCACCCGCCATGGCGCAGGTGGCCCCTGCCGCCAGCGGACCCTCTTTTGTCGTTCGTGCCATTCTTGCCAAGGAACAGGAAATGCTCGCGACGGTTATAAAACGGGAAGATCTTACGGAAGCGCACGGTTCAACCACAGCGAACCTTGTCGGTGCGCCCCGTGGGGGTAGCCACGGCCAAGAAAGCGCGCGCCAAAGCGGTGAGGCGGGCCAAGGCGGCAGCAGGAGTG
>Ga0307489_10000569_pt1 | contig 22693 bp, 33 predicted proteins | sample SB12metaG_FD_202247 | JGI IMG/M metagenome (GOLD analysis project Ga0307489, IMG submission 202247) | Sea-ice brine microbial communities from Beaufort Sea near Barrow, Alaska, United States - SB 1.2 | ecosystem: Environmental > Aquatic > Marine > Coastal | place: USA: Alaska | collected... | reverse complement strand
GTTTGTATGGGCAAACAGTGTAAAGGTGATTCCGCCATTGTTGATCTTGGACGGGCCAATCATTATCGACTCGCGTTTCCGGTCAAATGCTTTCGGACCGACAATAACGGGTCGACAGATTCCGGAATGGAAAACCGTCCACATCGTCTTCGAACCATCTCCTGGCATCTTCGCCGACGCGACGCCAAGCTCCTCACGCCGTCACGTGACGCGCCATCTGACTAGCAGATGGACGCCTTCTGAATGGCGACTTAGGTACATTACCCGCGGATGTCCCGACAAATTAAGGCCGCAAAGTGCCAGCATAGATGGTATCAGCGTATTATTGAACTTTAGTGGCCCCGGAAACCCGTCTGTCTTCGCGGCATCTTCGCCGACGCTGACGCCATGCGCGACGTTGATCCCAAAATCCCGCCACCGTACGAGGCAATCAGCGTGTTGCGAGCGACGTTCCAGATATATCAAACGTGGGCGTGCCATTAAAACAACGACGCGTACGCCCGCAAGGTGCCGGCACAGACTGATATTGTATCAGCGTAAAATGTGAGCTTCTGTCAAGTTTGTGGCGCCCCGGAAACACACTGTCTTCACGGCATTATCGACGCCGCCGGCGCCATCCGCGCCGTTGTACAGTAACGCGCAGGAACATCAGGCGGCGAAGTTATTCCTAATGATGTCTCTGGTGTTTCATCCGCGGACGTGCTATGAAAGTTGGCTCACACACCGGGGTGCACAAACAAGAAGAAACACGGCGCGTCGCTCGGCGAAGTGGTGAGCTGCGAGGCTGAATCGGTCAAGAACTTCCCCCACATTTCGCAACACTCGTCGCGCGCGCGCTGGATTAATACCGTCGCGCGCAGCCGCCCCTTGGAACGGGTAAAGGGACGCGCGCGCGTGTCGTAACGTCGTAATCCTCCACGAGTGTGAGACGCGCCCGGTAACGGCCGCAAATGTTTGCCCCAGCTAGACCACAAGCTGCCGATTAAGATATGTTTCCGCGGGGCACACACTCATTCCAATGTCATTCCACCACTAACTCGACTTGTTGAGCAGGTATGCACCGCAAAGGCCGTGCGCCAAGAAATTGCTGCCGCCATGTGCATTGCTCACCCCACCAAAAAAAAAAAAAAAAAGGCACACATGTGTAGCAGCGCCGCCACTACGAACGCGCTGTCGCCGCCCGGTGGAACAAATTGATAAACCGCCTCAGGTGGAACATATTGATAAACCGCCTGCAACGCCGGTTTCCGGGACTCCTACGCGCAACCACCCGGGCCGCCTCTAGGGAACTTCTGGACTGAGTCAGCCTGGTAATCGATCAAGAGGTTCTGCAGAAATCTGGTCAGGGGTCAATTAGACACCGTATGATACTGGTATGCCGCCACGCGTCCATGTGCGGCGTTTTTTTGGCGCGTCCGCTTGTAATGCACATGTGGCGTCATTGGCAAAGCGTCCGGCGCCGAGTGTCATGGCGCGTCATTGTGAAGGACGGCGCCCACGGTGCCTCCGTCGGCGAAGATGCCGCAGAGATAATGATGATGCCGGGTGTCCGAGGCACTGAAGTTCAGAGTTTCGGAAGAAGGTTGACACAATCTATGCCGGTGCCAGGCGGCCTTGTGTGCCGTTTGTTATGCGCCCGTCCGCGAGTGAAGCACCTGAGACGTCATCTCCTGGGTCAATTGACATCGCGTGTCACTGCCAAAACATGCGCATGGCGTCCACTACGGCGATGTGCGGCACGGGGCTGTGCTGACTGTGGGATGGAGATTTCGGCCGTTTGTTGCTTGTTGGCCGTTTCAAGTACCGGACGGTCGGACTTTCCGTTTGGTCGTGGATTCGTTGGCAGCCATCGTCGTGCGGCCAATTCTCGTCAGCCCATCGTCTACAGGAGGCGGCGGGCGTCCAACCCCGCTTATCAGGTGCAGGCGGCTGTGGAGAACGACAGGCAGAAAGATGGACGGGAGCGGAGCTCGCAGAAAGGCGCGCGCGAGCAGAATCCAAACAGGAAAAGGACGACGCAGTTTTGAATTCAAAAGCATTGGACGAGGTGAAATGGTGCTGAAGTGCGACCGGGTGCGCGTTTGATACTCTGCGGAGTGGTGGTGAATATTTTCACCAGTGAGGTCTTGAAGCGCGCTGTTTCTTGGTCAGCGTCGCGACGGTGTCCGTGTGGAGGCCGAAGATTTACTCCTTGACGGTCTTCTTGGGCAGGAGGACGGAGTGAATGTTGGGGAGTACACCGCCGGCCGCGATGGTCACCTTGCCGAGCAGCTTGGAGAGCTCCTCGTCGTTGCGGATGGCGAGCTGGATGTGGCGTGGCACGATGCGGCTCTTCTCTGGGAAACGGGGAGAGCGAGAAACTTACGAGTCAGCACCGGTGCAGTGGCTCGACCGCCCGCAACGGAATCCAAGGGAGCAGGCCAGAGACCCTGGACAGGAAAGCATTTCACTGAATTCGAGAAATGCACATAAACGAGTGTTTCCAAAGTCAAAGCTGTGGGGATGGCTTGGCTCACGGGTAGAGGCGTGAACTCACTGTTGTCGCGGCTGGCGTTGCCGGCGAGCTCTAGGACCTCGGCGGCGAGGTACTCGAGCACCGCGGCCAGGTACACGGGCGCGCCCGCGCCCACGCGAGTGGCGTACTTGCCAGCCTTGAGGTAGCGCGCGATGCGGCCCACGGGGAACTGCAGGCCGGCCTTGGCGGAGCGGCTCACGCTCTTCTTGGCGTTCGTCTTGCCCTTGCCGCGTCCGGACATTGTGAAAGAGAGTTGTGGAAGGTGGGGGGTGAGGGGTGCGCGTGAGGAAATGAAGGTCGGTTCCTGATGGACACTGTGCGAGGCAAAAAGCGAAAAAAATAGCGTTATGCTCGACGTGGCTTTGTGCATTTCGGCCTTTTCTGCCTCTTTTTCATTGGCCAGACAGCGTCTTCAGCCAATCAGAATGCAGGGATGGAGGTCGCCCCCGCCCCAGCCAATCAGAAGCCGACGATTGGAGGGAAAATCGAGGTGGCGCCCTTTTGAACTGAAGACGAACGAGGAGGCAACAGCACCGGAAGTCACTTCCCTCCGCGCATTCTCTCCCCCCCACACAACTCTCAACTCAATCAACATGGCTCCCAAGGTTAAGGACGCGTCCAAGAAGCCCGCCAAGAAGACGGCAGGGCCTGCCGCCGCGCCGCCCCCTTTCCAACGCGCCTTCCGCTGCTCGCATCTTGTCCCAACCCACGTTTGCAAGTTTTGAAAATGTAGCTCACCAACCTTCTTTTTGAACCATCCCGTGACCCTGCGTTTCGGTCGCCAAGGGCGGCAAGGCCAAGCGCAAGACCAAGACCGAGTCCTACAAGATCTACATCTACAAGGTGCTCAAGCAGGTGCACCCCGACACCGGCATCTCCTCCAAGGGCATGTCCATCATGAACTCCTTCATCAACGACATCTTCGAGAAGATCGCGACGGAGGCGTCCAAGCTGGCGCGCTACAACAAGAAGCCCACGGTGACCTCCCGCGAGATCCAGACCGCGGTGCGACTGATCCTCCCCGGCGAGCTCGCCAAGCACGCCGTGTCCGAGGGCACCAAGGCCGTGACCAAGTTCACCTCCGCCTAAGCGCCGCGAGCCGCAGCAGCGTCCTCTCCTCTCATTGAGTGACGCCCAAAATACAAACCAGCAAACAGTCGAGCTCCGAGCCGACGCACACCATGGTGAAACTATTCACCACCACGCTCCCTGAAATATCACTCGCCACGCTCTGGTCGCTTTGCCGGCCGCGTCCTCCTCCCTGCCTCGGGGCTACTGGTTCGCTTGTCAGCTCAACGTTCATCGTTTGCTCACAGTGAAAAAACGTAAATGCATGCCGCGTCCTCCTCCATGGCCGGACCACTCGCTCAGATTCCAGCTCAACCTGGCGAGCACCGCCGCAGTAAGGCTCGCTTGCCGCCAGGCCGCCGGGCGTTGGTGTGATGCCTGTGTCTGCAGCCCTGCCCTGCTGTCCGCGACGAGAAACCGTTCGAAACTTGAAATGGTTCCGAATAATCGCCTGATGCATGCGGAAGCTTGCTTCTTCATCCGAACGTCGCTACAAGCGCCAGCTGCTTTCAATACGTGTAAGCAGTACAACTTGTGCAATATCGCGACCCTCGAGACTCCGCGTCGTCGCCTCGCTCGAAAGGGGTAACGAAAGCAATCGGTACATGAAAAATATGATGAACCGCTCTAAATCTTTGCTTCCAGTTTGAACTTGCGCCCTTACACAGTGGATTACTCCACGCGTCGTGCTCCTTCTGTTACACGCGTACAGGAAAGGTGGATACAATTAAAGATGCGTGCGTGCGTGCTGGCGTTGTGCGCCGCCAGAGCTCCTTGCCGTCGTCTTCGCGGGTTGGGAGCGAGTTTACCAAGAACGTTTCAATATTCTTAGGGTTTAGACGCGGGACGGGTTTGGCACTTCCTCCTCCTCAAACACTGCCGCCGCCCAGGGTCGTAGACTCGTGACTTTTCGGCTTAAACTGAGCACTCCTTATGTGATTCGTTGGTCGGTTGGGTGGGTGTCGTGACAAAGACGGCTCAGGTTGAGCTGAGCAGTGGACGAGTGGAAGCTCCTGCCGCCGCTGCCTCCGGGATGCCCGCCTGACCGCCGCCTCCTCCACCGCCGCCGCCTTCGCCGCCCGCCCCAGCCTCCGCCGCCCCCGCCCCGCCCACCTGGACGCCGCCGCCGCTGCCGCCGCCGCCGCCGCCCGCGCGCTTCACCACGAAGTCTTTGATGAGCTGGATGTCCTTGTGCTGCTCCGGTTCGTGCAGGGGTAGGTGGAATCTTCCCGGCAGCATCACAAACTCCTTGTCCGCGCTCCCCGCTATCAGGGGCATACACTCGTCCACTTCTCAGCTCAATATGAGCCCGGGGGCCCAAGGCCGAAGTCTGATGCCTCCTCATACGCGCTGACGCATCTCTCTGTCTCTCAACCTGAGCCGTTATTGTCACTGAAATCCAGTGAAACCACCCACCGTGTCCCGCAAAAAGCGCTCACGTCGGGCCGAAAAGTGGACGAGTGTAAGCCCCTGCCCGCCTCGTCAACAAACTTCTTCGACGCCTCAGGGCAGGTGCACTTGTCCAGGTCCCCGTGCAGCACCTCCAGCTGGGGCCCGGCAGATGTTAGGAGCCCATTATAGGGGGGGCAGGAGCCCAATGTGGGGGGGTCAGGAGCCCATTACAGGGGGGTCAGGAGCCCATTATGGGGGGTTCAGGAGCCCATTAAAGGGGGGTCAGGAATCCAATATTGGGGGATCAGGTGCGCTGCTCGCCAGGTCATCAGATGTCATTCAGCTCAAGACACTTGGGTTCAAAATGCGTGTCGATGACGTTGGCAGGCAAACATATATGCCAAGCCCCGCCAGCAGCGGCGTCTTGAACTCCGCGTACCGCGTCCTCAGGCTGTCGAACCCCTTCAGGATCTCGTACCCAACCTCAAGGAAGGGTGCGAGCCGGGGAGCACTACGAGGTGTGACTGGGAGGGAGACTGACTGACTGACCCGTAGTGTACCGGGTATTGTAGTGCTATAGTCACCTGACCAAACATAGTTGTAGTGATATGGTCACCGTACCGACCGCTTGTGTAGCATGATGGTCACCTGAACAACCATAGTTGTAGTCATATGGTCACCGGAGTTCAGTCCACGATGAGATCAGACGCTGTTGAGAATCCGAACCAATACTCGGAGAAATACGGAAAAAGAGGATACCGACCCCCCCTCTGTAGCGCTTGATCCAGTCACCTGATTGGCCTATGTCTGAATGTAAGCACCCTGTCACCTGATTGGCCAATATGTGCAACCCGCTCACCTGATTGGCCAAATGGGCTACTATATTGGCCAAACAGGTGACCGGAAGAGAGTTCAACATGGACTGAAGTCAGCGGACACAGGTGAAGTGATATGGTCATCTGACCTGTCAGCACTACGGTCACGACCCTCTGGCACCCCACCGAGGCACGGACGTCCGCAACTTTGATCAGCGGGTCGTTGACGTAGACCTCGATGGCCTCCTTTTTACACGGCCACCCCACCATGGATTTCCACTCATCCACCTCTCAACTCAACCTGAGCCGGTTTTTGTCACTGTAATCACGCAACACATCCCACAAAAAGTGCCTATGGTGAGCTGGAAAGCGGACGAGTGTCAGCCCCTGCACCCGACCTTCGGAGGATCCAGATCATGCGAGGAGCACACCACAGGGTGGCACTTCACTCAACACATGTGCAGGGGGGTGCGGGGTGAATGAGATTACTCCTGTCGCCAGTAAAGTCTCCACCACCCACTCACAGCAACTTAAGGTAGACCTAGGGCGTGTCCGCTTGGAATGGCGGAGGGAGTTGGTTAATGCTCACCATGTGAGCTCCTTGGGGTTTGGGTCTCGATGCAAATTGCATGATATCAAATAATTACACCCCCACCTTGTCTGAGTCTGACCATTCTTCGTCGAGAGCCTTCTCCTCATCCTCCTCTTCCTCTTCGGACTCGGAATATTCCTGCTGCTCTTCCTCTTCTTCCTCATCCTCCTCCTCTTCCTCTTCCTCTTCCTCCTTCTCCTTTTCCTTTTCCTCCTCCTCCTCCTCTTCCTCAGCTTCCTCCTCCTCCTCCTCTTCGTCAGCTTCCTCCACTTCCTCCTCTTCCTCCACTTCCTTCACTTCCTTCACTTTTCCTTCTTCCTCCTCCTCTTCTTCGGACTCGGAATCTTCCTGCTCCGACGACGAGCCGTCTGAATCTGACGGTTCGTCGTCGATAGCCTTCCCCCCATCCTCCTCCTCTTCCCTTTCCTCTTCCTCCTCCTTTTCCTCTTCCTCCTCATTTTCCTCTTCCTGAGCTTCCTCCATTTCCTCATCCTCCTTTTCATCCATTTCCTCCATTTCCTCATCCTCATCCTCATCTTCCTCCTCCTCCTTTTCGTCCACTTCCACCTCCTCCTCCTCTTTCTTTTCTTCCTCCTCCTCCTCCTCCTCTTCGTCATCTTCCTCGTCCTCCTCTCCCTCATCCTCCTGTTCCTCTACATGGGGGGGGTCCTCAGGGAGCCATGACTGGTGGTGGTGGTGGCGGTGCCGCACGGAGACGAGGAGAGGGGAGTCAGAGAGGAGATAGGAGAGGGGAGATGAGATGTAGGAAGGGGATACATGAGAGGGGATATAGGAGGGGAGGGTAGGCATGAGGAGGGAAGGAGGATGAGGAGAGGGAGAGGGGCAGGGAGGAGGGAAGGAGGAGGGGAGGGAGTGGGGAGGGGAGAAAAGTTTCAGTCAAGATTCGAAGAACGGCGATGGTGGGTGGGTGGCGGGTCTGGTGGGGGCGTGGAATGAGCGGCGAGGTGGGATGCGAGGACGACGAAACATGCAGGCGGGGTTGAGCCAGGGGAGGGACGACTGCGGGGGGCGGGGGGCGGGGGGCGGGGGTTCGTGCCGTCAGGGACCCGTGAGCGTGACTGGTGTGGCGTGGTGGTGTGTGGCACGAGTCAATCAGATTCAATGGGTGCCCACCAGGGGCGGACACTCGTTCTCTTTTCCGCTCAACTTGAGCAGTCTTTGTCCCCCATACAACCCAACTCAACCCATGGACGTGAACCGAAGGTGCTCAAATAGCGCTCTAACGTGAACGAGTGTAAGCCTTTGTTGCCAAGGCTGAGGTGAGCGTAGATAAAATGTGGGAAGCAGTTGGATGTATTTTTTTTCAAGTCCCACGAATCCCTCGCACCGCCCGAACCCCCGGAAGCCGGACACGTCTCTGCAGGCCAGCGTTCGGGCGAAGGGTGCGGACCTGGGTGTATATGCTCAGCCCCTCGGCGTTCGCGAACGAGCCTTCCGTCCTCGTGACCGGCATCGCGAGAAGGGGAATGACAAATGAAACGCTCCGACTTTCTTAGTTTCGAGATCGGATCTTCAGGAAACGGCCACCTGGCAATTTCTGATCCCCCCCGGCGGAGTGCGTTTCAGTTGTTAGTTCGGTCACACGGATACTCGTGCGGCGCCGAGCCGGGGCCCAAAGTGGCCGTTCGTCTTGGTGCGGCGACGCGGCTCGTGGAGCGTGGGGCGCGGGGCGCGGGCTGGCCATGGGTGTTCAGCTCGGTGCGGCGTGGGGGCTGGGTTGGCCGTTCGGTTTCAGTGTGGCACAGGGCGTACCCATGAACCCAGCAGCCGAGGTCTGATTGAGGTACCGTGGTACTGCAGGACGGAGTGCACTGGGGTCAACCTGTGGACATCTTGGGGTCAACTTGGGGCCAACCCTGGGTCAACCTGGGATCCGCCTGGGGCGAACCTGGGGTCAACCTGGGGGCACTGGGTGGCGCAGCACAAGCGGGAGTGCACGGGGCGAGCGGGGGCTGCGTATGTGGCTATATCGTCTAAACATATCATTTGCGAGGAGCTATCAATGATACAATATCGAGTGTCGCTGTCGTTTCCATCGGAGTCTGACCCGAGCCGCCAGTCTGACCCCGCACTGCCACGGCCACCGCTATTCTCACCGCCGCCACGCCACCATCGCTGCTACCCCCACCGCTAACCCCACCGCCACCGCCACCTCAACCGCCACCGCTGCCATGGCCACTGGTATTTTTGCCGCCGCCACGCCACCATCGCTGCTACCCCCACCGCTAACCCCACCGCCACCTTAAACCCAGTCTATGCTTGTGAAAATCAGTCGCTGAAGACCCTCATATGATTGGTCGAGGGCGTATCGATATCCTCTCGACCAATCATGTGAGGGCCTTCAGCGACTGATTTTCAAAAGCGGAGACTGGGTTTCACCGCCACCACGGCCAACCTCATGGCGTTTCTCGACCGGAGATGCGACTTCAACATCTGGCGCGCCGCCGATGTATGTGTATCCAAGCATGCCTTCTTTCAGGGCCTGAAACAAGTTTCAATTTCCAGCTCAACCTCAGTGTCGGGTCTGGTATAGAAGATATGGTATCGAATGCCGTTCGACCAATCAGAACTGTCCATTTCGGAAATCCCACCTAACGACTAGCCGAAAATCGGACCGGGTCGCCATCCTTGAGTCAATGGACACTCGATCTCGAGGAGATGCACAGGACATGTCCTTCCGACACTGAGATTAAGTGTACCGGGTACAATATGCTTTTTGCCTTGGATTGCTCCGCTCTGATAGGTCGAGAATCTCACATTCGTTACCAAATCTAACACTGAGTTTAAACATCTTCGACCTATTGACTCGGGATGACTTGAGAGGTATATCGTGTCGGGAATGAAGCCACTGCTGTGCTGGAAAGGGAACGAGTGTGATGCCAGGGGGGCATGTGCCCATTATAGAGGGAGGGAACGAGTGTGAGGCTATGACAAAGTGCGTCAAAGTGTTACGGAGCAAAAGCAAAAGCAAACAGCATGGATCAATCACAGGCTCGGATTTGAGTCGGAACGGTTTGATCCGAGCTTGTGATTTGCTTTTGCTTTTGCTCGTAACACTTTGACGCACTTTGTCATAGAGGGGACAGGTGCCTGTGATAGGGGGATACAATCATTGTGAGGCCCAACCTCGCTCCATGCTCTCCAAGACAGGCGTTGACGTGGTGGGATGGAAAGACGTGATTGGCTGGCTGACACTGACATGGCGAAAGGGACATGATTGGCTGGCTGTCGCTGACGTGGCGGCATTGAATGACGTGATTGGATGGATGTCCATGACGTGGCGACATGGACAGACGTGGTTGGCTGCTGTCACTGGTTGAGGTGGAATGTGAACTAGTGTGAGGCCCTGCCTCGCTCCATGCTCTCCAAGACTGGCGTTGACGTGCCCACGCCCGCGGAGTAGCGCCGCAACCTGAATCGAAACCGGGCTTTGAAAGCACTTCATGATATTGTAGTCTCCAGCGCTGATTGCAGAATTGCAGACACCGTAGGGTTGAGGGTTTATCGGGGTAGCGCCGCAACCTGAATCGAAAGCAAGCGTTGAAAGCACTTCATGATATTACAGTTTCCAGCGCTGATTGCAGAATTGCAGACACCATAGACGCTTTCAACACGGGTGTTGATAGTGTTAACCTGCACCACCCTGCCTCGGCTACTCTGATTGGCGGCCGGTAGACAGTCAATCCTCCGATTGGTTCCCTGTCGACAGCGGCTCCTCTGATTGACGGTTGATGGTCAGGCGCTTCTCTGATAGGTGGACTTTTGTCGGGCGCTGCTCCGATTGGTTGCCGGTCATTAGTCGCTTCTCCGATTGCTTCCCTGAAGTCAGTCACTCCTCCAACGCCATTCCTGAGTTGCTGCCATGCTGTGCTTTCTCTTCGGTCATCGCTTGGAGTGTTTTCCCGTGGAAGGTTTTCCCGGCCTTGGTGTAGTGACGCAAGTTGAAATTGAATGCAAACGTTGAAAGCGGTGCATCACACTTTAGCTTCAAGCGCTGAAACCAAGCGCGGTCAATCTTGGGTCAATCTGGGGTCAGCCTGAAGGGTCAACATGGGGTCAACATGGGGTCAACATGGGGCCCAGACGGGGCCAACCTGGGGTCAACTTGCACCGCCCTGCCTTGGTAGTATGACAGGGTGCCATGCTCGTCATCGATGAAGTCGTTTGCCTGGCCTCCAGAATCTGCCCAGGAGACCTGCCTCTCCCTGCTTGGGGTGTTTGCCCGGGTATTTGCTCGGGTGATCTGCCACTCCTGCCACTCCTGCCACTCCTCGATTGGGCTGTTTGCCTGTGCTCCGTAGTCTGCTTGGGCGGCATGCCCCTCCTCGCTAGGGGTGGCTGCTTGTCCTCTGTAGTCTGATTGCCGCTCATCGCTTGGGCTGTTTGCCCGGCCTCCGAAGGTTGATTGGACTGCCTGCCTCCCCTCAAACTCAACGTCTCGTTGCCGCCGCATCTCGTCGAATTCCCGATTAGTAAGGCCCGGTATCATTGACTCCCCCACGTCAGTGTGGTAATTCACCTAACACAATCCATAGGGTGAATCCACCGAAATGCTTGTGGTGCGTGATACCAGGCCTCCCGGTATCATTGGCTCCATCACGTCAATATGGTCATATACCCAAGCACGATGGCAATCGATATGGTAATCTAATGAACTGATGCCACTCGATATGCTCGGGGGGATCGATAGCAGGTAGCCTCACCGCTGGGAGGCCCAGGCCGCTGCCGCCGCTTCCCGCGCCACCCGTGCCGCCGCAGCCGCCGCCGCCTCCGCCGTCGACACCGCCTCCCAGGGCCTGGCTGATGCTCAAAACGTCCTTCAACACATGTGCCAATCCTCGTATCTTGAGTTCAACGCCACCCCGTGATGTTTCGCCCCAGGTAGAAGGACGCCTCAGGCCACTTTTGGTGGTGCAGGTGAACCCCAGGTTGACACCAGTTCGACCCTAGGTCGACCCAGGCTGACCCCAGGTTGACCCCAGGTTGACCCCAGGTTGACCCCAGGTTGACTCCAGGATGACACCAGGTGTATGCAGAGCCCCACCGCCTCCGCCCACTCCCACTGCTCGGAGCGCGCCCTCGCCGCCGCCGCCGCCGCCTTTGCTGTGGCGTCAGATCGGAGGGACGCCGCCGTCTCAGCCGCCAGCCGAGAGCCGAGTGAGCCGGTGGCGTCGGGGGAGCCGAAGGAGCTGACGGTGGGAGTCGCCGTGAGCGAAGGACTGACACTCGTCCACTCGGCTTGAGATAAAGATTTATCATGGGTACGTTGGGTGGTTGCAGTTTTCAGAAAGCGTTCAACAAGATCGTTGGGTCACAACTCGTCAGAAAATGGACACGAAACGGCTTACTGACCAAAACGGCTCAGGTTGAGCTGTGGAGTGCAAGAGTGGAAGCCCCTGCCGTGAGCCCAGAGCGGGTCTCTGCCATCGTCGATACCACCCGACTCCCGATGTGGCCGAGCGCGGGAGTCACCTTCATGTAGCGGCGCATGTTGGAATTGAAACCAAAGTTTGAAGGCGGTTCATCATATTGTAGTTTCAAGCGCTTAGTTCCAGGCGCGTTTAACATGGATTTCATCGGTTCCATCGGTTCCATCGGTTCCATCGGTTCCACATGCACCGCCAGACCTTGAGTCGAGTGCCTCCACCGCCGCCGCTTCCTGCCGCCGCCTGCCGCCCTGATGCCACCCCCGCCGCCACCGCCGCCGCCACCGACGCTGCATCCCTAGACTGTTTCCCCTTCCAGGCAGTCATCGCCCCACCCTCCGCCGCCGCCGACCCCTAGGGCCAAGTACATACCCCCCGCCCGCATTTAAGTCAATGAACTAGGGTTTGAAAGCGGCGGGGAGGGGCATTTCCTCGGCGATTTGGGAGGGTAATTACTGGGCCCCGCCGCCGCTGCCGCCGCCACCCCCCCAGCACTCCCCGCCAGCCTGCTCTCTGCCGCCGCGCACGCTGATTCAAACGCTGATTTCAGCCCTGCAATGCGAGCCGCCACTTCCTCCTTGACCGCCCCTTAAGGCCTGGCAGATATTACCCGCCACGTCATCTAACGCACTTTGTGTACTTATGTTCAACGAGCACGAAGGAGCTTCACATGTTGAGCATTAACCAACCCCCTTCATCATATCAAGCGGACAGACCCTAAGGTCGTTACGTCATCTTACGCACTTGGAACGCTAGTTTCTTGAGATAAATGGCATCGTATGACTTGGCGAGCAATGTCTGCCAGACCCTGCCGCCTCATGTTCCGCCAGACTCCTCGCATCAGCGGCGCCTTTCTCCTTTCGACGCTTTTCGGCCTTTCCCCCCTTCACCAACTTTGCGGGCCGCTTCCTGCGAAGGTCCAACGCCTCTGCCTCAAGCGCTGAAGCCGTGCGCGCCGCACCCTGGACCACACGCGCCATCGCCTGCTCCGATTTATCCGCTGCCCACTTGTGTTGCGCAGCGAGCTGCTCGCGGAACGCGCGGACCTGCGACCAGGCGCCAGGGTCGCTTTCAAATTGCTGAGCTGATGAGGTCTGCGAACCACGCATGATTAGGTCCCCTCGGCAAATTCTGAGTGACCCTTCGAACACGCATCCAGGGCCGTCGAACTATCCCCCAAGGCGCCACGGTCGTATCAGCTGACAATGCTCGCCACGTCATACACCGCACTTTGATCCCTCATTGCATGATCGAAACGACACTCTATGACGTGTGACAATGTATCGTCTTAGCCCCCACCTTTCGCGGTCCTCCGCCTTGGCTTCGAACGTGGCGAGCTCCAGCTGCATGGTCTCACGCTCCAGGCTGTAGTGGCGCAAGTTGAAACTGAAAGCAAAGTTTGAAAGCGATTCATCGCATTTCTATTTCAAGCGCTGAAACCAAGCGCGGTCAAGCCGGTGTCAACCTGGGGTCAAACTGCACGACCCTGCCAGGCGGGTGGCCTCCTGCTGCCGCAGGCTGGCCACCGCGCGCTCCTGCTTTTCCTTTGCTGAGGGCCTGATATGTAGATCCCGCCACGTCATCGACACGCATATTGATGCCTCGTTTCTTGACGTAAATGGCATCCTACTCCAGCTGAAGGAGTCCAATCAGGAGGTGTGGTGGATGCACTCGAGGTGGCTGGCCGGCAGGCTGAGGTGGATACAGACCAGGCCAGCAACCCTTCAGTTGGGCTTCTTTTGGGGTTCTATGTTACAGGTATGTTACATGTGTATGAGTTACCACATTGATTCGATGATTATGTTTGCAAGCAGGTCGATATGTGTGTTTGCCAGGCCCTGCCTGCACTGCCAGCTCGTCCCGCCCTTCCTGCAATACCAGCTTCCACTTCTGAAACGCTTTGGACAGCTCGCGCTTGAGCCAGGGTCAGCATAGGTCATGTTCGCCACGTCATCATCCAGTGTGTTATGGTGGCTAGTAACGGCCACAGTACACGGCTTCATATGACGCGCCAGGGTCAGCATAAGTGATGTGTGCCACACCATCATCCAGTGCGTTATGGACTGAACATTGTGGCTAGATACAGCTAGGGTCTAGGGTCTACTAGTAACAGCCACAATACATGGGTTCATATGACGTGGCGAGCATTATGTTGTCGATGAATACTTACAGTCTTTAGGATCTACCCGCTTGAAATGGCGGAGGGCACTGGTTAACACTCACCATGTCAGGCGCCTTGGGGCTCGATGAACGTTATAAAATAAATTCACCAGGCCTCACCTTACTCCAGAAGTTCATGATGCGCCCCGTTATGGCCGCCATGCGCCGCCGCTCCGTGGTGCAACCGCGCCAATCGGCGAAGCTCTTGGCAGCCAACCGATGGTGCCAGAATATTACCGCCTTCCGCTCCTGGCACGAGGGTCATTGAGAACAGGCATTCGACTGAGATGGGAGCACGACTTGGATCCGGGTGAATGCTCATATGGACGCGCAGGCTCTGTTCGTCGATTCAACGTCGGTCGAGTGCTTATTCTCAATACCCCCCCTGCCTGGCCGGCACGCAGCTGCTCTTCCACCACGCGCTCCGCCCACTTGTTGAAAGCCGCAACCTTTCTAGCGCTGCCCCACCGCACTATGAGCTTCTGCAAACACTGCCGTTGCCACTTCTGATGCTGTGTGGCGTCCAGCCAGCCCCGGAACGCGGACGCAGCTATTTTCCTTTTCCAATACGACATAGATCTGCGCAACATGGTGGCGGAGTCCCGGGACGCGCGGGCGTTGGCCCTTCTCGTAGGGGCTCATGGACAGTGCTCGCAACGTCATCACACGCATTTTCTGTCCTCGTTCCTTCAGTTGAATGGCAACATGTGACGTGGCGAGCACTATGCATCAGTCCCTACCTCCAGGTGGCGACGCTGCGCCGCAGCCGCCGCCTCATCCTAGGGCCTGCCACATAATGCTCGGCACGTCAGGTGTTGCCATGTACCTTCAGAAACGAGGGTCGTCAAATGGAGGACGACATGACGGGAAATACCTTGCTGTAATTGTCAGTATCTGGCAGTATATGTTGGTATCTGCCCTACCTAATCCACGCGACGGCGCCCTTAACGAGCAAACGCTGTTGGCGGTGTGAACCGACGCAGAGCTCGTGCCAGGCCAGGAGCGCGGCCTTGCCGCACCGCCGCACGCATCGCCGCCGCAGGTGCGCTGCCAACCGCTCCTGCCAAAGCCCCAACTGGTCGGCGACGCTCACCACAGCCTGCCGCGCCAGGCGGAGCCGGCGCGCGGTCACCTCTCAATAGGGCCTGGCAGATACTGCTCGCCACGTCATAGGATGCCATCTGACTCGACAAACGAGGGTTCAAATTGCGTTTCGATTTCGTGGCTGGCAGATATTGCTCGCCACGTCGAAGGAAGCCATACCAGGGGGCAACACGCGTTGGATGACGTGACAACTAATACCTGCCAGGCCTGGCAGATATTGCTCGCCTAGTCAAAGGATGCCAAACCAGGGTCCGAAATGCGTGTCGATGACGTGGCGGGCGATATCTGGCAGGCCCATTGAACCCTCGTTTGGCATCCTATAGGATGGCGGGCAATATCTGGCAGGCCCTGCCTCCCGCTCGAAGACGCAGCAGCAGGTGTTGGCGCAGTGTTCCGCCGAGCCCTGGTGCGTGTGAATCTTCGCCACGGGGCGCATCAGCAACCCGTGGTTAGAGCCTGTCAGATTTTGCTCCCCACGTTTTCCAACACATCATGAATTACTCCTCCGCCTCTCCCATCTCACCTGCTCCCTCTCCCCAACCCCCATCTCACACTCGCACACTCCTCATCCTCTCTCTCCGACCCACCAACCCTCACAAACTCCTCCTCCTCTCCCATCTCATTGAGTCAAATGGCATCCTATGACTTGGTGTGCAACATCTGCCAGGCCCTGCCCGTGGTGCTTCATGATGTCGTCGATGCGCGCAATCTCCTGGCAATACGGTAGCCGCCGCGGCGCCGAGGGTTCGGTGACAGTCACCTGGCGCTCGGGCCCTCCGGCGAACGCGGCTTCCACGCCTTCCTCCGCGGCGTGCGTTCGCATGGCACCCAGGAGGCAAAGCCTTCCCTAATAACTGGCGCACTATGAGCACACAGTCAGGTGACGCCGTCGGTGGTGGCAATGGTGCTGGCAATAGTGGTGTCAATAACGGTGGCGGTGGCGCCTAGACGCCCCCCCTGTCGCAGCGGGTGGTGGCAACGTCCGGTGGTGGCATTGGCTTGCTGGTTGGTGGTGGGAATGGGTGGCGGGCACCTTGACGCAGCGGTGGCAATGGTGTACTGGTGCACAATGAGCAGACAGTCGGCTCTTTATGTGAGGCCCTGCCAGGAGGCGCGGCGGGTCGGCAGTCTGGTCGTCGTCGCGCGAAGTGGGCCTGCCAGCGCCATCCGTGGAGGGCACGGCGACGCTGTCGACGGGCTTGGCGATGCGGTTGACCACAGGCTTGGGGACGCTATTGTTGAAGGCGGGCTTGACGACGCTGCTGGTTGGCTTAGCGAGGCTGTCGGGTGGTTTAGTGATGCTGTTGACGGCGTTGGCGCCTGCTTTGAGGTACAGCTTCTTGGGGAGCGTCTCCACGGGCGACTGCGCGCGCATGCGGCCGCGCGGTAGGGACCGCCCGGGTAACGCAGCGACGTGTTGGAAGGGGCTCTTTCTGGCTTGCGTCGTTGGTGCCGAGATTTATATGCGCAGGAATTAAGAGAGTTTGACCTCGTGTACCCGGACATCTGACTCAGAATGTCGTTGTGATTGATGCACGCTGTCACGCACGCAACGACGGCCTCGACTGCCGGCTTGAGTTGCGCGCGTTGGGGCCGGCGCGTCACACCCTGCGACGTCAAGGCGGGCTCCCGAATGCTCAATGTGAAAAGCTTGCTTTGGTTGGAGGGTTGTCGGGGAGCCCCACCGCTCGGGGACGCCTTGAACAGCCGCTTGGGTTCAATGGTCATCTTGGATGGGTGGTCTGTGGCGTCGCCCCGTGAAGCGTCGGTGGCGGAGCGTGCCGGCCGCGCCGCTCGCGCCTCCGAGAATGGCGATGCCGGTGGTGTTTGGTCGTGGACAACAACAACATTTTAAACGGCCGGCGGATCCCCCCCCCATGCATGTCGACCATTATTCCATCACCCCAATACTGTAAGCGCCCCCATAATTATGCATAAAGAAGGGGTCACTTGCTCTTCCGAGGTTTTAGGTCAAAAGTCTCGCGCTCGACCTTAGCATCGCCACTCCCGGGCGCCCTGGCAGCGCGCGCGACGCGCGCTTGATGAATGCAGCACTCCGCGCCTTGACGTCCGCATCATCATCGTCATCCCGCGGCCGTGTCGCCATCCAAGCGTTTCGATTCACCACCCGCGCCCCGGGTCGCCACCCCCAACCCTACCCCTCCCATCTTACCCACCGCCCCAACGCCGCCGCCGCCACCGCCGCCCTTCACCCCTCCTCCTCCTCCTCCTCCTCCTCCTCCACCTCCTTCACCGTCCTCCCTCTGCGTCGTCAACTCCACATAACAGCGGCGGCGGCGGCGGAGCCGAAATCGTCAACGCAACCGGGTGAAACAGCCCGGGCGCGGCGACGTCGTCAAGCGGAGGGCACGATGGGAAAGAAGAATGGTGGCGGCGGTGCCAAGAATGAAAACCACTGTAGGGTCCTTCTTCTTTCCCCCTCTCCTCTCCCTTCTCCCCACTCGCTTTTCTCTCCTTTCTCCTCTACTCTCTCTCCTCTCTCCTCTCCCTTCCCCCATCCCCTCCCTCCTCTCCTCTTTCTCCTCTCTACTCGCTCCTCTCTCCTCTTTCCCTGCTCCTCCCTACTCTCTCATCACTCCTCTTTCGCTCTTTCTCACTCTCTAGGTCTTAAACCCACCCAGTCTTCAGTCCCCCGTATGACCGCCTCCTGTCCCCTCTCCCCTCTCTCTCTTCTGTCCTCTCCCCTCTCTTCTCTCTTCACTCCCCTTCCCCCCTCTCTCTTCTTTCTCCTCTCTCCTCTCTCCTCGCTCCTCGCTTATCTCTCGTCTCTCATCTCTCCTCGCTTCTCTCTCAACTCTCCTCTTTCTCTCTTTTCTCAAACCTAGTCTTCAGCCACCGCGTCTTGACCACCCCCGAGAACAACGGTCCACTATGATCAAACAGTCAGATTAAGCCACCATGGGTCTCGGCGTCGACCCTGCCGCGCGCAGCCGAGGCTAGGGAGGCGCGGGACGCGCGCCTGGGCAAAGCCTATTTGCAAATCATGGGGCTCGGTAGGGTCTTCAACCTAACAACTTAACCTAACTGTTTGCTCAGGGTGTGCCGGTGTGCCTGTACAAGCAAGCCGCCTCCTCTTCTCTGGCCTGGCCTCTCGTTCCCTCACTGTTTGCTCGTAATGTACCAGTGCACCCGTACACCTCGTGCAGGCGGGCACTTCCTGTTTGCAGAACATAGGTCTTGGCAGGTCCTTGCGTAGACGAGTCCACTTTGGTTTTGGTTTGTCTTTCGCTTCGAACACATGGCCGACGTATCTGGGGTGCGCTAGCGCTAGCTTTGGGTTCTTCGGAATCCTTCGCTTCGCTCTTATCGCTCCCTTCATAGCGCGGCCCACATCCACCTGTAGGGTATGCTTGCGACAAGCACACGGCCTTTTACAGCTGTGCGCTTTACTTTTCTGCGACCCACATTATTTTTTCAACTCAACTTTGCTCCGTTTGTCCCCGATAGCATCATCTTATCCCACTTAAACTCTGTGTCGGGGAGACGTGTTTCTTTAGTCTTTTATGCCATGTTATTCAGTCGGTTTGGGGGATGAGTTTGATTCGGTGGCCGGTGAATGCCAATATACTGCGTTATCTTCCCACTGCTGCGGGGGTCACGGTATCTTTCTCAGAAGAGAGCCGCCCCGTGCCTGAGGACACTAACAACTGAGGAGGCCTCCATCACGTTTTTGGTCTATTCAGGGGGGGAGATAGGCCGTTGGTCGCCGGGTGCCATGCGATTACGATTCGTTTGTTTGCACGTCTTTTGGAAACCTGAAACCCTTCGTTTGGATTTGTTTTGTTTCATTTTGTCATACCAGGACTTGAGTTGAGCTGGAAGAAACACCTATGTAAGCGGCCCTGCTACTCGGCACCGACGCGGGAGACACCTCACCCTCGGTGCTGCTGTTCACGGACAAGAAGCGGTACGTCTTCAACATCGGGGAGGTAGGGCCTGGCGGATAGTGCTCGCCACGTCATCCAATGCGCTTTGAACCCTTGTCTCTTGAGAATAAAACAGCACTCCATGACGTGGCGAGCAATATCCGCCGGGTCCTAAGGAGAGGGGTTCCAGCGCTTCTGCGTCGAGCACGGCGTCAAGGTCAACAAGCTCAACCATGTCTTCCTCACGCGCGTGTGCGGCAGGGAGGCTTCCACTCATTCCCTGACTGTTTGCTTATAGTGTACCAGAGTTACACGGCGTTAAGGTCAACAAGCTGCCGCAAATGTTTCCTCACAAGAGTGTGTAGCGGGGCCTTGCACTCCTTTCCTCACTGTTTGCCCATAGTGTACCAGTGTCCCCAGGTCAACCTGCTGTCGCGTGTGTTCCTCTCACGAGTGTGCTGCATTGCCTGTTTGCTCATAGTGTACCAGTGTCCCGGGTGAACAAGCTGTCGCACGTGTTTCCCATGCACGTGTGTTGCAGAGTCGCCGGTCACTCGATAACTCACTGTCTGAGTTGTTACAAGAGGCTCATTTGAGCGATTGGAGCGATGATTATAAAACTACGTCTTGAAACACACCTCTGAGTTTTATATTCCGATCAGCGCGCGACGGTGCAGTACGCTGGAAACACTTCGGTGTAGTACGCTGGAACCGCCGCCGCGCGCCCTCGGAGCTGTGAGGACAAACACACCACCAAAGTATGAGGCTCCACTCTGCTGCAATATTTTTGTTTTTCCCGCCTGCACCCTCCTCCTCTTCTTCCTCCTCACCCTCCTCATTCTACCCCATCTCCTCCTCCTGCTTCTCCTCTGCCACCACCTCCACCTTCTCCTCCTCCTCCTCCCCCGCCTCCACCTCCTCCTCCACCTCCCCTGCCTCCACCTCCTCATCTGCCCGCACCCGCCCGCCGGGGCTTCATCTAGTTGTTCTTCAGACTCGGGTCCGCCCGATGTGTCTGCGGTACCGTTCCCTTGAAGCCAAAGTGCAAGTGCCCGGAGGTCTTCGAAACCCTTTGGGCGCGGTCGCGCTACATTCTGTCGCTATCATGGCTTGCCCATTCTGGGCTTTTCATGACGTAATGTAGCGTATATGCAATCCTATATTTTTCCCACCGGGGCCAGTGCGAACGCCTGGTGCTTCTTTGTACACGCAGCTGTTTTGCGAAACTGTCCCAACCTCTTATGATGAAGGTTTAAACTTTCGTTCTACCTAGGTCCGTGACAATGCGGATCTATTACCTTGGAGAACTGAGGAGATTGACCCGACACGCAACCCGGTTGTCTGTGCACCAAACATGCCCTCAAACAGTCGACAACGCCTCCCTGTACACATTCTTCCTGGCATTCCAACTGTTAGCTTTTCAGCTCAACTTCATTTTCGTTGCCAATGCTAATGACTGGAGTGTTTATGATGATTCATTTTCCATATCTTAGGACACCTTCGGAGCTTGTTAGCCCTTGCACTGAGAACAAAAGTCTTTACTGATTCACTTCTGGTTCATCATTGGTTGCTAGAGGATTCTTCGGGATTCTGTTTTTTCTGTTTTATACCGCAACCATTCGGTTTGTTCTTTTGCTGTGTTGCGCTTCTTACCCCCGTCTCGCACGATTCCATGTGGTGAATGTCGGTTTATCAAAGGGAGCCTGAGACGAACGTTGGATTTTTTAGGACACCTCCGCGAAACACTGCGGAGCCTTCCCCCTTCAAACACTGGAAGTTGTGAGCCTGCCCTGGCCAAATGTCTTCTATCCATTGTGCCTGGGGGCTACATCAATTACCCGGTGTCTGTCAGTTGGCTACAGTGCGTCAAAGCACTTTGCGACTCTGCGTGCTAAGTTCTCCCGTTCGACCAATCAGAACTGTCCATTTGGACGACTTAGCTCTCAAAGCTGCTAAGTCGCCAAGCGGTATGACACCCTCTGTCATAGGATTCCCTGAAACCACTCTGGTGCTTCAGTTCATCTGGAACGATGTCGATTTTAAGGCCCTTGTGTGAGGTCAAACGGCAGGCGGGTTGACGGGCATGTTGCTGACGATGGCGGATGGCGCCACGGAACACCACGTCGATGAACCGGAGTTGCACATTCACGGCCCGCCCAGAACTGAGCGCCTCATGGGTGGGGTGGTTGCCTTGTGTATGAGTTCCCACGAAGGCGTTGCTTTCATATATGACGTTTAAAGACAAGCCCACGTTCGGAAATATGTTTCAACTCAAGGAGTCTTGAGCTAAAAGGTCCTAAATGTACATTTTCGAACGTCGGCTGTCTTTCAATGTCATACATAGCTCTGGCTATTCCTTGATTCCGATCTGCAGTCTTTCAGTTCATATTGTTCAGTCGGTCGGGTGGGTGGGAGTTTGCTGAATTCGATTCGGTGGCCAGTGAATGCCAATATACTGCGTTATCTTCCCACTGCTGCGGGGGTCACGGCATCTCCCTCAGAAGAGAGCCGCCCCGTGCCTGAGGACACTAACAACTGAGGAGGCCACCGTCTGACTAACAACTGAGGAGGCCACCGTCTGACTTTTTGTTTTTATCGTTGCCGATGAATTGCAATTACTGCGTTATCTTTCTTATTAGCTGCGAGGGATCATTACTTTAACAGAGTATATTCACGATCCTCACCAGCTGAGGAAACAAAAATACATGAGGCAACCACTCGACCCGCTTTGCTCGCATTTTGTTTGTTTGGAAACTTTTATTGGCTCGGGATAACCTGTTGGCGAGTGACGAGAAAACAATTCGGCGGAGAGCCATTCATAACATGACTCAGATGAATTATCCGCTTAGTAATTGACGCCACCAACCCAGGCGTACTAGTTCCGATCCCTGGCTGCCTTTTTACCTCCACCTCCCGTGCGTTGGCCGCGGCCACAGCCACTGATGACATAAGTGACGAAATACACTACCAGATAAATGAACATCATTGATTACTAAACGACAAACCGTGCCGAAACGTCTGATGGTCGAGCGGGAGAGATACCTGACTCCAGATGATGACAAACCACAGTGGGAAAATGACTTTCCATTGATTAATCTACAGGCACAATATTCATGCGTCACTAATCCGATATGTCATCAGTCTCTGCAAAATTCCAAGCTAACAGTCCGGGCCCATACACTGGGTCAACCTCAGCCTGTTCCGAACACCCCAACCTTACACCTGCCAGTTTAGGGGGTTTAGCCGCTACATGGAAGACCTGTAGAACCCCCAACACTGAGTTCGCCTCAGCTTTCTCCGTGCAACCCGATCGTACACTGAGTTGATATCGCACTGACTCAATCTGATCCTGCTCCGTGCTCCCATACCTTACACACCGGCGCTGTGCAGACGCTGGTCGGCGGGCGTGGCGTCAAGACCATCACGCACCCCTTTCCGCTCATGACCCCCAACACGATGGCGGGCAGGGACTCGTGAGTAGTGCTCGCCACGTTGTCAAACGCATTTAAAACCATGAATTCTGTCAGAAGTCAACCACTGTACTATGTACTGCGGGTTCAAGTCCCGCCGGATTCATCTATCCCTCTCTCCTCCTCCTCCTCCTCCTCCTCCTCCTCCTCCTCCTCCTCCTCCTCCTCCTCCTCCTCCTCCTCCTCCTCCTCCCAAGAGGAATGCAAAAACTGAATCTGTGCCCGAGTTGGTCTAAGGGGGTG
>Ga0307489_10000568_pt1 | contig 22695 bp, 32 predicted proteins | sample SB12metaG_FD_202247 | JGI IMG/M metagenome (GOLD analysis project Ga0307489, IMG submission 202247) | Sea-ice brine microbial communities from Beaufort Sea near Barrow, Alaska, United States - SB 1.2 | ecosystem: Environmental > Aquatic > Marine > Coastal | place: USA: Alaska | collected... | reverse complement strand
GCGGCCACCGCCACCACCCGCGCCGCCGCCGCCGCCTCCACCGCTGCCGCCGCCGCCTCCACCGCCGCTGCCTCCACCGCCGCCGCCTCCACCGCCGCCGCATCCCCCGCTGCCGAATCCGCCGCCGCCACCTCCGAGGACTCCCAACACCCGCTGCTGCCACTACTGCCCACGCTGCTGCGTCTGTTGCTACCTGATCTCGTTGTCCCCGCCCCCGCCGCCGCCAGCGCCCCCCTGATGTGCGTTAGCGCGTCGTCCCGCGCAGTGAAGAATGAAAATAGCCACGGGTGTTGCACGCCTTGGATGTAGACGAGGATCGCTCCGAACGGAAACAGGCCGGGGCTCGGCGCCACGTCCACAACGTTCAGCATGGGAATCGCGAACTTGGTCTTGTCCGGAGGCGAAGCAGCGGCACCCCCCGCGTCGCGTTTGCGGAAGCAGAGGAAGTTCGTAAACACAAACATCTCCCCCTCGTAGGGTCATATAGTCTACATCTGTGTTTTGCTGACTGTTTGTTCCAAGTGTACACGTACACACTCACCCCCAGTTCCCCAAAGTGTACTGGTACACATCTGGCTGCCTCCCCTCCCTCACAATCCTCGCCACGTCATACACTGACATTAAACCGATGAAGCACGGATCTAACGTGTGAGGGATGACGGTGGGCGTCAGGGAGAAGGAAGGCGTTCAGTGTGCGGCCCAGGGTTTAGGGTTTAGGGTTTAGGGTTTAGAGTTTTAGGGTTTAGGGTTTAGGGTTTAAGGTTTAGGGTTCCGTGTGCGGCCCCACCCCCGTGTCGAGCGGGTTGTCGCCCTTGCAGCAGTCGAACACGGCGCTCAGCGCCTCGGTGTAGCGGCGTAAGTTGAAATTGAAAGCAAGCCTTGAAAGCAGTTTAATCTATTATAGCTTCAAGCGATTAATCCCAGGCGCTTTCAACGTGGGTTTCATAGGGTCAACCTGCACCGTCCTACCTCGCCTGCCGGCAGCTTGAAGATGGGCCGCGCCGCGACGGAGATTGCCTCCCGCTCCTCCCTCGTGCCAGGGTGCACCGGTACACTATGAGCAGACAGTCAGGTTGAGCCCAAGAGGGAACGAGTGGCCAGGCCAGGGAGGCGGCTGCGGCGAGCAAGTAGGGTACACTGCCCGGGGCACTGGTACACTGGTGCCGCCGAGGGTCATCATCCGGAGGCGCGGGAGCACGATTGCCCGTGGAACGAGGTCACGTGTTCCCAGGCCGCTCTGGGCGGGCACCTGAAAACGGGCAAACAGTGAGGGACGAGCGAGCAGCAAGGGGGGTTTAGGGTTTAGCGTTTAGGGTCTAGCGTTTAGCGGGCGCGGCCCCGCCCGGTGGCGCAGCGGCGGAACAGCATGCCCAGGTCGGCGCCGTCCATCAGGGGGCGCGCCATTGGCGGGCCAGGGTTGGCCTTCGGACTGCGCGACGCCGAGGGGGATGCAGCAGCACGAGTAGGTGTCCTCGTCTCGTGAACGTCGCTCCGTTGCTCCAGGCCACTGCCGCCGCGGCTGCGTGGGTGGGAGCCCCCGCCGTCCTTGACAGGGCTGGGGCCGGGGGTGCCCGGCACGCTGAAGCTCGGCTCACTGGCTTCACGCCTGGGTGAGCCACCGCCGTCGCCGCCACTCTCGCCGCTCATTGCTCGCCCGTAGAGTCCGCCGCCGCCGCCGCCGTCGCCGCTGTCGCCGCTTCCGTTTCGTGTATTTGCGCGGGCTAAGCGGGCAGCAGCGAGTTTGCCGTCACCCCCGCCCGAGCCGGCATTGTCGCGGGCTAAGCGGGCGGCGGCGAGTTTGCCGTCGCCCCCAACCCCGCCCCCGCCCCCGCCCCCGCCCCCGCCGCCGCCGCCGTCGGGAATATAACCCGCGCCCCCTCTAGAAGCGGCGGCGGCGGCGGCGTCCGCCGCGAGGCGGTCCCGCTCCGCGGCGGCGCCGTGCCCCACACCGCCGCTTTTCACCTTGTCGCCCTGCACGGTTTGCAACACCGCTTTGAGCTCCGCCCAGCTGATGTTGTGGTTGTCGACGTTGATGGTCTGGTCGCGCGCCGCCGCCATCAGCCGCGCGCACGCGATGTGCGCGTACCGCCCCGCGCTCAGGGCCCCACAGACATTGCTCGCCACGTCATAGGATGCCAATTTATACCTCCCCAGGGCCTGGTAATACTGCCTGCCACACGCCATCAAACTCAAAAGCCCCGGCAGACACATCAGGCATTTATGATCTCAAAGAAACGAGAGTTCAAGATGGGTTGGATGACGAGGCGAGCAACGACTTGACCAGCCCTACCCGTGTCGTCGCACTGCCGCGGGGCATTACTGCAGTCCTCCTCACACAGGAAGCAGGTCTTCGCCGCCCCTCACAGGAGGGTCGTTGAGAACACCGACTCAACCGACGTTGATTGGACGAACCACCACAATCGGGGTCCCTACCTGGGAGTACACGCTCATACGACCTGACGAGGATCTGGAGTACTCCACCACAGACCGAGCCTCGTACGTCGGTATGAGCATTCCACCCTGAGGCGAGTCGTGCTCCGTTCTGCGTTCGAGCGGTTGTTCGCAATACCCCACCCCTGCCTGCCGGCGCCGGGTGCCGATACGAGTACATCTCTTTCTTTCGTCCGCCGCGTCCTCCTGCCTCCCCTTCACCGTTGTTTCAAGTCGCTGATGAGCGGGGGCAGCGCCCGCGCGGCTGCCGGCCCTCGCCGGGGCCCGGGGGGTCCAGGGCGCGGCACGCCAGCGACAGGGTCACCCCGCGCTGCGCGGCTCGCAAGGCAAGGTGTCCTGTCGCACAACGAGGAGTCACCCGCTCAAGATAACGATCCGGCAATATTATGCGGGCGCCCCGCATAAGGATTTCCGATTGAGCGCTATTCGTAAAAAGACGCTGACACCTGGAAAAATGGCGCGCATGGCGTCAACGTTGGAAGTTGGCTAACTACGAAACAAGTTATTCGTAAAGAAATGTTTCACCTGACAACACTTGAGTGCGTCAGTATCAGTAACATAAGGAGTGCGCCAGGCAAAAGCACAGCTGTGAGTGCTCAAGTTGAACTGGAACGAAAACAAATACAACAGTGATATTACAAATATGAGAAGCTCAAGTCACGCGGCGCTGCGAGCGTCTTCCGGGCGCGTCGAGCATGGGACACCATCAAGATGGCTTCGACAACAAACATTCAGTCTAAATGTTACAACTCTATGAACTATCATTCAGTTTCCGTTGACGTCAGTCCATCGAACGGATTGCCATCGACCCAGTTGGTGTCTTGCGGCGCTAGCTTTGTCTTGCGCGTGACCGCCTTCGACGCCGCACCCTGTGTTGCCTTTCGCTTCACCGGATTCGCCCACGCGTAGGGACATTTGGGAGAGGCTTGCGTGTGCCCCACCCCTGTGTGCCCGCTATGTTTACACCGCGTGCACGTCCCAGGGGCACGAACGACGCGCGAGGCCGCGGCAACGTTACCGTCCCCACCCCCACCACCCTCACTACCTCCACCAACCCACCCACCCCCACCGGGCTCAGGCTACGCGAGCGCCGCAGGGCGCCGAGGTGGCAGCGATCCGTGCGGGGCGGCGCGCGGCGCATCCCCATCCCCGCGGCGGCGGTGGCGGCGGTCGTGGCGTACATCGCGCTGTCGTGAATGTTGATCCAATTCCGCCCGCGCCCCGGCGAGTGCGGCGCAGTGTCAGGCGGCGGGAACTTCAACGCGCCGAGGCACCGCCGCGGCGGCGCTAGAGCGCCCAACGTCGGCGGTGGCGGGAGCAGCATCGACACAATCGAGATAATTTCCCGACTGGTCAAGCCTCGGGTACCCATCGAGCTCCTGTCCCGCCCCCACTCCTCCGCGCCGGCGCCGCCCCACCCGCCCCCCGTCATGGAGGACCCGCTCCCTGGCCTGGTCACAGGCCGCGACTGCCCATGGGCGGAATGCGAGGGCGAGGACGCCAGGCTGTCAGCGGGGGCGTTAACTGCGGCGGTGCCCAGCAGCGGCGCAAGGCGCCGCCATGTTTCCGCCGGCCGCCACCCCAACGTGGGTTCCCCATCCGGCCCTACATGCACCGAGTCCGGGGTGGGCGTCCGCGCCAGAGGCACCTCCGCGATCGGAAGTTCCACGTCCACCGGCTTCCATTTCTGTAACACGGCCAGCGCCCTGCGCGCCGCTTCCGCCTCCGCCGCCTGCTCTGCCGACTTCAACGCCTCGCTCCTCCTGCTGCTCGGGCCCGGTATCATCCACGTCATTTGGTCAATTATACCACGTTGCGAAGTTCTTTATGGTCATTCACACCAAATGAGGTGGCTGATACCGGGCCTTACCTGCTACACATGCTGCTGCGCCGCCTGCTGCGCCTCTGCTCCTCCTCCTCCTCGGGGGTCAGCGCCGGCTGCCGCAGCCGCTCCACCTCCGCCTCCGCCTCCGCCGCCCGGCGCGCCTCGCTGCGCCGCCGCCGCTCCAGGCGCTCATCCTCCTCCTTCCACCGCGCCTCGTCGTCCAGGCAGCGCTGCCGCTCCATGTCCACCGGCCATCGCCTGCGCACTGGCACCCCCCACTTCAGGGGCTTACACTCGTCCACTTGTCGGCTCAACGTAAGCGCTTTGAGTGGGATGGGGGGTGCACTGAAGGATTGTTTAAGAGGTGCTCAGGGGGTTTTTGGGGGTATTAGGGATTGTCTCGGGTGTATTCTGTGTCAGTAGAAAGGGCGCAGGTTGAGCTGGAAAGGGGACGAGTGTACGCCCCTACCCCACTTCACCAGCCACGCGTCGCGCTCCTTCGACCCAGAGTAAGACGTGTTGTAGTCAGGCGGCGATGCACCCGCACCCGCCGCCTCCTCATCTCCCGCCGGCTCAGCGCCCCCAGCTCCAGCGCCGCCTCGAGCACAATCAGCCTCCGCCCCGCCTCCCGCCCCGCCCCCTGCCCCGCCTCCCGCCCCGCCCCCTGCCCCGCCTCCCGCCCCGCCAGCCCCATCTGCGACAGCCGCCGCCACGACGCTCCTCCGCCGCCGCACCGCGCGCCGCCTCTTCGGCCGGACCAGCGGCGCGGGCTTGATGTTATCCAACGGCAGTTTCGTCCGCCAGGGGCTTACACTCGTCCACTTTTCGGCTCAACGTGAGCGCTCTCTGTGGGTAGTAGGTGCGTTTAGGATTCTTTTAGGGGGTGTTTAGGAGTTGTTATTTGGTTCTAGAGGGTGTTTCAGGGGCATGTCGTGTCAGAAACGGCTCAGATTGAGCTGAAAAGTGGACGAGTGTTTGACCTTGCCGTCCACTGCTCGAACACCGCCTCGAGGAAGAAGAGGTACCCGGCGGCCAGAGTGACAAGATATGATATGATCATCCTGTCCACAAGATGACAAGATGACAGTATCGATGTGGAAATGACATTAAGATGAAAGTACCGATATGGAAGATGACAGTATCGATACGAAAGTTGACTATGAGATGGCAGTATCGATATGGGAGATGACAGTATCGATATGGGAGATGATAGTATCGATATGGGATATCTTGTCACGATGGCAGTATCGATAAGAAAGATCACAGTATCAATATGGGAGATGACAGTATCGATATGGGATATCTTGTCACCCTGCCGGCGGCGTTGTGCCCCGGGTACAGCATGTGCACTGTGGTGAAGATGGCTTTGTAAAACTGCTGGTAGCTGATCGCGGCGGTGGCCTGGCCGAAGGGCCCGGCAGATGTCCTGCTTGCCACGTCACAGAATGCCGTTTCACTCAAGAAAGGAGGGTACTTAACGCGTGTCGACGATAAGGCGGGCAACATCTGGTAAGCCCCACCGCGCCAAAGGTCTGCTGGAAATCATCCTCGGCGGCCTCCACCCAGGGGCTTACACTCGTCCACTTTCCAGCTCAACGTAAGCACCTTTTGTGAGATAGGGAGCGTTTAGGGAGTATTTAGGGGGGGAGTCAGGGAGTGTGTAGGGCGTGTTTGAGGGGTCTTTGGGCTGTAGGGTTGTTTAGGGGGTGTTGAGGGGGTGTTTAGTGTGTGTTTAGGGAGTGTTTAGTGTGTATGTTGAGTGACAGAAACGGCTCAGGTCGAGGTGAGAAGTGGACGAGTGTAAGCCGCTGCCTCCACCGCGTCGTCCGGGTCGTGCGCCTCGCTGTAGCTGCGCAAGTTGGATTTGAAAGCAAAACTTGAAAGCAGCTTATCATGTTTCAGGTTCAAGCGCTGGGTTCCAGGCGCTATCAACATGGGTTTTATAGGGTCAACGCACCGCCCTGCGTCGCCCAGCAGGAACAGCAGCTTGATGTTGAGCTCCACGTAGGTGCGGTGGCTCATGGCGCCGCTGTCGCCCGCGCCCAGCTCCCTCCACCCCGGGGCTTACACTCGTCCGCTTTTCAGCTCAACCTGAGCCGTTTCTGACACAAAATACACCCTAAACACCCCTTACTCCCCCCTACTACCCCTTACTACTTCCCCCTACTACCCCTACTACCCCCTGCCATCTCCTCAACATCCCCTAAGCAACCCCTTTATGCACCCTCTGTCCCACAGAAAGCGCTTTCGTTGAGCCGAAAAGTGGACGAGTGTAATCCCCTGCCTCCACCACCGCTTGATGGCGCCGGCGATGTCGGGGCTGCGCATCAGGCGCTGCCGCACCCGCTCGGGGTTCTCCGGCGGCGGCGGCGGCGACGACGCCCGGGGGTATCGTACCGGCGGCGACGGCGCCTGCTGCAGGGTGATGCTGCTCCTGCAACTGCGCCATACTGTAGCGGTGCAAGTTGCAATTGAAACCAAAAGTTGAGAGAAGTTTATCATGATATACCTTCAAGCGCTTATATCCAGGCGCTTTCCGGTGTTCATAGGTTCAACCTGCACCACCCGACCGGGGGGGCTTGTTGCCGCCCGCCCTCAGGGTGGATAGCCGGGCCATCCTGCCCGTCGCCGGCGCAGCGAACGCCGCGGTGGCGGCCTCGTCCTCGGCCGCCTGCCGCGCCGTGTCAGCCTCCTCGCGCGCCGCCTTCACCTTGGTGTAGCGGCGCAAGTTGAAATTGAAAGCAACATTTAAAAGCAATACATCATATCTTGGTTTCAGTCCCTTAGTTCCAGTTGCTTTCGAAGCAGGTTTCATAGGGTCAACCTGCGCCGCCCTGCCTTGGCGGCCAGGTGATATGCCTCCTGCGGCGACGGGCCGGACGCCACACGTTTCCTCCCGGGCGGCTCCCCCTCCGTGCTGCCGTACGTCTCGTGCTGCTTCTGCAGGATGCCGCGCACCAGAGGCTTACACTCGCTCACTTCAGAGCTCAATTTGCACACCTTCGGGACACATCGCTCACGTTAAAGCTCAACTTGAGCACCTTCGGAACACATCTACGGGTTAATTTGGGCTGTATGGGGGACAAAGTAAATTCAAGTTGAGCGGAAAGGGGCAAAGTAAGCTCAAGTTGAGCGGAAATGGGAAGGAGTGTGAGCCCCTGCCGCGCACAGTGCGCGGCTGCGGGGGCGAGAGGCGCTGCACGGGGGCGTCGCGGTCCACGTCGCTCGGCGCCGCGCTGTCGGTCTGGCTCGCGTCCTCGTAGAACTCGTCGTCGGACTCGTGCGGCGCGGGCGGCGGGTCCGCCCCCCCCGCGCCGCCGCCGCCGCCGCCGCCGGGAGCCTCGGTGACATCGGGGGCATCGGCAACCTCCACGTCCGCCGCAAACCTCCACGTCATCCACGTAGTTGACAGGGAATCACGCCAGGGCGCAGTGTCTGCATCCTCCACCGCGACTTCGTCCTCTGCACCCGCGGCTTCATCCACCCAGGGCTCGGCCGCGACCGGCGCCGGCGCCGCCTCCAGCGCCGGCGCCGGCGCCGGCTCCGCCCTATCCATGGCGGGTCACCTGTCCCCCCCAGAGCAGGGAGGGAAGTGCCTGAAGGAATGCAAGCACCCTTCGGTGTCTGAGTGTCCGCGCGTCCCACACGCCTGACCGTGACCCACCGGCAGCACCGCGCCGTCCTGCTAGAGCTCCGGGGCCCGGGGCTCTCGCGCGAGCGCGCCCTCACGGAGTCGCTGCGTCGCGCCCGACGACTGAACACCTGGCTGGTAAAGATACGAAACGACCCGTTTTTCTCAGGTACATTCGATACGAAGCAGTTGAGTGGCGAGACGACGCGACGCATAGTGTTGGACTGAACGGGGCGAGGGAGGCGAAGACACCAACGGAACCCGGAGGCGGCCGTCGCGAGCAGCGAAGCGGATGCGGAGAGCATTATAAAACGCGCGCATTCTCTCGCAGCAATGTTTCGATGTTGGAGCACATATTCGGATAAAGCAATATATGTGCTCTGCTTGAGTGGTGGGTACCGGTGGCCGTCACTCGCGCAAACTATGGCAAGCTTCGAGCGGCCGCGGGCGGGGTACCAGACCGCCGCCGGCGCCGCGACCGCAGGCTGGGGCGCGACGCTAGCGACGTCACGTTCCGCTCGCCTGTCAAAACAAAAAGCTACGGCTCTACCCGTACCATAAATGACTCGATGCTTGTGAGTCGAAGGAGAAGGAAGATTGAAGCGGCCGCGGCCGCGACGCTCTTTAGGTACCGGTTGGTTCTGAAAGGGGGCTGGGTGCGCACCAAGGAGTGTGGACGAGATACGTGTGGTGCGGATGTGGGCCGTGGCGTGCGGAGGCGAGAATGGCGTCGTCTCCAACCCACCTCATCCCCGGCGACAGGAAATATTCGATGTTTGAACGACGATCAGATTCGCGGGCGATCCAGTGAAAGTTCAATTTTGGACCGTTTCATTTACAATTTCGAAGTGTCGCACCAACGCGACTGCACTGAACCATGCTTGCTATCATATGATACTGCGACCTGCTGGACTTTGGTGTGGTGGCAAACAGGGATGGTGCACCGCTGTGCTCGCGTTCCACAGGAGGAGGCATCCCGGCGGGCAGGACGGTCGCTGCTCTGTGTGTTGTGGCGGGGGCCGACCACACCCACATCTGGTCCTCAGCTCCCCACGGCTCTAAAACTGCGCATCTCAACCATGGCGATGCCGGCTTCCTGGAGCAGCGCCGCCGCCGCGGCGCACGGGTGCCCGCGGGGCGGCGGAGGATAATCTATAATGTTGTGATATTCTTGGATTGGTGTGGGTCAGAAATTCAGAAACACGCTTTCACTATCTATAATCGAATACGAGCATGAAGTATGGGGTAGCTCTCAACCAATATCTACATTGATTGGATCGTGTTGCTACCTAGAAACTAAACTACAGGAGAACGACGCCATGAGTCAGCGCCGCAGTGGCATGCCCACGCCCAGGCACTCCACCGCGACGAGCCCCTGGGCCACCCCCCCCGCCGCACCCGCCCGCACCTCGAACCGTGCCCCCGTCATCTGCTCCGCCACCTCGCGCCAGTGCCCGACACGCGTTACCTCTCCAGCTCATCCCGACCGTGTGCTCATGGTGGACCGATTAATCCGTACACACGGATCGCTTCCTCTTGCCTGGCCTAACACTCGAGGTTGAGCTGAAAAGGGGACGCCGGGGTGAAAAGCAGGAGGCGGCGGCGAGTGGGTACGGGTACAGCAGTACACAACAGGCAAACAGTAAGGTGCCGGCTGGACGGGGACGCTGGGGCAGCCCCGGGAGGAAGACGTCTTGGTTGTGTACGTTACTTGTGGACGTTTGAGTTGGGCTTGTTTTGGGTGTATAAATGGATGGCCCATTTCGTGTGGTGCCATGACTAGAGCCTACTTAGTATTCGTCGATAGACTTGCTAAAAAAAGACGAAAATTACACTTGTTAGCTGGTACACTGGTACTGGTACACTGTGAGCAAACAGTCAGGCCCTGCCGCGATGGCCGTGCGAGCGTGCAGCGAGGGCGGGTCGGTCGCCACCACGCGTGACCGACCGGCCGCCAGCGCCGCCTCGTAGAGTCGGACACGGGATAATGTGGACAATGCTTGCCACATTCACGATGATGACATTCACTCAAGAAACAAGGGGTTTCAGCTTGTTTGTGTGAGGTGGCGCGCAGTGCACTTATCCGGAGTGTGTGTCCGGACCTACCATGAAGATGCAGAGCTGGTCGAGAAGGTTTTCGTCCACCGCGGTGTAGGGTCGGCAGGATATTGCGCGCACGCGGTAAGCAACTAAAATACCCAGCGCACAACTCGTGAAAACACACAAACAGCCGTGGCTCCACGTTGAGTAATCGGTTTAGACTGAATATTGTAGTGGGACCTTTCTTGTGTGGGATATGCGTGTCAGGCATTGTGCGTGGCAGGCAGTATGCGTGGCAGGCATTATGCGTGGCAGGCATTATGCGTGACGGGCCTTATGCGTGGCAGGCATTATCCAACAGGCCCTGCCGCGGCTCCGGATTCCACCAGAGCGCCCAACTCACCGGGCCTTCCCTAAGTCCTCTCTTAGCTCAACTTGTGTAAGTTTGAGGTACCAAGCGGAACGACTCATGCGGTATCAGGGACAAACGGCGTAAAGTTGAGCTGTAAATTGTACATAGGTAAGGCCATGTGAGCGCGTGGGTAATCCCCCAAGCTCAAATGCGTCATGATTCAGCATGCCATCTCTCAGGAGGGGAACAACAAAATATTAGGAAAGGCCCTGCCAACTCAGCGCCGGCTCGGGCCGCCATATCTTTTGGGTTCATCCCCCGCTCCTTCACGGCGGCGGCACCCATAATTAGGGCCTTGCAGACCTGGCCCGCTCGTCATCGACACGCATTTCAAACCCTCTTTTCTTGAGTTCAATGGCATCTTATGACGTGGCGATCAGTGTGTGCCAGGGCCTTACCCAAAACGCAGGTTTGGTCGGTTGACTCGGCGGTGATCAGGACGCTGGCACCATCGCCCATGGCCTGCCAGATGTTGCTCGCCATGTCATGGGATGCCATTTAACTCAATAAGCGAGAGGTCAAAATGCAATGTATGACGTAGCGGGCAATATGTGTGAGGCCGTGCCATCACCCAAACCCGGCTCGCTGCACACCACTGTCTCGAGCCAGGGCCGGGCCACTCCTTCCCTCATTGTTTGCTCGTAGTGTACCGTTGCACCCGTCTAGGCTGATGCCTCGAACGGTACACTGGTGCAAGCAAACAGTCGATGAGCGGTAATGGAGTGTAGGGTCCTGCCTCGAACGGCAGATAGTCGGGGTCGGCGGCGGCGGCCGCGGCGTTGACTCCCTGTATGGGCAAACAGTCGGCAGCTACGGCGGAGGCGGCGGCGGCGGCGGCAACAAGGGTCGGGGATGCGGCGTGCGCCGCCTTTGCGGCGGCTAGCGCGATCGCCGCCCCGTCCCCTTTAGTGTCCATGCAGAAGGGTCGTGGAGAACAAGCGGTCGACCCAGATCGAAGCATCACTCACCGCCAGGGTGAATGCTCATACAGGAGCACGGACTCGATTCGTCAATTCAAGGTCGGTCGAGAGCTTGTTCTCAACACCCCCCTTGCCACGACGTACACCCGCAGCCTGGTGGGTGTGGACGCCGCGCCGCGCCCCCAGGCAGGAGGGTCATTGAGATGAAGCACTCCAATCGACATCTGATGTGCCCGCATGACTCACCTTCAGGTTGAATGCTCGTACAGAGGACAGGAGGAGGAGGAGGAGGAGGAGGAGGAGGAGGAGGAGGAGGAGGAGGAGATTGAACGTCGGTCGAGTGCTTGTTATCGATAACCCCCCTGCCAGGGCGAAGCCGACTCGCCTGCCACCCCGCCCGCCACCCCCACCCCGCCCGCCACCCCCACCCCGCCCGCCACCCCCCGGTCGATGCAGAAGCACGGCAGCGTCAGCCCCCGCTCCGGCGCCGCCACACTCACCACCACCTCGACGCAGAGCCGCACAATCGTCCCCTCACCGTTCGCTCGTAGTGTGCCAGTACACCCGTACACTCTCGCGGCGTCCTCCGCCCTGGCCTGACACGGCGTCCCCATATCAGTACGTCAAGCCTACACGGGTTTGAGGAACGCTCACACGGGTACCAGTGCAACGCCCAGCGGCGGAATGGTGGTGAGTGTGCGCGGGCACACTGGTACAATGAGCAAAAAGTGAGGGAACTGAAGTAATTCCCTGCCTCGCCGCCTCCCTTTGGGTAAAAGCCGCGACGCTTTACCTCCACGCCCACTGAAACGCCCAAATGTGTTTGCATTATTGGGCTCAACACGTGCGCCAGGTTGTAGGAACGCAAGTTGAATGTATAAGCAAAACATGAGCGCAGTCCATTATATGTTGGTGTCAAGTGCCTTGAACCAGGCGCGTTCAACACGGATTACAGGGTTTAGCGGTTCAACTTGCAGGACCCCACAAGGTAGGCCAATGGGGGCGCCATGGCGACGTCGGTGCCGCCGGTGAGGGCGAGGCGGGCGGGGACGCCGCTGAACACGAGGCACGGCACGGCGGCCTGCGCCCAGGGGTTTACACTCGTCCACTTTCCGGCTCACCGTAAGCGCTTTCTGTGGGATAGGGGGTGCGTTTAGGGGATGTTTAGGGGGTGTGTCAGGGGGTGTGAGGAGGCGTTAGGGGATGTTGAGAGCGTGTTTTGTGTCAGAAACGGCTCAGGTCGAGCTGAAAGTGGACGATTGTAAAGTCCCTGCCTGCGCTACCAGCGTGCAGGCGCCGGCCGTGCCCACCTCCGTTCGCCACGCTGCCATCGTCCGCCAGGGCCGCCACACTCCTCCACCTTTCTGCTTGACGCGAACACATTTTGATGGACACGTTGGGTGACTTCAGTGGATTTCAGTGATGACAAGAACGGCTCGGGTTGGGGTGAGAGGTGGAGGAGTGTCCCGCCCCTACCGGCCGCCGGACCGCCCCTGCTCCCGCCCCCGCCCCCTCCGCCCCCGCCACCGCACTCCCGGCCGCCTCCGCCGGCGCCATGAGGCCCGGCGAGAGCGTCACCTGCGTGGAGCCCACCTCGAGTCCCTCCCCCGCCCTGTCACCAGGGCCGAGCCACTCGCTCCCACACTGTTTGTTCATTGTGTACCATTGTACCCGTACTCACTCGCCGCCGCCCGCGAGTGGCCAGGCCAGGGAGCTAGATGCAGAGAGCGTGTACGGGTACACTACGAGCAACCAGACAGGGTCGGGGAACGAGTGGCCAAGCCAGGGAGGAGGATGCGGCGAGCATTCATGGAGCACCGTACGTGTGTGGCCCCGCCCGTGTGACACCCGTCGTACCAGCTCCAGCCCCGCCAGGTGTTGTGGGCGCAAGCCTGGCTTGTCCCGCCCCGCGCGAATGTTGGTTATGGTGAGACGCGCTCCGGTGATGGCGCTCAACGCGGCGGCGACGCGCACGATCTGTCCGCCGCCCTCCAGCTGCGCGCCGTCCACGGTAAGGTGCGGCGCCGGCGTTGACTTCCTGTCCGAGCGAGCAGTCAGGGGAAGTGGCGGCACGGGCGCGGCGGTAGCGGTGGGGGGTGCGGGTGCCGTCGCCATCGCCTTTGGGAGTGGGCGCGGTGCGGGCAGGGTTGCGCCGGAAGACAGCGCCAGCGCTGGCGCCGAAAACTGCGGCGGCGGGTCAGTGGAGGTTGATGGGGGCCCGTCGTCGTCTCCGCCAGCGGAGCGCCAGCGGCGCGTCCCCCGTCCACGCTGCTCCATCACAAGTGAAACGCCATCGCCACTCCTGCCTCCCCCCTTGGGTGCGGATGCGGGTGCCGATGTCCGTGTCCGCTTGGCTGGGGTGTGGACGGACATCGGACAAGAGCAAGGGACTCAAAAAAGGCGACTTGATTTGTCACGTGAGGGTCGGTCGGACGACAAAAAGCTTGTCAAAAAAACAAATTCGCTCAATTTTGCATCCCTCTCCCCCAACGCCCCGTGCGCGGCTCACAAGTTCAAGCACCGCACTCTGGCGCGCAGCATCAACGTGGGATTCGCATCACACACATGGACAAAATGCGCGGCATGAAGCGCGGCGGGTGGGTGGCGGGCGTGGACGGCACAAGGGATGAAACTGGGATTCCGGTGGAATCGGGACGAGGACCGTTCGCCTCCCAGGACTCTCATTCTCACGACGTTCTCGCCAGCGAGCCGCTCGGTCCCCAGCTTGAGGAGCGGCGTGATGTCCTGAGACGGAAGCGTGACAACGAATGCGTGATCGGCGGCGGCGGCGGCGGCGGCGGCGGGTGGGTGGCGGGCGCGAGCGTGGATGGAACAAGCGACGTGCCTGGGGCTCCGTTCGTGCCTGGGGAACCGTTCGCCTCCCCGGGCTCTCCCGGCAGCCCGCTCGGCCCCTTGCTCGAGGAGCGGCATGATATCCTGAGGCCGAAGCGTGACGGCGGAGGCGCGGGCGGCGGCGGAGACGGGGAAGTTGCAGGTGTGGGCGGAGCAAGCGAGGGAGAAGGGGCGGTGGCGGTGGGTGAGCTCGGGCAACCCCCCATTCCTAGTGAGCAGGAGGCGGCTCCGGCGGAGGAGCAGGAGGCGGCCCCCAATGAGGAGGAGGAGGAGGAGCAGGAGGCGGCCCCCAATGAGGAGGAGGAGGCGGCTCCGGCGGAGGAGGAGCAAACAGCTGCCCCCATTCAGCTGGAGGAGGCGTACCCCAATGAGCAGGAGGACGAGGAGCCAGAAGCTGCACCCACCGAGGAAAGGGAGGCAGCCCCCACGAAGCAGGAGGCGGGCCCCACTGAGCAGGAGGTGGCTCCAGCGGAGGAGGAGCAGGCAGCGCCCCCCGCCGAGCAGGAGGAAGCTTCCCCCGCTGCCGTCGACGACGACGACGACGCCGCCAGCGAGCTGCTCGGGCCACTGCTGGAGGAGTGGCCTGACCTGGCCTCTCTGGTGCTGGCGCAGCTGGACGACACGGACTGCGCGCTGCTGGCGCGGGTGGGGCACCCGTGGCTGGCGGCAGTGCTGGCCCGCGACTTGCCGCGCGCGGGGTGGGGCCTGCCAGATATTGAGAGTGCACGTCACGTGATGCCGTGGAGCTCAAGCGAGGGTTCAACAACACGCGCTGGTTGACGCGGCGGGCAGTATCTGCCAGGCCCTATCGCGGGGATGTGGGGGGGGGGGACGCTCGAGCTGGGACCGTTTGTCGGGTCAGTCGAGATGTTGGCTTGGGCCCACGCGAACTCCTGCCCGTGGAAGGCGACAACGTGCGAGCGCATTGCTGCTGGCGGGAACCTGGAGGTGTTGCAGTGGGCGCGGGCGCACGGCTGCCCGTGGAGTGCGGAGACGTCCCACGCCGCTGCTTCCGGCGGGCACCTGGCGATGCTGCAGTGGGCGCGGCAGCAGCGCTGCCCGTGGGATGAGTGGACATGCACAGTCGCCGCTCGGGGCGGGCACCTGGATGTGTTGCAGTGGGCGCGGGAGCACGGCTGCGAGTGGGACTTGGAGACATGTGGACTCGCCGCCCTTGGCGGTCACCTACAGGTGCTGCAGTGGGCGCACGTGCACGACTGCCCGTGGGATGAGCGAACATGCGCGAGGGCGGCCGAGGGCGGTCATCTGCCGGTGCTGCAGTGGGCGCGGGAGCAGCACTGCCCGTGGGACTGGACAACCACTGCATTCGCCGCTCGGGGCGGGCACCTGCCGGTGCTGCAGTGGGCGCGGGAGCATCAGGTAAGGTGGTGCAGGTTGCGCCTATGGAACCCAAGTTGAAAGCGCCTGGAACCAAGCGCTTGAAACTAAAACATGATAGAGCGCTCTCAGACTTTGCTTTAAAATTCAACTTGCGCCGCTACAAGCAGTGCCCGATGGATGACTGGACGTGCGCATACGCCGCCGAGGGCGGGCACCTGGAGGTGCTGAAGTGGGCGCGGGAGCAGAACTGCCGGTGGGACGTGCGCACCGTGGATGCTGCCCAGCGCAGCGGGTGCGCGGAGACCATTCAATTTGTGTTTGAGAACGGCTGTCCGACCGATATTCTTTGGAGCGATGTGGAGGAGGACGACAGCGACAGTGAGAGTGAGAGCGAGAGCGACATCGACGTCGACGGCTACAGCTTCGAGTCTGTGGACGCAGAGACGGCGGCGGCGGCGGTAGCGACAGCGGCGGCGGCGGCGGGGGCATGAGTGGCGGAGGTGGCGGCGGCGGAGGCGGAGGCAGTGGCTGCAGAGGCCTAGAAAAAACGGCTAAGGCTGGCGGGGAAGGCAGCGGCGGCGGCGGCGAAGTCAGAGGCGGTGGCGAAGGCAGAGGCAAAATTCAGATCTCAATTCACAGGCTACGATCCACCCTTGACACACATTTCGACGGTCGGTACTACAGGAAACACAGAAACCCTCGTGACGATTGTATATTATTAAAACCGTTCCGGCGCGTCGGTGTCACTCATCAACTTTAGGCAGAAAACAATTGTAATTAATCCACCCCTCCCTCATCGACGTTCAGCACATTCCAACTCTGGGGAAAACGTTCAATACACTCCAACTTTTTGGATAAGCATTCAACACACTCCAACTCCGAGGAAAGCGGCGCGTGCACGCACTCTTCCCAACTCCTCCACCGTTTCACGCTACTGTGCGGCCTGGCCACTCGTTCCCCATTCAGCGCCGCAGCCTGTCCCCCACTGGCCACCCGCCACCTGTCACGCCCCCACTGTCCACCCCGCCACCTGTCACGCCCCCACCGGCCACCCGGCCACCTGTCACAACCCCACTGGCCACCCTGCCACCTGTCACACCCGCACTGGTCACCATCTGTCACGCCCCCACTAGCCACCCCGCCACCTGTCACGCCCCACTGGCCACCCTGCCACCTGTCCGCTAACAGTGCAGCCCGCCTACCAGCGCAGGATGGCGGAGGCCCACGTGAGGCCGGCGCCGAACCCCACTGTGGCCACCACGTCCCCCGCCAGGTACCGCCCAACCGAACATGCTCGCCACGTCATGCGATGCCACTTAATCTCAAAGCTGGGGGGGCACGTCACAGGATGGCGCTTGAATTCAGTGTCGGGGGCACACTTCATAGGATGCCAATTAGACCCAGTGCCAGGGACTCGTGACCCCCCTGGGTTTCTGTGCTGTGATTGGTCGAGATGATGTCCGCTCTCAGGGGGGAACGGATGCACTACACATTCAGGGTTGAATTTGGACTTTGTGATTGGTCGAAAAGCTTCGACTCGATGTCAAAACCGACATTGAGCTCGACTCCATGAACGAGGGTGTAAACGTGGTGATAGATGTGGCGAACGTCATATCTGTCTGGCCCTTCCTTCTTGATCCGCCCCTCACTCACCGCTTCCACCAATTAGGGACAAACAGAAAACGCTCAAAACGTCCCACCAACAAAATTTTACGAACCTTCATTTGTTGAGTTAGATTATCTACCGGGCCCTCTACTTTTAAGAAACTTGGAGTACAAAATCGTGAAACGTGGGGTCAACTTTGAGAGATGAATGACAGCTTTTGAGGTTTTGAAGATGATAGGCTGCGGCCCCGGGCCCCACCGCCAGCGCTAGGGGGATGGAGCCCGCCGAGGTGTTGCCGTACTTGGCGATGTTCGATACCACCTGCGTGTGCCGGGGAACGCGTCAACACCACGTCAGCCTCCAATTGGGGGGAAAGAACCTGCAACTGGTGTGGTTACTCTGAAAAGGGAAAGGGAACCTACGAATGCGGAATTCGGAGACCTCCCTTGCTTATCAATTGATAACACACACAAAATGGACGTGAAGCTCAAGTGGATGGGGTTACCTGTTCGTTCCCTAGCCCCAGCTTCTTGGCTGCCGCGTCGATGATCCGTTGGTTCGCCTGGTGTAGCACCGGCCGACAAGGTCCGCATCCGCTGTTAAATTGTTCGATCAAGTGCCCATAACATGGATTCATTCTTAATTTGGTCTCAAACGAGCACATTGACGTAGTTTTGGTCTGGTCAAAGTGATCCACACAGCCACAGCCTTGGTTGGGTCTCAAGTCTCAAGTGAGCATATCCTCAAAACAGTGTTTGGCAAATCACTGAAATGTTTCAGTGCACAAGTGATAGTGACAGTCCCAACACTTTGTGATGGTGCAAGTTGAAATTGAAAGCACAACTTGAAACCAGTTGCCTCGTATTCTGTTTTCAAGCGATCAGACGCCGCGCTCCCAATACGGGGTGATATATGGTTTGATCGTGCAGGATTTAGGGTTTAGGTTTTAGGATTTAGGGTTTAAGAATGAGGGGAAACCCTAAAGCCGCACCAGGTGGTCGATGTTCTCGGGCTCCATCCCCGCCATCTCCAAAGTGTAGCACCACAAGTTGAAACTGACAACCCATAGTTTGAAAGCAGTTCATCATATTTTAGCTTCAAGCGCTGACATACGACACCAAGCGCGGAGTACTTCAACCCGGGGTGAACTTGGCGTGAAGCAGCAGCGCCCCACCAAGGACAGATTCACGGTCTGCGGCACTGCGCGCACCGCAAACTTGAACACGTCTTGGCCGCTGACCAGGGGCGTGCGCTCCTCCACTTCCCGGCTTCATGTGAGTGCTTCGTTGGGTGGTATTGGTGGTTTGAGTGACAGAGACGGCTGAGGGTGAGGTGGGAAGTGGAGGAGTGTGGCGGCCCTGCTGTCGGTGGTCAAACAGGCTTACACCAATATGGTCACCTGGCCAATAACGCTTACACCGATATGGTCACCTTGCCCATCAGGCTTACACCAATTTGGTCACCTGGCCAATCAGGTTGACGGCCCTGCCGTTCATGGTGATGTTGGAGAAGGCGCCGCGGCCGCTCTGCACCTCCCCCCAGGGGCTCGCACTCGTCCACGTTTCGGCTCTACGTAAGCGCTTTTGTTGGGACAAGGGGTGTTTGGAGGGCGTTTCGGGGGTATTTATGGCGGGGGAGGAGGGGAGTTCAGGCGTTTAGGGGATGTTTTGAGTGTTAGAAGCGGCTCAGGCTGACCTGAAAAAGTGGAAGAGAGTAAGCCCCTGCCTCCGCCGCCGCCGCCGTGGGCTTGGAGGTGCCCGCCTGGTCGCCCGCTGAGTTGGCGAACGGCGCCGTCAAGTGGTGGTTGCCCGTGCCGTCGCTGTGCATGTCGAAGCCCAGCAGGCAGGGGCTTACACTCGTCCACTTCTCAACTCAACCTCAGCCGTTTCCGTTACTCAAAACATCCCCTAAACGCCTAAGCACCCCCGCCACCCTCGCCATTAATACCCCCTGAACATCCTCTAAACACCCCTTATCCCCCAAAAAGCGCTTACGTTGAGCCGAAAATTGGAGGAATGTAAGCCCCTGCCAGCAGGCAGCAGTCGTCCACGGCGGTGGCGGTGAGCAGCATGGCGCCGCAGCCGTCGCCGAACAGAATGCACGTGCCGCGGTCGCGCCAGTCCACGTAGCAGGGGCTTACACTCGTTCACGTTAGAGCTCAACTTGAGCACATTCGGGACACATTCATGGGTCAAGTTGGGTTGCGTGGGGCACAAAGGCAGCTCAAGTTGAGCTGAACGTGAACGAGTGTAAGCCCCTGCCACGTAGCGCGACAGAACGTCCGCGCCGATGACCAGCACGTTCTTGTACTCGCCGCCGCGGATGAAGTGCACGCCGTTCACCAGGCCCACCACGAACCCGCTGCACGCCGCGGTGAGGTCGAAGGCCAGCGCGCCGTCCGCGCCAATGGCCGACTGCACCGTGCTGTAGCGGCACAAGTTGAAGTTGAAAGCGGTTTATCGCATATCGGTTTCAAGCGCTGAATGGTGCATAGGGGGCTCCCCCATTTATCAGAGTGAGGAAATGATGGTGCATAGGGGGTCTCCCCCATTTACGAAACCAACTCGTTTTCAACTCGGGGTTTAGCTGGTTTCAACCTGCACCGCCCTACCGTGCACGCCGAGCCAAAGACATCATCCGGCGACGACGTGGCAAGGAGCACCAGGTCCACGTCCTTGGCATCCACCCCCGCCATCTCCAGCGCCTGGCGGGAGGCGTCCACGGCGAGCGACGTCAGGGTCTCGTCGCCGCTGATGACGTGGCGCTTGCCGATACCAGTGCGCGAGCGGATCCACTCGTCGTTGGTTTCGATGAGCTCGGCCAGGTCGTCGTTGGTGAGGAACTGCTCCGGGACCGCCATGCCCACGCCCAGGGGCTTACATCTGTACGCTTTTCAGCTCAACCTGAGCCGTTTCTGACACAACATACACCCCACGCAGCCCCTGACACCCCCTAAACACCCCCTAAACAACCCCTAAATGCACCGCCTATCCCACAGAAAGCGCGTACGTTGAGCTAAAGAGTGAACGAGTGTGTGCCCCTGCCCACGCCCGCGATGCGCGCGCCCGCAGGGGTCCAGGACGCGCACGTCACGGCAGCATCGCCGCGCCGCGCGCCTCGCATCCGGCCGGCCGTCGCCACGCCCGACTTGGCATGTACGGTCGGCGCGGCGGCGCCGCGGGCGGCGCGGGTGCCGCGGGGCCCCGCAGCGCACGGTCAGGCAGATATTTCAACACCGCTCGCTCACACGATGCAGGATGCCATCGCCACTAAAAAACAGTGTGCCGTTTAACTCAAGAACCGAGGATTCAAGACCCTTTGCATGACGTGGAGTGACGTGCTGCATCCACCAGGCCCTACCGCGGCGGCGAGCGCGAGCGTGGAGGACGCTGCGGCTGCGCACATCATCCTACGGGTCAGGCTTCCCTATCCCTCGACCCCTCTCCCCGTCCCGTCGGTAACACTTCTATGCGTCACAATAACGTGCTTAATAGTTTCGCGGACGAAGCCTTGCCCTCGAAGCGCGATGGACACCCGCGCGCTGACTCAGCCGCGACCGGGACCGTCTCACGCTAAGCGCAGTGTACCTCTGGCGCCGCCGTGAGCGATGCACAACCTCCTCTCCAGAGCCAACGGATTTGTGGCGTCGTGGTGCTCGCAGGCAATCGCGCGCTATTCGCGGCCGTAACGGAACCAGTCGCGCCGCGTGCGAGAGCTGCGGGGGCGGCGGACGAGGCTCGCCGCGGATCCCCGACGAGAGACGAGGTGACGCGCCGTGAGGGTGTGGCGCGGCGACACGCTTTGACAGGACCTACAACCATCGTGAAACCCTGCAGCGCTTGCAGGCCGCTAATATTTCTATCCAAAGGAGCGCGCCAATCAGAGGCAGTGCCGCCAGACCACGCCACGTGTCCGACCGCGGATAATACTCCACATTGACAAAGTAACCATCGTAATCCGCATCCGACCGGTGCCGGTAGTGGTACCAGTACGGCACCGTGCCGGTGTCGGCGCGGGCCTCGGGGTCGGTCGGGCGCGGGTGCTGGCGTCGTGTAGAATCCGCCGCCATCAAGATGATAAGTTTCAACCACTTGGTTGAGGAGTTTACAAGCTGCATTCTATTCACGCGGAACGCTATCATGATGTTAGTCGTATTCTAATGTGATTGCTGCGTGTGCATGCCTACCCCTCCTACTCCGGTTGTCCGGGATGCGACATATACCCGCGGATGGATGCCTCAATGCTCTCTCCCGTGATGCTGCAATGAAAACAACATGATGCATATGTTCACAACCGTCACAAGAGAGCAGAGGGGAATGCCGATGGCTGCGGTTGCGGTGACAGCAGTGACAACTTCCAGCATGCCCCATACCTTGCTCGTGCGGGCGGAGCAGAACACCTTCAACTCTGCTTCCTTACGCGCAGCAAGAGCTGTGATCGGTTCTGGCTGTCGCAAAAGTGCGTCACAACTCTCCGCCAAAATATCGTGCCCATCACTCTCCATTGGGTGAAATGAATCATGGCGCCACTTCATCACCGATCTGCGCTCAACGCATACAGCCTGCTCATCAAAGAAATGAACCTTGACTCCCGGGCCACTAGTGCGCTCAAACTGGGCCAAGCTCGCGGTAAGGCGCGAACCGACGATAAGCGCAATCATGTCTAATATACGCAAACCACAAACCGGTGTCACAACCGCGGCAAGCATGCGGCACATGGGCATAGCAGAGCTGATTGTGTTGGATGACACCACGAAGATCTGAGCGCCGCACCGAGCTTTGAGAGTGTGCAGAAGTTCCGACGTGTGCATGGCAACTTGCTTACCACGATGTGGAACATACGTGAGCCATGCACTTCTCTGTTCACCGGCAGTGAGCAACCAGGTATGAAGGGATGCGGTACCACCGGTGGAAAGTATGATGTGCATTCGAATGACATCCGCTGTCATCTGAACAAAGTATGGCAGCAGACCGAACAGTACATCGTTGCCACCAGAGTGGATTACCCAAATCGTGCTCACATCTGTCGTTGCTCCTAGCTCCTGAAGCTGAGCTAGGGCAACCTCCATCTGAGCATAGCAGTCGTTCACAACAGTACCGCATTTCCCTACGTTCAAGAAAGCCCAAGTGCGCTTCCGCGCGAGCAACATCGGCCACGTCTGGGAGCCACACCAAACTCCGTCGACCCACGAATCGCCGAGCATGACCACGTCAACGTGTCGCGTCCCATCTTGTCCACCTTCCAAAGACGCGCGGTTACACTTATCGTCCCCAACCACCTCAATCAGTGACCGCCTCTGCATTTTGTGCGAGCACCGAGCCAGGTGCGGTGCCTCCTACTCGACGTAGGAGTTTCACCCCGGAGCCCCCCCGGAGGAGCATAGTGGTGAGGCGCGGGCGCGGTACTTCATCCGCGGCATCTCTCTCTAACGACCTGCGGCGCCGTGGCAGCAAGAGTGCTCATCCCGGCGTCTCGCAGTTCACCGTCCCGGCACTCCGTCCGAAGAGGGGTAGTTCAGGAAACACGCAAAATGAAGTTTATCCGTGTAAAATAAGCGAAATCTGCACTTTTCGAAAGCCAATCAGCGGTCGACACGAGACGGACAGGTGGCAGACC
>Ga0307489_10000567_pt1 | contig 22705 bp, 18 predicted proteins | sample SB12metaG_FD_202247 | JGI IMG/M metagenome (GOLD analysis project Ga0307489, IMG submission 202247) | Sea-ice brine microbial communities from Beaufort Sea near Barrow, Alaska, United States - SB 1.2 | ecosystem: Environmental > Aquatic > Marine > Coastal | place: USA: Alaska | collected... | reverse complement strand
CTAACGCAATACTTTAAAAAACGGTATAGGTATTTTGCTCACAATAATAAAGAAAGTGAAATATCGCACAGCCCAGTACTTTATTTCTGTATTGGGATAAACGGGGCCTATGTTAGGTTTCTGTGAAACGATGTCTTTGAAACCAATGTTCAAAACATCAAACGAAGTAGGCCAATTTCCGGTCATTCACAATTGGAGGAGAATAAAAATGTTAAAAAATCAAAGTAGGTTTTCTAAAATGGCGGTTGCCTTTGGTGCCGGGGCCATTATGGCGACAATGCCATTACTTAGTCAGGCAGCTTGGGAACCATTCAAGCCAGTGGAATTTGTCGTCATGGCCGGTAAAGGTGGTGGTGCTGATAAGGCGGTTCGTCTGTTGCAAAGTATCATAGCATCAGAAAAAATGGCATCGGTTCCTTTTACGCCCGTTAATAAGCCAGGTGGTTCAGGTGCTGAAGCACTGATTCACATGAAAGGTAAAAAAGGTGACGATCATACCATTATGTTCACTCTGAACAGCTTTTACACCACCCCATTACGTCAGCCTAAGTTGGGCATCGATGTCTCTACGTTCACACCGATTGCGCGCATGGCGGAAGATACCTTTCTGTTGTGGGTTCATTCCGACCGTAAAGATATCAACAATATGGCTGAATTCGCTAAAGCTGCAAAAGCTAAAGGCAGTCAGTGGATCATGGCTGGTACCGGTAAGAACTCGGAAGACAACTTGCTGACCGACTTCCTTAACACTGCTTATGACCTAGACATGAAATATGTGCCTTATAAAGGCGGTGGCAAGGTTGCTAAAGAGCTGGCAGGCAAGAATGCTGACTCTACCGTTAACAACCCTTCTGAACAGTTAGGCTTTTACGAAGCGGGTACAACCAAAGCACTGGCGTCATTTACAGACGAGCGTTTGCCACTGTTTCCGGATGCACCTACATTTAAAGAGCTAGGTGAGGATTATGTTTATTACATGCAGCGTACCGTCGTTGGCGCACCCGGTATGAGCCAAGAAGCATCGGCTTATTATCAGGAGCTTTTCAAAAAAGTATTCAACTCTAAGAAATGGCAGGGCTATCGTACAAAGAAAAGCCTACAAGGTGACTTGTTGCAGGGTGATGCTTTAATGAGCTACTGGAAAAAAGAGCGTGATATCCATGAAGTTATGCTTAAAAATATGGGCGTTATTAAGTAACAAATAAGCGTTTATATTAAAATCTTGATTGGACACAAGGACGTGTCCAAACAAGTAGAGATGGACAGCCGCTAAAATAATAATAACAACAATATTTGCTTTTTTGGTGGTGCAGGGTTTGCATAACTGGAAATCCTACATTTTTTCAATTCTAATTTATTCCTATTTCTTAATATTATGGGAGGTTTATCATGACGGTCCGTACTGCTGAGTTGTTAATGGCTATAACTATGGCTGCTTTTTCCATCTACCTTTTGGTTAAAAGTACCGAGCTCCCCATTGGCTGGGTTAAAGATGCAGGTCCCGGTGGAGGCGCTTGGCCATTCTGGCTTTCTGCAATAATGTTAATATCCTGTGTTGGCATAATAGTAAACTGGTTCCGTAAACGTGGCCCAGTTGCCACTTCAAATAAAGTTTATATCGAATCTCATGTATTTATGGAAGTTCTTGCGGTAGCCGTTGCCCTAATTGTTACCGTCGGTTTGTTTTCATTCATAGGTATATATGGCTCGTTACCGTTATTCCTGATTTTTTATCTAAGGTTTCTTGGCAAGCACTCCTGGAGATTAACGGCGACGTTAGCCTTAATAATACCCGCTGTTATTTTTTACTTTTTTGAAATAACGTTGAAAATCATTCTGCCTAAAGGGTTGACTGAGCCATTATTTATTCCGCTCTATAGGATCTTTTTTTAGACGTTTAAATTTGATTCCGAATAGATAAGAGAGATACGAATATGTTAGAAACTCTAGAACTTCTTGGTAACGGTTTTTTAGTTGTATTTGAACCGTTAAATTTAGCATTAATTATTGGTGGTTGTGCACTGGGCTTGTTTATAGGGGCAATGCCAGGATTAGGGTCAGTCAATGGTGTTGCAATATTATTACCCCTGACTTTTTTGGTACCGCCTGCCGGCGCAATAATATTTTTGGCCGCCATATATTACGGTGCTATGTATGGTGGTGCTATATCGTCGATCATGCTCGGTATTCCCGGTGCCTCCACTGCGGTTGCTACTACTTTTGATGGTCGGCCAATGGCAAAACAAGGCCTTGCCGACAAAGCCCTTACCGGCGCAGCAGTTGCATCATTTGTTGGCGGCTCTATTTCGGTCGTTCTTTTTACTTTTTTTGCACCACCGCTTGCACACATTGCATTGGTTTTTGGCTCGCCAGAAGAGTTTGCTTTAATGATGCTGGCGTTTGCAACGTTTGTGGGCCTGGGTGGAGACGACCTTTTTAAGACGATTTTCTCTATTGCCATTGGCCTTGTACTGAGTGCGATTGGTTTTGATATTATTTCTGGTGAACCGCGTTTAGTTTTATGGGATATCACTGGTTTTATGCACGGTATTAATTTTTTAGTATTGGCGATCGGCATTTATGGCATCGGTGAAATGCTTTGGACCGTAGAAGAAAATGCGCTTGGTGGCGGCAAGAGTATGCTGTCGGATGCCACGGTTACGGTTGCCCGTACATTTGCAAATCTTCGTGACCTTGTCAAAAGCTGGAAGACCATGGTAATGAGTTCTGTATTGGGCTATTTTGTCGGTATATTACCTGCTGCTGGTGCAACACCTGGCTCATTAATGTCTTATGGCATTGCCAAACAAATGTCGAAGGACCCTGATAGTTTTGGTAAGGGTAATATTGAGGGTGTTGTAGCACCGGAAGCGGCTAACAATGCTGCAAGTACTGGTTCGATGCTGCCAATGCTAACGCTGGGTATTCCGGGGTCACCGACTACGGCTATATTGCTGGGTGGAATGGTTATCTGGGGTCTGGAGCCAGGTCCAAGGTTGTTTGTCGATCATAGCGAATTCGTTTGGGGGCTCATCGCGTCACTTTATGCGGCTAATTTATTTGCGCTCCTCATTAATATTGCGTTTATTCCGGTATTTATTCAGATTTTAAAAACACCTTTTACTATATTGGCTCCGATCATTTTTATTCTGTGTTTAATTGGTGGTTATTCGCCGACACAAGACATGCACGATGTTTGGTTAATGCTGGTGTTTGGTATTGTCGGTTATCTGATGCGTAAGCTTGATTATCCACTGGCACCTGCGGTATTGGCGATTGTTTTAGGGCCATTAGCAGAGCCTGCGTTGCGCCAATCGTTGATCATAAGTAATGGTTCTTTTGGTATTTTCTTTACTCGAACGTACGCAGGGCCGATTATGATTGTGGCATTGCTCTTGTTGTTCCTACCTTTATTCAAAATGGGCTACGACAGAATTCGTAGAAAAATCAATGGATAACCAGAGAGCTTAATAAGGTTCTAGAGTCTGTCGGACTTAGGTAATCGTAGCGAGGGGAAGCCATTTTGAGCTAAATTTTTTGATCGAATGAGGCGAATAGTGGTTCTATTCAACGAATTGAATCGAGAAATTTGGCCGAAATGGTTTTTCCGAAGTCGATTTATCCTAAGTTCGACAGGCTCTTGGGGGAAGGTGAAGCTGGCATTTAACCGATTCATCTTTTTATAGATATCATTATTAGATCTAAGTCTATTTAATCCAGCTGTTGTTAATTGAATTTATTGACTTTTTGGTATATTGTATACCAAAATCACAGCGTACCTTTATTGGGAATCTATCAATGGCGTTAAAAATTGTAAAACCGCTTGAGCCTGCTAAGGCGCTTAGGAATCAGGTGTACCTCTCTCTTAAGGAGTTGATCGGCCAAATGGATATTTATTCGAGTGAAGCCTTGATTAGACTCGATGAGCGAACATTAAGCGAGCAGCTAGGCGTTAGTCGTACGCCAGTTAGAGAAGCCATATCCCGTCTTGAGCAAGAGGGTCTGGTTCAAAATATCGCTCGTCGAGGCGCTTTTGTTGTTCGTAAAACAAAAGCTGAAATTATAGACATGATTGACGTCTGGGCTGCGTTGGAAAGCATGGCTGCTCGGTTGGCTACCACTCGTTCAAATGATGCTGAACTAGCCAGCTTGCGCTATAAATTTGCCTATGGAGATAGTGACGATGCTCAAGCGCACATTGATGAATATTCCGATACCAATATAGAATTCCATCAGACCATTATAAGACTGGGTAAATCGAAACTAATTACAAAAATGTCCGACCAGTTATTTTTTCATATGCGAGCGATCCGGGCTAGCACGATCAAAGACCATGGCAGAGTGTCTCGTTCGGTCATCGATCATATTCGAATTATAGAAGCGATTGAAGCGCGTGATCCATTCAAGGCTGAACAACTGGTAAGAGATCATGCACTTGAACTTGCGAAACATGTAGAAACATTTGTCGATTATCTAGATTAACTCAAGGGTGAGTATCTCACCAAGAATCTCGCTTGGGGTTATCAACTACCGCTTTGCTACTCAGGTTCTAAACGGGCTGATTACAAATCAATACAGGGGAAAATAATGCCAACTCAATCAGATATTGCAAACGATACTTTGCAGCAGAAAAACAAACAAAGATCAGGCTTCTCTGATGTTCATCTCGTTGCAAAAGCATTAAAGGCCGAAGGCGTTTTTACCTTAGTCACGCTAGGCGGATGCCTAGGCTTTGCTCCTTAAACGTCAATCCAAAATAGAGACTATTTATCATGACAACAGACACTGGCAACACCACAACCACAGTTGATGGTTTTCAGCTCGTCATTGACGCGCTCAAGCTAAATGACATCGATACCATTTTTGGCTTACCGGGTATTCCAATTACCGACCTGACCCGAAAAATGCAAGCCAATGGCATGCGTATGATTTCTTTTCGTCACGAACAGCACGCAGGTAATGCGGCGGCGGCGGCTGGTTTTATAACTCAAAAGCCAGGTATTTGCTTAACAGTCTCAGCCCCGGGGTTCTTGAATGGTTTGACAGCGCTATCTAACGCCACAACCAATTGCTTTCCGATGATTTTGATTTCAGGTTCTTCTGAGCGTGAAGTCGTTGACTTACAGCAAGGCGACTATGAAGAGATGGACCAACTGGCGATTGCCAAGCCTCTATGCAAAGCGGCTTTTCGCGTACTCCATGCTGAAGACATAGGGGTGGGCGTTGCGCGGGCTATTCGTTCTGCGGTATCTGGTCGTCCTGGCGGCGTGTATTTAGATTTTCCTGCCAAGCTGTTTTCACAAGTTATGGACGCTGTTGAAGGCCAACAATCACTGATTAAGGTAGTGGACGCTGCCCCGCGTCAGTTACCCGCACCTGAATCTGTTCAGCGCGCGTTAGACTTGCTTAAAATGGCTAAAAGGCCTTTGATTCTTCTGGGCAAAGGGGCCGCTTATGCTCAGGCAGACGACCACATTCGGACATTTGTCGAGCAGTCGGGTATCCCTTACCTTCCCATGTCAATGGCCAAGGGACTGATTCCAGATACTCATGAACAGTGCGCATCGGCCGCACGCTCTTACGTGTTAGCTGAGGCTGATGTGGTTGTACTCATTGGAGCCCGACTAAACTGGCTGCTGTCACACGGTAAGGGTAAAACTTGGGGTGGTACTAACGCAGCTAGTCGCCAATTTATCCAGATTGATATTGCACCAACCGAAATGGATAGTAATGTACCTATTGCAGCACCGTTGGTTGGTGATATCGGCTCTTGCGTGCAGGCATTGTCGGCAGGCATGGGCACCAGCTTTGCCAAGCCTTCCATAGAGTGGATTACTGAGGTGTTTGCACGCAGTAGTAAAAACATCGCTAAGATGGCTGAAAAGTTAAAACTTAATCCATCGCCCATGAACTTTCAAAGTGCCCTGAACGTTATTAAAAACCAAATCGAGGCTCGCCCTGATGCTTATTTAGTCAATGAAGGTGCGAATACTTTAGATTTTGCCCGTTCTATCGTCAACATGTTCGAGCCACGCAAACGCCTTGATGTAGGCACATGGGGCATCATGGGTATTGGCATGGGCTTTGCGGTTGCTGCCGCTGTGGTAACGGGTAAGCCAGTCATTGCAGTGGAGGGCGACAGCGCCTTTGGTTTTAGCGGTATGGAAGTTGAAACCATCTGTCGCTATAACTTGCCGGTCTGTGTTGTGGTGTTTAACAATAACGGCATATACAAAGGAATCGATAAGAATAACAGTGGCAGTAATGATCCAGCGCCAACCGTTTTTGTCAAAAATGCGCGATACGAAATGATGATGCAAGCCTTTGGTGGCGTTGGTGTTGTTGCCAACACACCAGCCGAGTTAGAAAAAGCATTGACGGAAGCCGTTGCTTCAGGCAGACCCACACTCATCAATGCCATTATTGATGAGACTGCTGGCACTGAGAGTGGCCGTATTACGAGCTTGAATCCGACCAGTGGTGCAGCCAAAAATAAGTAGAGTGTTTAATTTTTCAACAAAGAAATGACTATGAGAGAGACGACGTTTGCAGATATCAAACTCTTGGATCTTATCTAAAGGCAAGCTGGTCTGGCTTGTAATTGGGTTGCCAATATCGCTGCACATGACTGTTTTAATTGAAGAGTCATATTTGAATTTAACAATAATGTATTTCACACAATTAATTACTAATAGGGGTTACTAATGTCTAAAGCACTAGACGGAGTCAGAATACTCGATTTTACTCACGTACAATCTGGACCAACTTGCACGCAATTACTTGCCTGGATGGGTGCCGATGTTATCAAAGTCGAACGACCAGGTGTTGGCGATGCAACCCGGAAGCAACTTCCTGACGTGGAAGGCGTAGACAGTTTGTACTTTACGATGCTCAACCACAATAAACGGTCACTGACATTAAATTCTAAAAACGAAACAGGCAAAGAAGTTTTAGAGCGTCTGGTTAAAAAATGTGACGTGTTAGTTGAAAATTTTGCACCGGGTGCACTGGATAGAATGGGGTTCAGCTGGGAACGAATCCAAGAGCTAAATCCGAAGATGATAATGGCTTCAGTAAAAGGTTTCGGTCCAGGGCCTTATGAAGATTGTAAGGTTTATGAGAATGTAGCTCAATGTGCCGGTGGCTCCGCCTCAACTACAGGCTTTCGTGATGGGCCACCATTAGTAACTGGCGCTCAAATTGGCGATTCAGGTACTGGGTTGCATTTGGCATTAGGAATTACTGCCGCATTGTTACAACGAGCGAATACCGGAAGAGGTCAGCTAGTACAGGCACCCATGCAAGATTCAGTACTTAATTTATGTCGTGTAAAATTACGTGATCAACAACGGTTGGAGTCTGGGCCATTAACAGAATATTCACAATACGGTGAAAATGTTGAATTTGGCGATTCAACACCTAGAGCTGGAAATGATTCTGGGGGAGGACAGCCTGGTCGAATTCTCAAGTGTAAGGGATGGGAGATGGATCCTAATGCGTATACTTATTTCATCACTCAGGCAGCGGTATGGCAGAAAATTTGTGATGTAATTGGAAAACCAGAATGGAAGGAAAGTCCCGATTATGCAACGCCATCCGCCAGATTAAATCGACTTAATGAAATTTTTAATGAGATTGAAAAGTGGACCATGACTAAAACAAAATTTGAGGTTATGGAGCAGTGTAATCCTCATAATATTCCAGTAGGTCCAATACTTTCCATGAAAGAAATTTCAGAAGACGTTTCATTGCGAGAATCAGGAACAATAGTTGAAGTGGATCACCCCGAACGAGGCAAGTATCTGACCGTGGGTTGCCCGATAAAATTTTCTGATTCTGCTGTTGAAGTGACGCGCTCACCATTACTTGGCGAGCACACTGACGAAATCTTATCTAACGTTCTGGATTATGATGCTGCAGAAATTGCTGCTATTAGAGCGTCTGGCGCAGTTTAAATTGAAAAACATATAGGAGTTTATAATGCGAATTGTAGTCCATGGACAACAGGCTTTTGGTCGCGCAGTTTTAGAACGTTTACTAGAACGAAACGAAAATATAGTTGCAGTTTGTACGGCGCCAGATAAAGAGGGTAAACCGATTGATCCATTGAAAGAGCTTGCGCTTGAAAATGGATTGCCTGTGCACCAACCTGCTTCATGGAAGACGCCTGAAGCATTAAAGCTCATGCAGTCTTTTGATGCCGATATTTGCATTATGGCTTATGTTTTATTATTTGTTCCGCAACCCGTGCTAGAAGCCCCAAGACGTGGTTCGTTTCAGTATCACCCATCCTTATTACCGATGCATCGCGGTCCATCTTCAATAAACTGGCCGATTGCAATGGGGTCTACAAAAACGGGTTTAACCATATTCTGGCCGAATGAAGGTCTTGATGAAGGGCCGGTTCTGTTGCAGAAAACCTGTGATATCGGGCCTGATGAAACACTGGCTGATATTTACTTTAAAAAGTTATATCCAATGGGCGTTGATGCAATGATTGAATCTTTGGATCTAGTGAAAGCCGATGATGCACCTCAGATTAAACAAAACCTTGACGAGGGAAGTTATGAATCCTGGTTTGGAAAAGCACAGGCTGAAATCGACTGGAGTAAACCATCGGCACAAATTTATAATACGATTCGTGCGGCTAATCCACAACCAGGTGCCTGGACTAAAAATAATGGTGTCACAGTGCAAATCTTCAATAGTCAATTGATCGAATTAGCCGTGGGTGATCCAGGAACAATATTAAAATCGAGTGACGAGGGACTTGTAATCGCTACGGGTGATGATGGCGGAATTCTAATATCAAGAGTTCGCCCCGATGGTGAAGGAAAAGTCAGTGCGTCAGAATATGCAGCTTCCTGCGAGTTAGGCGTAGGTGCCGTTCTCGGCTCTTAGAGCCAACAAAGATACTATTATATTGATAATTAGCTGTTATCAAATATTGTTGTATTGGCCTGAGATGGCAGCTAGTAAAAGCTTTATTACGTGCGGCATTGGTTAAACCTAGTGCTATTTGAGATCGTTTTTACGCTGGCAGACAGGCTAGCGAAGTTTGGAGTGTTACATGAAAGTATGTGTTGTTGGAGCTGGTGCGATCGGCGGCTATATGGGTGTTCAAATTGCGGCGCAAGGACATGATATATCGTTAATCGCTCGAGGACCCCACCTAGCTGCGATTAAGGAAAATGGTCTGACGTTACGTAAGGATGGTCAGGAGATTAACGTTCGTAACGTATTTGCCACTAGCGATATGACTGAATGCGGTCCACAGGATATCGTGTTACTCGCGTTAAAAGCCCATCAAATTGTTCCTGTGTTAGATGATCTTAAAACACTATTTGGTCCAGACACTGTGATGGTCGCGCTGCAAAATGGAATTCCTTGGTGGTACTTTCAAGGTAACGGTGGCGATTATGAAAACCGTATTGTAGAAACAGTTGATCCAGGTGGTTCTTTAGCTAAAGGTATTGATCCTAAGCGAATCATAGGCTGTATTGCCTATCCTGCCGCTTCAATATCAGAGCCTGGAGTGATTGAACATGTCGAAGGTGATAAATTCCCCGTTGGAGAGCTAGACGGCAGTGAATCTGAACGTTTACAGATCGTTTCTAATCTATTTGAATCGTGTGGTTTTAAGTCTCGAATATTAACCGATATTCGGTCTGAGATTTGGTTAAAGCTATGGGGTAACTTAACCTTTAATCCCATTAGCTCTTTAACGCACTCTACACTGGTCGATATATGTCAGGATCCCCTGACGCGAGAACTCGCGACGACAATGATGACTGAAGCACAGAAAATAGCCGAAAAATTGGGCGCTTCATTTCGGGTTACGATCGAAAGACGTATCAACGGCGCGGAAAGTGTTGGCAAACATAAAACCTCGATGTTGCAGGATGTTGAAGCAGGCAAACCGTTGGAAATTGATGGCATGTTGGGTGTCGTTATCGAATTAGGTGAAATGACGGGTGTTGATACGCCTTCGTTAAAAGCGTTATATGCTTGCGTCTGTCTTTTGAATAAAAAAATACAGGAAGATGCTGTCTACATTAAGGAGCGACCACTGGGAGAGTAGTAAGATGCAGATGATTGATGGAGAAACAACTCGTTGATCATCTGCCTAAAATTATATGGGTATAAAAACAGTGATTTATTGATGTTGATTCAAAAATCTTCGCATAAATTTTCAACTAATTCATAGTCTCTTAAGCGTTATGTCATGACTTTAACAACGCCAGGTAATGAAATAATAGGACCTTGGAATCCGGGTATAAAGTCGACTCTTCCTTCAAACTATTTGCCGCTATCAACAATGTTTCGTCATGAGAACGTTACTACAACTTATGAAACGGTAACAGAATTAAGTGAGTTTACCGGTCTTCCTATTCAACAGTTGGTTTGCTTTCGTGCTGAGAGGCTTGTTGTGCACGAATTGCTGATTCGAGTGTCTGCGAATATCTTTGTCTCTGATGGATCGAAGTACGAGGATTTGGGCGTCAATTTTCGAAAAGTTGTCGGAACAATATTAAATGACTATATCCAGCCCCACATGGCTGAAATAATCCATCGCTTTTATGAAATGCAGCAGCAAGTTAAATTAGCCGTTGATCTTGAGCTATCACGTGTTTTATTTGCAGAACCCGTTATTCCATCAGAAAACGAAAAAACTTCGCGTTTTAAGGATTTCTTTAGAGCCAAAAAGAAGAAGCTAAAACTAGTCAGCCCCGAATCTGTTGAATTACGTGACCAGCGTCTGATTTTTTTGTGGCAGCAGAAAGTGGAAACATCCACAGACTCAATGCATCAGTCTATTTTTAGAGCGTTGGTTAAAATTGCTAACGCGATAGTAATTAAACATGGACGATTAGTTGGAGAAAAGCCATTACTCTCATTGTTAATCACTGGGCTAGTTTGCAATGAGTATGGCAGTGAAATGATGGGTGAAATGATATCTCCCTATATTAACGATGCGGCAATAAAGGAAGGTTATTTGATATTGCCGCCTCAGGAGGAACCAATAATAATTAATGTAAAAGGTGCCTCAGCCTCCGGAAAAAGTACAATGCGCCCGTTGCAAAAGAAACATACCGAAGCACTGGGTATTAACTGGCATGACTTTGCCTTGATAAGCCCTGATATATGGCGTAAATATTTGCTGGATTATGAGGCATTGGGTGATGCCTATAAGTATGCGGGAACACTGGCAGGAGATGAGGTTCCGATTATTGACCATAAGCTTGATCTTTATATTAGCCAAAAAGCAAAACAAGGTAAACTATCTCACCTGCTGGTCGACCGATTTCGTTTTGACAGTTTTGCTGCTGGATCTAGCGCTAAGGAAGGTAGTAATTTACTCACTAGATTTGGTCATACCATCTATATGGTATTTGTTGTCACGCCGCCAGAAGAGACAGTAGAGCGTTCATGGAAACGCGGTCTTCAGGTAGGGCGATTCAAGGCAGTCGATGATCTTCTTGATCACAATATTGAAGCGCTTAAGGGCATACCCGTATTATTTTTCACCTGGGCATTGCGAAAAGATAAACTAGTATATTGCGAATTCCTGGACAATAGCGTCGATCTTGGAAAACAACCTAAGACGATTGCTTTTGGGTTTAAAGACGAACTATATATTTTGGATATCAAGTGTATGATTGATATCAATCGATTTTCAAAATTAAATATTTACGCAGAAAGTGCTAATCAGGTTTATCCTTTTGCGAGTGCTATCGCCCCTGAGGTGAATACAGAATTCTTGGTCAAATGTGCCAAGGATATACCGAGGATAAATTTTGTTGATCGTGTGACTTCAAAAATATACGCTTGTATAGAATCTGGCACGATAAGTTGGGTTGATCATGTTATTTTTGCTCGTGTATGGGAAGATCACAACAATAGGATAGGTCTTCTTGCAATCGCGCCTAATCTAATCAAAGGTCTGTCCAAAGTACCAAATCAACCCGCGAAAAAAATTTCAACTGAAGCCACACGTCATACTATGGGCAATCTCAGTTAACTCGTTTAAAGTATTAAGTTAATCTAAGCTAGTAGCCTGTCGGGCTTAGGATAAACCTCTTCGGAAATAGCATCATTGATTGATCTAATTATGGGCATGAAGAAACTACTTTACTTAGCATTAATCCATTCGCCTAAAGCGCCTGCATTGTTCTACTCCAGCGTCCATATAGTCGTAAAGAAAGCCATTTGGGCCAGTTTTTAGATCCAATGCGTTGAGTAGAAATATTATTGGCCTAATACAATCAATAAAACTCCCTCAAAATGACTGCCGCTGTTCTCGATTAGCTAGTTCCTACAAATGCCTAATAAACGACTTATTACTCACAAATAATTAGACACAGTTAGTGAGTGAGACTGTCCGGTTTTTCATTAATGCCTAAAAAGTCGAGTAAGATCGAATAAATGTGTTTTAACTGGGTGCGCTAATATTAATTTTGGTGTTTTGAGTCAATAATGGAAAAAAATATAATAATACATCTCTAATTTGCCAACGTTTGTCAGATAATCATTGTTTTCAATCATTCTTCCTCTTCCCTTAGATAAACTTTGCTCTATAATGAATTTTTTACTATTAGCGATAAGAAGTTTATCTTTAGTGGAAAATTAGATGAAAAAACAGATATTAGGCGATTAATGACATGGCAACACAACAACTAGATGGCGCACAGGCCTTACTTAGATGCTTAGAGAAAGAAGGCATAGAAATTATGTTCGGATATTCCGGTGGAGCCGTGCTCCCAATATTCGATGCTCTCGAAACGATTAAAACTACCATTAAGTTTGTTATGGTTCGGCACGAGCAAGGGGCTGTCCACATGGCTGATGGTTACGCTAGAGCAACAGGCAAACCAGCCTGTGTATTGGTAACAAGTGGGCCTGGCGCGGGAAACACCATTACTGGGATCATGACCGCTGATATGGATTCGATACCCATGATCGTTATTACGGGCCAGCAAGTCACCTGGATGTTGGGTAAGGATGCTTTTCAAGAAGCTGATATATTTGGAATTTCGATGCCTGTGGTTAAGCACAGCTATTTGGTCAAAGCCACAAATGATATTCCGCGTATTGTTAAAGAGGCCTACTATATTGCAACAACTGGACGACAAGGTCCGGTCTTAATCGATATTCCTAAAGACTTAAGTCAGGGAGTTTTTGATGGAGAGCTAGATCAAGAAATGAACTTGCCTGGTTATAAACCAGAATTAGCTTATGACTTGAACATAGCCGAAATTAAAGCCATTGCAGAGGCTATTAAGACTTCAAAAAAACCGCTTATCCTTGCAGGACAGGGTGCAATGTTAGCGAAGGCTGATGTTGAACTAAAATATCTAGCGGAAACACTCAACTCACCAGTAACCAACACTTTGCTTGGAAAAGGTGTCTTCCCTGAAAGTCATGAACTAGCGTTGGGCATGTTAGGTATGCATGGCACCGCCTATGCAAACAAAGCAATAGTAGAAGCTGACTTAATTTTATCAGTTGGTTCACGTTTTGATGATCGTATCATTGGACAAGCAGACAAATTTGGTCGTCACGCTACGATCATTCATATCGATATTGACCCTGCAGAGATTGGTAAGATGATTGTGCCGCACTATCAATGTGTTGGCGATGCAAAAGCTATTTTGACCGAGCTCAATAAACACATTGAACGCCTTGACTCAGACGAATGGGTTGAAAAGGTTCAAGGTTTGAAGAAAAAGTTTCCGCTGTCTTATAAAACTCACGGTGGTCTTAAAATGCAGCACGTGTTGGATGAGTTTTATAAGCTGACTGAGGGCAAGGCAATAATGACAACTGATGTTGGCCAGCATCAGATGTGGGCAGCACAGTTTTATAAATGCGATAGATCATTCCAATGGTTAACTTCTGGTGGAGCCGGCACAATGGGATTTGGTTTTCCTGCTGCCATTGGTGCGCAACTAGGGCGACCTGATGACCTCGTCGTTGCTGTTGTTGGTGATGGTGGCTTTCAGATGACGTTGTTTGAATTGGCGACAGCTGTGATTGAAAAACTGCCCATCATTATTCTCGTATTGAACAATCATTATCTGGGCATGGTACGCCAGTGGCAGGAGTTATTTTTCGATGAGCGTGAAAGTGGTGTGGATCTCGTTGGCAATCCTGATTTTGTCAAATTAGCCGAGGCTTATGGTGCAACGGGCTACAACCTTAAACGCCCAGCGGACGTCCGAAAGGTATTGGAAAAAGCTATAGCGCACAGAGGTGGTCCGGTACTGATTAATGCCGAAGTGACGAAGCATGAAAATGTTTTTCCAATGATTCCTGCAGGTGCTGCATTAGAAGACATGCTTATTGAACCCCCAAAAGAAAAGATGTCAAAGCCAACAGGATCTACTTAAAGGATTGACTGTTTATCGAAATAAGGCATTATCACGGTTACAATAGCAAGCAGCAGCGTGAACATCGAGAATAAAACTATGGCAGTAGAAAACAAGGAAATAGTCACAACTGACAAATCGCCAACCAGCGTGCTTACTAGTTCACAACATACTTTAAGTGTGTATGTTTCTAATTCACCAGGTGTATTGGCCCGTATTGCACAAACTTTCGCGCGCCGAAATTACAATATTGAATCGCTCGTAGTGTCACCAGGCATGGATGGTCGTTTTTCTCGAATGACTATTGGGCTTTCTGGAGACGAAGGCAATTTAGACCAAATTATCATGCAAGTAAGCAAATTGATCGATGTTGTGCATTGTGTTGACCATAGTCTCGAAATATCGGTTGTTAAAGAATTCGCAATGATCAAAATCTTGTGTGGTATCGACAAGCGTAACGAATTGCTTCAAATAGCAGAACACTTTGGTTGCAAAACGCTCGATTTAACGCATACCTCGATGATATTGAGTATCGCCGGCGATAGCTCTAAGGTTGATGCTCTGGTTGAAATGATTTCAAACTTTAAAGTCGTCGAAATGGTCAGGACAGGCAAGGTTATGATGGTGCGCGGTGAATCCAGAACTTAGCTAACGACTAGGTTAATTGTTAAGGTTTTGAATTACTCGAGCTTTGACAAGTATGGCTGAGATTTTATTGACCAATTTTCTTTTTTAGCGGCTGAGATAAGCTGAGAGATACGCATAAACCTGAAATCTTTCTCGAATAAAGATAAGTTTTCTTTTAGTAGAGTCATTGTCTCCGGATGTGGATGTCCGATTGCAACCGCCGATCCGGTGCTTCGTGCCTTATTTAGCCATAAATCAAATTGAAGCTTTATTGACTCAGGATTTTTATGTTCGTTATCCAAAAAAACATCACGTTTCACTGAATCTAACCCAGAATTAATAGCCTCTATGTGGGCAACACTTCCAGATGTCGTTAAGCTATCAAGAAAATAAAGGTGAGATCGATAAGCCTTGATACTCTCCATGATCGGCCGCATAAAATAGTTAATCGCCGTGAGATGGCTCCCCATATGATTGTTGATGCCCTTTATGTTAGGAAATTCTGAAAGCATAGTAACAGTATTAAGAGTTATTTGATTTTCATTCATCGACTCAGTCAGAGTGTTCGATTCTGCTGCAGTCAGCTTACTTGATGCCTGCAATGGCAAATGAAGAATGATTTCTCTGCTGTTCTTATACGCCAAGGAGGCCAGTTTCTTGCCATAAACTGTGCCTGGAATAATTGCGTAGGTATGATCACTTCCTAGATTGAGCGCGACCTTTCCCTGTTTATAAGAGTAGCCCAGATCATCAATAACAAGCGACAGGACGGGTTTTTGATCTGCGGCGCCTACTAAAGGCGCCAACAAAAAAATGACAAAGAATGGTAAAAGCCGGGTCACAGCTTTTTTACTAACAAGTGTTATTTCTTGACCACTTGATTGAGAATGTTCATACCCTTAAGCAGGTTTAATGCTTCGTATAATTGAAAATCAACTTCGGCCAAGTTTTGAACCTTTTCTTCGTTTTTAAGTGTATCGGATTCGGATTGTTCACCATCAAACGTCTCATCATCTTCAGGATTACTTAAGTGTCCGGATAGATCATTTTCAGAAAATGACTTGCGCCCATTTGTGTCACTTGCTGGGAGGCGCAATGTTTTTAATTCAATGTCAGGCATAATTCCTTTAGCCTGTATTGAACGACCATTCGGTGTAAAATAACGCGCAGTGGTAATTTTTACCGCTGATCCATTTTGAAGTTCCTGAATTGTTTGTACCGATCCTTTACCAAATGATTTAGTACCCATAATAATAGCGCGCTTATGGTCTTGCATAGCACCAGCAACAATCTCAGATGCGGATGCTGAGCCGCCATTAATTAGGATGATAAGCGGTGCTCCATTTAAACTGTCACCTGGTGTTGCTGTATAGCGATGGCTTGAATTATCGATACGACCCTCGGTATAAACAACTAGGCCATCATTGATAAAAGCATTCGATACACCTACCGCTCCGCTGAGAACGCCGCCAGGATTATTACGCAAATCTAATACCAAACCTTTGAGCGGCGCTTTCTTCTGCAGCTCTGTTATGCTTTTAAGTAGATCCGTCGTAGTTCGTGACTGAAAACTGGCAATACGGACATAACCATAACCGTCTTCAAGAATTCTACTCTTAACGCTCTTTACGCGAATTATCTCTCTCGTGATAGTAAATTCAAGTGGGGCACTCTCACCTTCTCTAACAATGGTTAATAAAATATCGGTATTAGGTTCTCCACGCATTATTTTAACCGCATCATTCAATGTCATGCCTTTGACAGGTGCTTCATCAAGTTGGATGATTAGGTCGCTGGGTTTCAAGCCAGCTCGTGAAGCGGGGGTATCATCTATCGGTGAGATAACTTTAACAAAGCCATTCTCCATACTCACCTCGATGCCTAAACCACCAAATTGGCCTGTCGTGCCTACCTTAAGTTCGTTAAATTCAGCGGTATTCATGAAAGCAGAATGAGGATCAAGACCGCTCAACATACCCCGAATGGCATCTTCGATTAGTTTCTTATCGTCAACGCCTTCGACATAGTCTGATTTGACTCTTGAAAAAACATCGGTGAAAGCTTGCAGCGATTCAAAAGGAATGTCGAGACTTTCTGTTTGGTTATCTTTAAGGGCATAGACGCTATGACCAATGGCAAGCGACAATCCAAGTAAAATACCGACCAAAAGCAGGGTCGATTGTCTTAATTTGTTAAGCATGAAATTCTCCGTGTGCAATATAGTTATTGTAGACTAGATATTCATTCAAAAGTTGTAAACATTTGAATGTTTTAAGCCTAAAGACTTACCTGATAAGTTCAGGATGAAAATTGTTTCCCATTTTTACACCACGTAGTTGGGTTCTGTGGCTTTCCTTTGTTACGTATTTCGAAATAGAGGCTGGACTTGTTTTGACCGCCACTACTGCCAACACTACTAATGATATCGCCGGCTTCTACCCATTCGCCTGCAGACATAAACAACGATTCATTATGCCCATAGAGTGATAGGTATGAATTGCCATGATCGATAATAATAATATTACCGAGCCCACGTAACCAGTCTGCAAAAGCAATTCTACCGCCGGAAATTGCTCGGACATGACTGCCTACAGGTGCTTCAATTAAAACACCTTGCCAGCGCAATTCAGACCATTGTTTTTGGCGTCCAAAAACCCGATTAACTTTGCCTTTTACAGGCCAAGCGAGTTGACCCCGCATCTTAGCAAACGGTCTATCATCAAAACGTGGCTCAGGTGACTCGACTAGAATTTCTTCAATCGAACTAATAAGCGATTCTAAGGCCTTTGCGTCAACCTGCAATTTACTGAGTGCGCCACCTTGCGTTTTTAATTGCTGATCGAGAGATGCTATAATGACCTTCCTTTCTAAGACACTTTTCTTGAGATCTTTTTCCTGCTCCTCTAGCTGTTTATGGCTGGATTCAAGCACTTGTTTAATAATATTGATATCTGCTTCAGTCTCTAATAGAGTATCAATATCCTGTTGTACGCGCTTAATTAATTCGACCCGAGCATTTGAAAAATATTGATAGTACATTAAGTTTCTTTGTAAATCGCCAGCATCCTGTTGCGAAAACATTAATTTAATTTTTTCTTGTTGCCCGATTGTGTAAGCCAAATAGACTTGCTGAGCGAGTGTCAAATTTTGCTGGCTTAGTTCGTTGCGACTTTTCTTCTTTAGTTTTCTTAATTGTCTTAATTCAGACTCTGTGTCGACGATCTTATTCTTCGATGCTGAAATCTTTCGGCTAATGTTGCTAATACTGTGTTCAATTTTCTTAAGTTGCCGTACAAAAGCTGATTTGCTGTCTTGCTTTTCCGAAATGGTTTCTTGCAAATTGGAAATTTTGGCTTGTAAGGTTTTAAGCTCCGCTTCTTTCATAGATCTATCGCTGGCCGCAGAAGGAAATGCAGCCAGATATAGGCATAAAAAAATCGCAGGAAAGCTCTGTCTCATAATTTTAATGGGCTGGCCCTAGCTTTGTTTTCTTGGCGGTAGCCCCGTGTGTTGAGTCAAAATTTGACCTCGACGTGGTTGGTTGCTGTTGGCCGATTTAGGCTTACCCTGTTGTCTGGGGGTACTATTTTTTCGTCTGGGGCTTTTATAAGCATCACCATCTTTAGGTTGGAAAGTTGGAACCAATTGATGCTTAGCACTACCAATTAAATCTTCCCGTCCCATCACAGTAAGCGCTTCGCGTAACATCGGCCAGTTATCTGGGTCGTGATATCTTAAAAAGGCTTTGTGCAATCGACGCTGCTTGTCACCCTTGGCGGTAATAACGTCTTCGCTATCACGCTTTACACGCTTGAGTGGGTTCTTGCCAGTGTGATACATGGTGGTCGCTGTTGCCATCGGCGAAGGGTAAAAATTTTGCACCTGGTCTGCTTTAAATCCATTCTTTTTAAGCCAAAGAGCTAAATTCATCATGTCTTCTTCCGTGGTGCCAGGATGCGCCGCAATAAAGTAAGGGATCAAGTATTGCTCCTTACCGGCCTTTTTCGAAAACTTTTCGAACAGCGCTTTAAACCGGTCATAGCTACCCATGCCGGGTTTCATCATCTTCGATAATGGTCCTTGCTCGGTGTGTTCGGGTGCTATCTTTAAATAACCACCGACATGATGTGTTACTAATTCTTCAACATATTCGGGTGACTCAACTGCGAGATCGTAGCGCAAACCAGAGCTTATCAATACTTTTTTAACACCCTTCAACTCGCGTGCTCGGCGATATAAGGCGATTAGAGAGGAATGATCGGTATCGAGATTTTCGCAAATACCCGGATAGACACAGGAAGGTAGGCGACAGGCAGCCTCAATAGTTCTCGACTTACAGGCAAGCCGGTACATATTGGCCGTTGGGCCACCCAGATCAGATACGATACCGGTAAATCCAGGTACTTTATCGCGCATTTGTTCAATTTCATTGATGATCGAGTCTTCAGATCGGCTTTGGATCACTCTGCCCTCATGCTCTGTTATCGAACAAAAAGTACAGCCGCCAAAACAGCCACGCATGATATTCACCGAGAAACGGATCATTTCATAAGCTGGGATTCGTGCTTTTTTATAAAGCGGATGTGGCACACGCGCATAGTTGAAGCTAAAGACATAATCCATTTCTTCCGTCGTCAGCGGAATCGGTGGCGGATTAAACCAAATTTTTTGACCACCCTGGTTTTGCACTAATGCTCGAGCATTACCCGGGTTAGTTTCCAGGTGTAGCACTCGATTGGCATGCGCATACAGAACAGGGTCGCGATTGACATCGTCAAACGACGGCAGACGAATGACTGTTTTCAGTCGCTGTTTTAGTTTGTGCTGTAATTTTTCGAGTTTACCGGTGAAGGTAACCTCGACTTGTTTAGTTTTGGATTGCTCTTTATCGGCAGCGTCTTGACCGCTATCGCAGGTATCTTGGTCAATCATTTCGTAAGGGCTTATGCGCTTTTCAAGTCGGCCAGGTTTTTCGACGTTGGTTGAGTCGAGTATTTGCCAGTCCTCTGGGATGTCCTTAATGAAAAAAGCGGACCCACGAATATCGATAATAGTGCTGATTTCATCGCCCTTTGCCAAGCGGTGAGCTACTTCAACAATAGCTCTCTCGGCATTGCCATATAGCAACAGGTCAGCCTTAGCATCAGCCAGAATAGAGCGCCGGACCTTGTCCTGCCAATAATCGTAATGAGCAATTCGCCTGAGTGATGCTTCGATACCACCAATTACAATTGGCACGTCGTTATAGGCTTCGCGGCAACGTTGGGAGTAAACCACCGAACAGCGGTCGGGCCGTTTGCCACCGACATCATCCGGCGAGTAGGCATCGTCTGATCGAATTTTCCGATCAGCCGTATAACGGTTAATCATCGAATCCATATTGCCAGCGCTAACGCCAAAGAATAGGTTGGGCTTGCCAAGTGCCCTAAAAGGATCGACGCTATGCCAATCTGGCTGGTCGATAATTCCTACCCGAAATCCCTGTGCTTCTAGTAATCGACCGATAATAGCCATGCCAAAGCTAGGATGATCAACATACGCATCACCAGTGACAATAATGATATCGCAACTATCCCAGCCAAGCTGGTCCATTTCATCACGTGATACGGGTAAAAAAGGCGCGGTACCGAAGCATTCAGCCCAATAAAGAGGGTATTGATTTAACGGTCTGGCTTTGTGTGACAGGGATATTTCTGAATGATTTTTCATGCGACGTGATTCTACAGGAAACTCCCGACATCTGTCAGGTTAAGGCAGGCTGTTGACAGTGAGTTTTATCAATTTTGATTGCTGAATAGCCGTAAAGCAGCTTAGCCAGCAACTAAGCTAAAAGTGCCGAGCCAATTCCAACCTAGTTTTACCCAATGCGATTACCAAACAGGTAATAATAGCGGCTTCGCAATTCTTGGTTTTACTGGCAGCAGAGGTAAGAGGCTGACTTGCTCGCTGAAAAGAAGCTTAATTTTGCCTCAGGTAGTTTCGAAGTTAGGCTATTGCTATCGGAACAATAGGGTCCTTGAGGTTTTGGGCAGCGTGAAAAGTATTGCTCGCAAATTTCCCTTATGCTGGGTCCACTGCCGAATGTGTTGGTTAAGGTACAGTCTAAGGCACAGTTAATTTTCAAAAAATCGAATAGTAAATTCTTGAGCACTGACAAAGGTGAGATAACCTCGGTCCGGCAGGCTCCTGAGTAGATGTTAAAAAATCTATGTTCAATAATAAACTTTAAAAGAGCTCAGTAGAAGCTAAGCTTGAGTTACCCTAAGCGTTATTAATGTTACGTTCAAGTGCTGCTCTGGCCTGATTGGAAAGGTCAATTAATTGAGTGCCGATACCAATATTTGAGGTCGAATCTTGTATAGCCGACTCTGTATCTTCAATTACTTTAATGATGCGCTGGTCAATCACCGTCATTTTTTCAATTTGACCGCTGTTCATTTCAGTTAGCGTGGTGAGTTGATTAGTTAGGTTTGATAAAGACGAGCTGATAGTTTCTGATTGAGTATTTGTCTGTTGTGGTCCATCGCGTGATTGTCCAGCGGCCGCTACCATATGTTTGTTTAACTCAATTACTTGCTGCAGAACTGTTTCTTTTAATGAGGCAACCGAACTCATCATGTCATTGATTTCCTTGGCGTATTCTTTGGAGCGAGAGGCTAAAATTTTCACCTCATCGGCAACAACGGCAAATCCTCTGCCTTGTTCACCAGCTCTAGCCGCCTCAATGGCTGCGTTTAAGGCCAATAAATTAGTTTGTTCGGCAATTGAACTAATGGCATCCACTTTGGATGACACTTGATCGAGCTCTCGAAAGAACTTGTTAACAGCAGTATCGAGATTGCCTGACGTTGATACACCTGAATTAATAGCCGCTACCAATGCGTTTATTTCATTAACTAAATTTAAAAAGTTGGCCCCAATTTGATTTGAATTAGAGTGAGCGTTGGTGGTTAATTCACCTGCAGTTTCAGCCTGCTGCTTGACTTCACTAGAAATTTGGCGAACTGCCTGAACGAATGATAGTCGCTCTTTTGAAGAGGCATTAATATTTGAAGCCATTGTTTGAACGCGGGTTGATAACGCTGCTACCGACGCAATGTCATCCTGAACGACTTTTAAGTCTTCTGGCTGAATCGTTTTTTTGGTAGGAACATCGACCATCACCTGTTTCCTTTCCATTACAGATGCGATCAATGTGACACAGAACGGGGTAATGTAGGTAATAGATACCTTCAAAAAATTAATGGCTGCGGCACCAAATATGGCTTCATATTGATTGGTGAGGGTGAGAAGTGTCCCAACGACGCCAGAGATAATCAAACTACGCCTAACTTGCCTAAAATTAATCATTACAGGTGCCTGTTCAGTATGTTTAAGATCTATCGGCGGGTGGTGTTAGTTCTTTAGCCCGCTTTGTTTAATTACCCATAATTCGCCAATTAAAGGCTTTATCTTAGGTTGTTAAGCAGTTTTCTAATATGTCTTTCAACAGCGCTCGTAAACGTTGCGCTTTGGTTGTGTCATATTGCCAAGGGTGAGTTTCTTGCATGTAGCTGCATTGCGACAACTCCATCTGGATGGCGTGATAACCAGCGTCAGGTTTTCCATAATGTCGAGTTGTCCATCCCCCCTTGAAACGACCATTGAAAATAGAGCTGTATTGTGACGAAGCCGCACAGACGTTTTCGACAGCCAGTGTGATTTTTTGG
>Ga0307489_10000565_pt1 | contig 22732 bp, 34 predicted proteins | sample SB12metaG_FD_202247 | JGI IMG/M metagenome (GOLD analysis project Ga0307489, IMG submission 202247) | Sea-ice brine microbial communities from Beaufort Sea near Barrow, Alaska, United States - SB 1.2 | ecosystem: Environmental > Aquatic > Marine > Coastal | place: USA: Alaska | collected... | reverse complement strand
TCAATTAAATCGTCTAAATTAATTTTTTCAATATCTATTAATTCGTTTATCCACCTTACTGATATTTGCATTTTTAACTTATTATAATTTTTTTGTTAGTTTACTTTTGTAAAAACTAAACCATTTGTTTCACCATATCGGCCCATAAATCTCATAAATCGATCCCAAGCTTCAGGACTTTTCATTATATATATTGATTCAATTGCTTCTGGTTTTCCATTTATAAATCGAGCATTTACATCTCTTGTTTCTAATGTACCTTCTTCATCAATTAAATACATTCCTGTAATTTCTCCTTCTTTTGCCGTATTCTTATCTAATATATTTGGATTTTTAAAACGAAATGTTGCTGTACCTGTACTTCCATCACGTGAGCGTGTCAAACGGACATCAGGTAATACTTTTTCATCAAGACCTTTTATAAATTGAATTTTAGCTTCCATAATTTTATTATGATTTAGATGATAATAATTCTATTTTACTTGAATTATCCAAGTAATGTAAATCAAAAACAATTTGTTGCAGCTTAAACTTTGGCGCCAATTTTTATAACTGGGGTGGCAGGATTCGAACCTACGAATGGCGGAGTCAAAGTCCGCAGCCTTACCACTTGGCGACACCCCATGAATATTAAAAATAACTTCAATTATTTTGATTGAGCAAGAAGGGATTCGAACCCCTGACACCGTAGTTCGTAGCCACGTGCTCTAGTCCACTGAGCTACAAGCCCAAAATAATCATCTTCTAATGATATTATAATCAAAGATTCTAATTTAGTAAAGTTAAAAAAAAATTAATGGAATTTGATTTTAATATTGCCAAAGAAAGAATCAGTAAACTAAATTAGTATGTTAACTATCTTTTTTTTGAAATAAATTTACGGAATACTATGGCTAAAAAAATTTTATATCAAGATAATGCTCGACGTGCTTTAGAAAGAGGTATGGGAATAATGGTAGAAGCTGTTTCCGTTACTTTAGGACCTAAAGGACGAAACGTTGTTTTAGAAAAACCTTATGGTTCACCACAAATTGTAAATGATGGTGTCACAATTGCAAAAGAAATTAAATTACCTGATCATATTGAAAATACCGGCGTTTCATTAATTCGTCAAGCCGCTTCAAAAACAAATGACGTAGCAGGCGATGGTACAACCACTGCTACTGTTTTAGCTTACGCAATGGTAAAAGAAGGGTTAAAAAATGTGGCAGCTGGAGCAAATCCTATTTCAATAAAATTAGGAATGGAAAAAGCAGCTCAATATTTAGTAACGCAAATAAATGAATTTGCTCGACCGGTCGAAGATCTTCAATCAATTCAACAAGTAGCATCAATTTCAGCTGGTAATGATGAAGTAATTGGATCTTTAATTGCGGATGCTTTAGCAAAAGTTGGAAAAGAAGGTGTTATTTCTTTAGAAGAAGGAAAAGGAATTGTTACAGAGTTAGAAATTACAGAAGGTATGAAATTGCAAAAAGGATTCATTTCACCTTATTTTATAACAAATACAGAAAAAATGGAAGTATCTTATGAAAACCCATATATTCTTTTAACTGATAAACGAATTACTTTAGTTCAGCAAGATTTATTACCAATTTTAGAGCAAATTACAAAAACTAAACGACCTCTTTTAATTATTGCTGAAGATGTTGAAAAAGAAGCATTAGCAACATTAATTTTAAATAAATTACGCGGTATTCTAAACGTTGTAGCTATTCGAGCACCAGGTTTTGGTGAATTAAGAAAACAAATGTTAGAAGATATTGCTATATTAACAAATGGGACAGTTATTACACAGGATGCTGGGTTAAGTTTAGACAATATTCAATTAAATCTTTTAGGCCAAGCTCGTCGAATTATAATTACTAAAGATACAACAACAATTGTTGCAAATGGTCAAACGTTAAATGAAATTAATGTACGTTGTGAACAACTTCGAAAACAAGTCAACATTGCTGATACAGCTTATGAGAAGGAAAAATTACAAGATCGAATAGCAAAATTATCTGGTGGTATTGCTATTATTCGAGTTGGTGCAGTAACTGAAACAGAAATGGTGCGATTCGTTCCTAGCCCGAGATTTGCGTTTGCATAACGTATTATCAAAGCTAGGGTATGAGAGGTACCAAAAGGCTTTCTTGGATAATAATAGGAAGGTTCTCTCTCATATAACTAAATATTAGTGTTGGTGCAAGTCCAACCCCTTAAGGAAGAGGTGATGCCAAAAGCGCCCGCATGGAGATTGATCATCAAAGTGAAGCCGGGAACACGGGGGAATCAGAGGTCTAGATGACAGATCCGCACTGCCCCTTGGTAGGTGACTATGGTTAAGGTAAATCTGAACCCGCTGAAAAAGCGTCTTTGTTTCATATAGTACGCCATCAATTAAGTGACTATATAATGTTCAAAACTCGCATTAAATTCATTTCGTTAAATGCTTTCCTGAGTTGAACATAGGCGAATTGTGGGAATCTAAGGTCACAAAACAACTAATATTTGGAACGAATAAAAACACTCAAGGTCTCCTGAATAAGGTAGGGAATCTATCAAATCTCCTCATGGCTGAGAGTGGGTAGGATTGACCGTAATTGGTCAAATGGTACATAGAATAATATTATATATAGGAGATCTATTCAATGACAGTTAAGACAGACAATGCCTATGCTGATGAATGGAAATCGTTACCTTGGAAGAAATTTCAAAAGAACCTTTTCCGTCTCCAACATAGGATATTTAAAGCAGCAAAAGAAGATGATTATAATTCTGTAAAATGTTTACAAAGTTTGCTATTGGGCTCCAAATGTTCAAAATACCTTGCAGTAAGACAAGTCACTCAGCTTAATGCTGGTAAGAAAACTGCCGGGGTTGATGGCATTTTGTCATTAAATCCTGAGAAACGATTCCAATTAGTAATTGAACTAAATTCAATGAAAGGTTGGAAACATCGAAAACTGAGAAGAGTTTCTATCCCGAAAGCTAATGGAAAACAAAGACCACTAAGCATACCAACCATAAATGACAGAGCTATGCAATGTCTTATTAGATATGCACTCGAACCTGTATACGAAAGCTATGCATCTGACGGGTCTTACGGCTTCCGACCTGGACATTCAACCTGGGATGTTCAGAATCGCTTATTTCAAAATCTTAAATCTAACTGTAATGGACATTTAAAAACCATTGTAGAACTAGATATTAAAGGTTGCTTCGATAATATAAACCATGAAAAGTTAATCTCGCTGGTTAATCTTCCGGGAACAGCGAGAAAGTTTCTTCGCTCTGCTCTTGTAGCTGGAGTCTTGAAGGAACGTGATAAGACCCTTGTAGGTATACCTCAAGGTGGCGTTATTTCACCACTCTTATGCAATATAGCTCTACATGGCGTTGAAGATTTAAATAATGCGAAAATCAGGGGTCAAAAGTATCAAAGAGGTCTCCGTTATGCCGACGACATGGTATTCATTGTACAAGAAAATGAATGCGGTGAATTATTGCTCAACAAAGTAAAAGAATTCCTTCGAACTCGTGGATTAGAAGCAGAAGAAACTAAGACGAGAATAATTTCTCCTTTATTAGGATTTGACTTCCTTGGCTGGCACTTTAAAGTGAAATCTAAGAATAATAAATTTGTAAGCTATCCTTCTAGTAAGAATCGCAAACAAATGATAGGTAAAGTAAAACGTGTCTTGAAAGACTCTCGATACAAAATTGAGGATCGCTTAAAAATGGTTAAGACTGTATACAGGGGTTGGTGGAACTACCATCAATTCAGTGACATGAGTCAAGTGAATCTGTGGTCTATTAGAATCTGGGTATATAGGTACGTACGTAAAACCAGTAAATGGAAATCAGAGGAAATAATTAAACATTTAGATTCTATATTTAATGGACACAAATATCGTGTGAATCGTCATTCTGCCGCTCGGGGAGATAAATCGGTTTACGATGGGGACTTGATCTATTGGTCTAAGAAAAACTCCAAACAATATAGTGGCCCATTAGCAACAGCCATGAAGAATCAAGGGCACAGGTGTTATTCTTGTGGATTGAGATTCTCTGGCACAGACTGGGTGGAATTACATTAGAAAAACGGTAACAATAAGAATTTCAAGCTCTCTAACGTTGAAGCACTACGTAGAACTTGTCATCAACATCAAGTTGTTCATCGAGAAATATTGCTGAAGCGCAAGCGGCGCTAATGTACCAAGAGCCGTATGAGGGGAAACTCTCACGTACGGTTTCGAAGGGAGGTGTCTCTATATCAAAATGGAGCATCGACCCAACCAAAGATAAAAAATTACGTTTAGAAGACGCAATTAATGCAACTCGGGCAGCAGTGGAAGAAGGTATTGTTCCAGGTGGTGGGGCAACATTCACTCATTTATCGGAAAATCTTGTAACGTGGGCTAAAACAAATTTAAAAGAAGATGAACTGATTGGAGCTATGATTATTTCGCGAGCTATCTTAGCCCCATTAAGACGAATTGCTGAAAATGCAGGTATAAATGGTACTGTTATTATTGAAAAAGTTCAACAACAAGAATTTGAAGTTGGTTATAATGCAGCTCGAAATACTTTTGGAAATATGTATGAAGAAGGTGTTGTTGATCCGGCTAAAGTGACAAGATCCGGTTTGCAAAATGCAACATCAATTGCAAGTATGATTTTAACTACAGAATGCATTATTGTTGATGATAGTAAAATTTTGAACGAATCTTAAAGTTCGTTCAAAATTTTAAAAATCTAAGCCTTAAACAAAATAGTTTACATTAGAAATCATTTAAATTCGACATTGGATCTGAATTTGGATCATTATCAACTAACGGATTAACTGCAACCATATCTTTCATACTTGTTTTTAATTCTTCAACTTTTGATTTTAATAATTTAAAATCATTAGTTTGAATTTCTTGACGTATTCCTTCAATAAGTTTTTGAATATTTTGTTCCTTTTCATCTGAAATATTATCCTTAAATAAAGATAATTCTTTTTCAGCCTCGAAACATAGTGCTTCAGCCTGATTTTTTAAATCAATATTTTCTCGTTTTTCTTTATCCGCAGAAGCAAATTTTTCCGCTTCCGCTAACATTGTTTCAACTTCCTTTTCATTTAAATTTGAAGCACCTTGAATTGTTACAGATTGTTCTACACCCGTTTCTTTTTCTCGCGCTTTTACTGATAAAATTCCATCAACATCAATATCAAAGGTAACTTCAATTTGTGGAACACCTCTATCTGCAGTTGGAATTCCATCTAACCTGAAATTTCCTAAACTTTTATTACCAGCAACTAATTCACGTTCACCTTGTAATATATGAATTTCTACATTTGTTTGATTATCAACAGCTGTTGAAAACATTTCAGATTTTTTAACTGGAATTGTAGTATTTCGAGCAATAATTTTTGTCATAACACCACCAAGTGTTTCAACACCTAAAGATAAAGGAGTTACATCTAATAATAAAACATCTTTAATTTCACCTGCTAAAATACCTGCTTGAATTGCTGCGCCAATAGCAACAACTTCATCTGGGTTAACTGATTCATTTGGTTTTTTATTTGTTAATGATTCGACTAAATTTTTAATAGCAGGAATTCGAGTAGAACCTCCAACTAAAACAACTTCATTAAGATCAGCCGTATCTAATCTTGCATCATTTAATGCTTTTTCTACTGGAAGACGACAACGATCAATTAAATTTTTACATAACTTTTCAAAAACGTCTCGTGTTAATTCTTGCTCAATATGTTTTGGTCCTGTTTGATCCGCTGTAATAAATGGTAATGAAATTGTTGTTTTTTCAACCGTTGATAATTCAATTTTTGCTTTTTCCGCTGCTTCTGTTAAACGTTGTAAGGCTTGAATATCAGTTGTTAAATCAATTCCCTCTTTTTCTTTGAAATCATTCATTAACCATTTTACTAAGACATTATCAAAATCGTCCCCACCTAAATGGGTATCACCAGCAGTAGATAAAACTTCAAAAATACCATCACCAACTTCTAAGATTGAAACGTCAAATGTACCACCACCTAAATCAAAAACTAAAATTGTTTCATTTTGTTTTTTATCTAGACCATAAGCTAACGATGCGGCTGTTGGTTCATTAATAATTCTTAAAACTTCAACACCAGCAATTTTACCAGCGTCCATTGTTGCTTGTCTCTGTGAATCATTAAAATAAGCAGGAACTGTAATAACCGCTTGAGTTACTTCTTGTCCTAAATAATTTGTTGCATCATTTATTAATTTACGTAAAACTTGTGCAGAAATTTCTTCTGGACTAAAATCTTTGTTTAAAGCTGGACATTTTATTTTAATATTATCATTTGCATCTTTTCCAACTTTATATGGTAGTTGCTTAGATTCAGCTGAAATTTCTCCTTCTTTTGAACCAATAAATCTTTTGACAGAGAAAAAAGTATTCTCAGGATTAAGAACTGATTGACGCTTAGCAATTTGTCCTACTAATAATTCTTGTTTCTTTGTATACGCAACAATTGAAGGAGTTGTTCGTAAACCTTCAGCATTAATAATTACACTAGGTTGACCGCCTTCAATTGCTGCTACTACAGAGTTTGTTGTTCCTAAATCAATTCCTACAACTTTTGCCATTTTGGTTTAATTATTCTTTATATTTTATATCTCTAATTAAATTTTAAATAAAAACTATTAAAATTTTCTAACCTAAGAAGACGTAATTAAGTTCTTGTTTTAAATAACAATGTTAATATTTCTTATATAGACAAAATTTCAAAAATTTTTTAAACTAGCCAATACAATTTACTAATATTAATTAGTTTATTTCGCAATTAAAAATCTAAAAAGTAAGAGTTAGTCCTATAAAAAATAATTTGGAGGAATATTGTGGCTATAGGTTTATTAGGAAATAAAATTGGGATGACTCAAATATTTGATGAATTCGGCAATATTATTCCAGTTACAATTTTAAAAGTTGGTCCTTGTGTTATTACGCAAATAAAAACCCAGTTAAATGATGGATATAATTCAATTCAAATTGGATATGGTAATGTTTCAAGTAAAAAATTAACCCAACCAGAACTAGGTCACTTGGAAAAATTTAATATTCAACCTTTAAAATATTTAAAAGAATTTAAAGTGAGCAATAGTGAGGATTTTCAAATTGGTCAAGTTTTCAATATTGATTCGTTTTCACCAGGACAACTAGTAAATATTCGAGGAAAAAGTGTAGGGAAAGGTTTTTCTGGTTTACAAAAACGTCATAATTTCTCTCGTGGTAATATGACTCATGGTTCAAAGCATCATAGAGAAACTGGTTCAATCGGTATGGGTACTACTCCTGGTCGTGTTTTCCGAGGAAAAAGAATGGCTGGTCAACTAGGCAATAAAATTGCAACGATTCTAAAACTTAAAATTATTCAAATAAATTCCGAAGAAAATATTCTAGTGATAAAAGGATCTGTTCCTGGTAAAGCCGGGAATTTATTAAGTATTATTCCTTCAGAATAAAATAATCAAAATTCTAAATAAATTTATCAAAAGAAAGTATGACCGTTCAAAAATTTATAACATATACTCCATTTGATATAGATGGAAACCAATTAGACGTGAATCATGAAATAATATTAAATGTTTCAGAAACAGCAGGTAATTATTTATTACATAGAGATCTTTTAAGACATTACAGTTCTCAAAGACAAGGTACTGTTTCAACAAAAACTAGAGGTGAAGTTCGAGGTGGTGGTCGAAAACCCTGGAAACAGAAAGGAACTGGTCGAGCTCGAGCAGGTTCAAACCGTTCACCATTATGGAAAGGTGGTGGTGTTATTTTCGGTCCAAAACCAAAGAAAAGTTTCTTAAAACTTAATAAGAAAGAACGTCAATTAGCGTTACGAACTTTATTATATAACAAAAAAAATAATATTTTAATTATTGAAAATTTGGAAACTGAAATAATTGAACCAAAAACCAAAAGTTTTTTAAAAATCTGTCAAAATTGTTCTATTAACCTAGATCAAAAACTTTTAGTAATTGTTTCTAAAAAAACAATGTCCCTAAAATTAGCAACACAAAACTTAAAAAATGTTGAATTAATTTCTGCTTCAAATTTAAATACTTTTAGTTTATTAAAAGCAAAACAAATAATATTAACACCATTAGCAATCAAAGATATAAAGGAGATTTATTGTGATTAATTCTTCTGATTTCTCTCGCAGTAATGCACAAGTTATCAAATATCCTATTATTACGGATAAAGCTACAAGGCTTCTAGAAAATAATCAATATAGCTTTATCGTAGATCGTTATTCAGATAAAATTACAATTAAAACTGCAATTGAATCTTTATTTAATGTAAACGTTATCAAAGTTAATACATGTCGTCTTCCACGTAAGCAAAAGCGTGTTGGAAAATATATTGGTTGGAAACCACAACATAAAAAAGCAATTGTGACTTTATCTGAAGGCGATGTAATAAACTTATTTACCGATAGTTAAGAAATAAAAAAATAATTTAGTTTATGAGTATTCGTTTTTATAAATCTTATACACCTGGTACAAGAAATCGTGCCTTATCAAGTTTTAGTGAAATCACAAAAGTTGGACCGGAAAAAAGTTTAACTAGAAAAAATCATCGTAATAAAGGTAGAAACAATCGAGGAGTTATCACTATTCGACATCGTGGTGGTGGTCATAAAAGACTTTATCGAATTATTGATTTTAAACGTCAAAAATATGGTATTGAAGGAATTGTAGCTGCCATCGAATATGATCCAAATAGAAATGCTCGAATTGCTTTAATTTATTATATGGATGGGGAAAAACGTTATATTTTACATCCAAAAAATTTAAATGTCGGTGATAAAATTTTTTCTGGTTCTGGTTCGCCTTTAAATATTGGAAATTCTTTACCTTTAGAAGAAATACCGTTAGGTATCTCAGTTCATAATATTGAGTTAATTCCAAATCGTGGTGGTCAAATTGTTCGTGCAGGTGGCACATCAGCTAATATTTTAGCAAAAGAAGGCAATTATATAACATTACGTTTACCTTCTAAAGAAATTCGTTTAGTACGTAAAGAGTGTCTTGCTACAATTGGAGAAGTAAGCAATAATGATGTCTTTTTAGTTCAAAGTGGTAAAGCTGGTAGAACACGTTGGTTAGGACGTCGGCCAGCAGTTCGAGGAGCTGTAATGAATCCATGTGATCACCCACATGGGGGTGGTGAAGGAAAAGCACCGATTGGTCGAGCACGTCCATTAACTCCATGGGGTAAACCGGCTTTAGGACTAAAAACAAGAAACCCGAAAAAATTAAGTACTGCATATATTCTTCGTCGACGTTCTTAATGACTAATTTAATCGTTTTACAATTATGAAAAAAAAAAATTAAGATGCCAAGATCATTAAAAAAAAGTCCGTTTGTTGCCTATCACTTATTAAAAAAAATTAATGAAATTAATAAGGCTGATAAAAAAGATACAATTACAACTTGGTCTCGCGCTTCAACTATTTTACCTAGTATGATTGGGTGTACAATTGCGGTATATAATGGAAAACAACATGTCCCAATTTTTATTTCGGATCAGTTAGTAGGCCATAAATTAGGAGAATTTGTATCAACAAGAAATTTTAAAACTCACATTAAAACTGACAGAAAAGGAAAACGCTAAATAAACTAAAGAATGAATCAAATTCTATATAAAAATCGATGTAGATGTAATGAAGAATTCTCGACGGCCAAAAAAAGAAAATCAGTAACTAGAAGCGAAGGAAAACCAATTCAGTATCCCAAGTCCAACGAGATTTTATCTAAAACGTTTCAAATAAAATATGAAAAAAAGCTATCATTAGTAGCCAAGCTAATTTTAAATAGCTTTCAAAATAAATATATTTATTATGCAATTGATGATATTTTATATTTCTTTGAATTAAATCAAAATGAACGTGAAAATCTTTTAGCAATTTTATATTCCCCAATTCTTTCATTACAAAATAATTATTCAGTTAATTTTTTTGATATTTGGGTAAAAGAAATTTATATCGATGAGGTTTTCAAAATTAATAAATTTCTTAGCACTGATTCTCAAACTTCGAAGCAATTTAGTTATATAACAATTAAGCTCTTTTACAAAACCAGAGCACCTTTGAAAAAACAAGAATCCTTATGGTAACTCTTAGCGTTCTTTCAAATATTAAAGATATAATTATTTCGAAGTTAACAAAATTACCGAGAAATATTAATGAAGAAGTCAAAAATTTTGAATCTTTTCAAATTTTTATCTTCCAATTAAATAATATAAATTTAGAAATAATTACTTCACTTATGTCAAATACTCAATCTGTTCAAGCCGTAGCAAAATATATTCGAATGGCCCCTAATAAGATTAGAAGAGTTTTAGATCAAATTCGTGGTCGTTCTTATCAAGAAGCATTAATGATATTAGAATTTCTACCTTATGATGCTAGTGGACCTATTTGGCAAGTTGTTCATTCTGCAGCAGCAAATGCAAAACACAATTATGGGTTAGATAAGAAAAAACTAATTATTGAGAAAGTTTTTGCTGATGAAGGGCCAAAATTAAAACGAATTCGTCCACGTGCTCAAGGAAGAGCATATAAAATTTTAAAACCAACTTGTCATATTACAGTGGTTATGAAAGAAGTTACTTAAAAAAAAATATTGAAGGATTAATTATATGGGTCAAAAAACACATCCTTTAGGATTTCGATTAGGCATTACGCAGGAGCATAAATCAACATGGTATGCTAATTTGAATCAATACCCTAATATTTTAAAAGAGGATGATCAAATTCGAACTTATATAGATACAATTTCAAAACTAAATAGTATTGCAAATGTTAAGATAAACCGTAACGGGTTAAATGATCAAATTCAATTAAATATTGAAACTGGGAAACCAGGAATTTTAGTAGGTGAGCTTGGTAGTGGACTTGAAAATATTTTAAATAATATTAAAAAAATTTTACCTTCCAATCGACAAGTCACAATTAATGTTTTAGAAGTTGAAAATGTTGATTTAGATGCAAATTTATTAGCAGATTTAGTGGCCGAACAATTAGAAAAACGTATTGCTTTCAGAAGAGCTATTCGTGAAGCATTACAACGTGCGCAAAAACAAAACGTTAACGGTATTAAAATTCAAGTTTCGGGACGTTTAAATGGTGCCGAAATGGCTCGAACTGAATGGATTCGAGAAGGTCGTGTTCCGCTGCAAACATTACGTGCAGATATTGATTATGCTACAAAAGAAGCACATACCATTTATGGTATCATAGGAATTAAAATTTGGTTATTTAGAAGTGAAATTTTATCAAAATAAAAAATTACTATTTTGGATAAACTGAAAAATTACAATTTTATTAAATTAACTCGTTATGTTAACTCCAAAAAGAACAAAATATAGAAAATATCATCGTGGTCGTATGCGAGGCACAAAAACTCGTGGAAATGAAGTTTGTTTCGGCAATTTTGGTCTACAAGCATTAGAACCAAGTTGGATTACATCTCGCCAAATTGAAGCCGCACGTCGAACAATTACTAGATATACAAAACGTGGTGCAAAATTATGGATTCGAATTTTTCCTGATAAAAGTGTAACTGCTAGAGCTGCCGAATCAAGAATGGGTGCTGGTAAAGGTTCAGTTGATTATTGGGTAGCAGTTGTTAAACCCGGAACAATTTTATTTGAAATTGGTCGAGTTCCAGAAGAAGTTGCTCAAGCAGCTTTTAAATTAGCAGCATATAAGTTACCGATAAAAACAAAATTTATTATTAAAGATAATATTAGTTAAAAAATATGGGTCTAGCTAAGTTTAGTGAAATTGTTTCGCTTTCAACTAATGAAATTTCGGAAGCAATTATTAAAGCTGAAAATCAATTATTTAATCTTCGTTTTAGGCAAGCAACACGACAAAGTTTTAAAGCAAATGAAATCAAAAATACAAAACGCCGTTTAGCTCAACTAAAGACACGTTTAACATTAATATTACAAAATATTGAACCAGAAGATAATAATTTAGTTTCAAATTAATTAAAAAATGATAAAAAACAATCTATAAATTTAAGGAGTTTTAAATGCCAGTAAAACAAGAAATTGGTATTGTAATTAGCAATAAGATGGCAAAAACTATTGGAGTAAAAATTGAAACTAGATATCCACATCCAATGTATTCTAAAACATTAATTAAAACAAAAAAATACTTAGCTCACGACGAATTAGAAGAGTGCAATATTGGTGATAAAGTTTTAGTTGAAGAGTGTCGTCCATTAAGCAAAAGAAAACGTTGGAAATTGCTTCAGATTCTTTCAAAATCATCGTTAATAAATTAAATTATAGTTTTATGATTTATCCTCAAACAATCTTAACAGTAGCAGATAATACTGGTGCTAAAAAAATTATGTGTATTCGCGTACTAGGTGGAAACCAAAAATATGCAAAAATTGGTGATACCATAATCGCAGTAGTTAAAGAAGTTCTTCCAAATATGCCGATAAAGCGGTCAGATATTGTCAGAGCAATTATTGTCCGAACTAAAAAAAGTATTCGTCGAAAAGATGGAATGTATATTCGATTTGATGATAATGCAGCCGTAGTTGTAAATATGGATAACAATCCTCGTGGGACTCGTGTTTTTGGTCCTGTTGCTAGAGAAATTCGTGATAAAAATTATTCAAAAATTGTTTCCTTAGCACCGGAGGTTTTATAAATGTTAAAACAAAAAAAATTACATGTAAAAGTTGGCGATCTTGTAACAATTATATCTGGGTTTCATAAAAATGAAACTGGTGAAATTATTCAGATTAACAAAAAAACTGCGAAAGTAGTGGTAAAGGGAATTAATTTTAAGTTTAAACACATTAAACCCAATACTGAAAATGAAATTGGTGAAATTAAACAATTTGAAGCACCTATTCATCATTCAAATGTCAAATTAAATTTTAAAGAAGTATCTTAAATATGCTAAATCAACATTCGTTAGAAGAAATTGCTGATATTCATAATCTTCTTTGTGATATCAAAAAAGAATATGAGAAAGGAATTAAACCTATTTTAATGAAAAAGAGTCCCAATTTATTTAAAAACCCTCACACAGTACCAAAATTAAAAAAAATTCAAATTAATCGTGGGCTTGGTGCTGCTGCTCAAAATACTAATATTTTGAAAAAAAACATAGAAGAATTTGAAAAAATTACTGGTCAGAAACCAGTAATAACAAAAGCCAAAAAATCAATTGCAGGTTTTAAAATTCGTGAGGAAATGGAATTAGGTTTAACTGTAACCTTACGCGGTGAAAAAATGCATACATTTTTAACTAAATTATTATTTTTTACATTTGCTCAAATTCGCGATTTTCAAGGTTTCTCACTAAGAAGTTTCGATAAAGCTGGGAATTATACTTTAAGTTTGAAAGAACAATTAATATTTCCTGAAATTGAATATGAAGAGGTTGATCAAGTTCAAGGTTGCACAATTACAATTGTTCTAGAGCAGGGCTCACCAAAATATAGATCTAGCTCAATTGATAAAATTTTAAATGGAATGATTTTATTTAAATTTTTAAGATTCCCATTAAATGATTGTGGTTATTATGACAGGTATGACTCTTTTGGAGATGTGAATAGCGCCTGGGATAAAAAACGTAATCTAAAACGAAAACGTTGGTCACAAGAATAGAATTAAAACCCTAAGGAGATAATTGTGGTAAATGATACTATTTCAGATATGTTAACACGAATCAGAAATGCCAATCTGGTGAGACACCAAATTGTTCAAATTCCTTTGACAAAAATGTCACTTGCAATTTCTGAAATATTAAAAGAAGAAGGTTTTATTGAAGATTTTGAAAGTTATACAGAAAATAAAAAAAATTACCTATTAATTTCTTTAAAATATACTGGAAAATCTCGACAACCAGTAATTTGTAAGATTGAGCGAGTAAGTAAACCTGGGTTACGAGTTTATGCAAATTCAAAAAAATTACCAAAAGTGTTAAATAATTTAGGAATTGCAATTCTTTCGACATCAAAAGGAGTAATGACAAATCTGAAAGCAAAAGAGCTAGGAATTGGTGGTGAAGTTTTATGTAATATTTGGTAATCACAAGGAGTTTCTAAAATGTCACGTATTGGAAAATTATTAATTAATATACCAGAAAATGTAGATATTAATTACACAAATTCAGAATTTACTGTAAAAGGAAAATTTGGAACATTAAAACTAGAAATACCTGATGTAATTAATCTAATACAAAATGAAGGTAAATTAGGTGTTCGTTTAAAAGAAGAAAAAAAAAATCTAAAAGCATTACATGGTTTATATCGAGTATTAATCAATAATATGATTCTAGGAGTTTCAAAACAATTTGATTTAACTCTTATTTTAAAAGGTGTTGGTTATCGTGCAGCCGTTCAAGGGAATGAATTAGTTTTAAATTTAGGTTATAGTCATCCAGTGAAAATAGAGATTCCAAAAGAAATTTCAGTTGAAGTTGTTCAAAATACAACAATAAATCTGAAATCATGTAATAAAGAATTGTTAGGTTTATTTGCAGCAAAAACAAGAGCTTGGAGAAAACCTGAACCATATAAAGGAAAAGGGATTCTTTATCAAAACGAAAAAATTATTACCAAAGCTGGAAAATCTGGGAAATAAAAATTGTTAGTTAACTAATCTTGTTGTTAATAAGTAATAAATGAATTTATTTTCAAATTAAGAACAAGAAATCTAAAGTGTTTATCTTTTTATAAAAATAAAAAATCATACTTATGAAATTTTCACCAAGAACTTTGTTAAAATTAAAAAACAAAAATAAAAAATTAAAACCTACTAAATATAAAAAATTAAAGCGTGAAGCATTACGTGGTCGAATCAAAGGAACAGTTGAACGACCAAGATTATCAGTATATCGATCGAATGAAAATATTTATGCACAAATTATTGATGATACTAATTCAAAAACATTAGTTTCTTGTTCAACTTTAGATCGTTCAATAAAACTTGTGCTTTCAAATGGTCGAACATGTGAAGCTTCCAGATTGATGGGAGAAAAATTAGCCAAATTAAGTTTAAATAAAAATATTACAAAAATTGTCTTTGATCGAGGTCCATATATATATCATGGACGAATTAAGGCACTTGCAGATGGTGCAAGAGCTGGTGGATTACAATTTTAAAATTTGTAAATAAATATACAAGTTAAATATCTTCTATGAGTAGTAATTTAAAAAAAATAAATAAAAAAAATTTTCGACCTGCATTAAATGCGCAAGAGCCAAAATTTGTTGAGCGATTAGTTAAAATTAGTCGTGTTTCAAAAGTAACGAAAGGTGGTAAAAAACTAAGTTTTCGCGCAATTGTAGTTATAGGTGATGAAAATGGAACAGTAGGTGTTGGAGTTGCAAAAGCGGATGATGTAGTAAATGCATTTAAAAAAGCAAAAACAAATGCTAGAAAGAACCTAATTAAATTACCACTTACAAAATCGTTAAGTATTCCGCATTATGTTAGAGGAAATTTCGGAGCTTGCAAAGTAATGCTGAAACCTTCCATTGAAGGCTCAGGGATTGTCGCAGGTGGTGCCGTAAAAATTGTACTCGAAGTTGCTGGAGTTAAAAATGTTATTGGGAAACAATTAGGATCAAATAATTTATTAAATAATGCTAGAGCTTCTATTTGTGCTTTACAAAATTTAACAACAAAATCTCAAGTTTTAAAAAAACGAAACTTAGATTAGTTCAAGTTAATAAATACTAACTGAAAATAAATTTGTGAAAATTAATCAAGAAATTAAAGGTACAATATTCAAACGTTTAGCTGTCACACTGGGAATTCTATTATTTATTCGATTAGGAACATTTCTTCCTGTTCCCGGAATTAACCATAGTGATCTAGCATTATATATTCAAAGTCACTCGGTTACTAGAAGTTTAGTTAGTACATTTGCCGGAAATAATACGTTTGTTATTGGTTTATTTACTTTAAATATCTTTCCTTATATAAACGCTTCTATTTTAGTGCAATTAATATTAGGCTTTTCACCACAACTTTCAAAAATGCAAAAAGAAGGTGACTTGGAAGGTAGAAGATCCATTAATCGATTAACTCGTTTTATTACTTTGATGTGGGCAATTATTCAAAGTGTAAGCTTAGCTATTTATCTGAAACAAATTTTATTTGATTGGAATTATACTTTAGCTTTAGAAATAGTTGTTTGGTTAACTACCGGTTCCATGATTATATTATGGTTAAGTGAATTAATTACTGATTACGGATTAGGAAATGGTGCATCATTATTAATTTATACAAACATAATTTCAAGTTTACCGAATCTTAGCAAAACAATAGTTTTTGATAATACAAAAGACTCTACACTTTTCTCTGAGATTGGAATTATTTTATTACTTTTTGCTGCTTTATATGGAATTGTTTTTTTACAAGAAGGGCTTCGAATTATTTCATTAATATCTTCAAAGCAGCTTAATCAATCTGCTTTGCAAGATCCCTTAATAAGTAATAATTATATTCCATTACGTTTTAATCAAGCAGGTGTAATGCCAATTATTTTAACAACAGCTATTTTAGTTGTTCCGAATTATGCAAGTAATATTGGGTTGTTTCCTAAAATAGATTTTCCAATCAATCTAGAATTTTTATCAATCTTTTATTGGGTTGGATATTTCTTATTAATCTTGCTTTTTAGTTCATTTTATTCCACAATTGTTTTAAATCCTAAAGATATTTCTGATCAATTACAAAAAATGTCGGTTACAATACCTGGAATTCGACCGGGTATTCAAACGACATTTTATTTAAAACAAGTAATGAAGCGAACTACCTTAGTAGGGGCAACTATGCTTGCCACATTAGCAACGATTCCAAATTTTATAGAATCAACCTTGAGCATTACAAATTTAAATGGATTAAGTAGTACATCCTTATTAATTTTAGCAGGTGTTGTGCTAGATTTAGTTCGCGAAGTAAAAAATATTTACTTCTCGAATGTTTATAACAATATGTATCAATAAAAATAAAATTATTATTTCAAAAATTTCAAATGAAAGTTCGTCCTTCAGTAAAAAAAATCTGTGATAAATGCCAAATAATTAAAAGACATGGAAAAGTTATGGTAATATGTTCCAATGCAAAACATAAGCAACGTCAAGGATAAAAATGGAAAGGAGTCAAAAAAATGGTTAGGTTAGTAGGTGTTGATTTACCTAGAAATAAACGAATTGAATATGGCCTTACTTATATTCATGGAATTGGTCTTAGTTCAGCAAAAAAAATTGTTGAAATAGCCAATATTAATCCTGATATAAGAACGAATGATTTAACGATAGAGCAAACAATTGTGTTACGTCAAACATTAGAAGAAAGTGACGGCAAACTTGAAGGTGATTTACGACGATTCAATGGTTTAAATATTAAAAGATTAAATGATATAAACTGTCATAGAGGAAAACGCCATCGAACTAATTTACCAGTTCGAGGACAAAGAACTAGAACCAATGCTCGTTCACGCCGTGGATCGAAAAAAACTGTAACTAATAAGAAAAAATAATTAAGTTTATTTGAAACTTTATATGGTAGATATTAAAAAAAAATCAAAGACTAAGAAAGATAAAAATAGTTTTACTAGTGGAATTGTTCATATTCAATCAACATTTAACAATACAATAGTAACAATTACTAATTTAGCTGGTGATACTGTCTCATGGGCATCAGCCGGAAGTTCAGGCTTTAAAGGAGCTCGAAAAAGTACACCGTTTGCGGCACAAACTGCAGCAGAAAAAGCGGCATTAGATGCTTTAGGAACGGGTATGAAAAATGTTGAAATTTTAGTAAAAGGTCAAGGATCAGGACGTGAAACCGCTATTCGAGCAATTGAAGGTGCTGGATTTGATATTATTTCAATTCAAGATATAACATCAGTTCCACATAATGGATGTCGTCCATCAAAACGACGACGTGTTTAGAATCTCTATTTCTAATCTTTAAATACATGAATAATATTTCTATTATATGTCTAAAATCAGAGAAAATTCAATCTGGTGCTTGTCATGGTCAATTTGGAATAAATTCATTAAAACCTGGTCAAGGAATAACTATCGGTAATCAATTACGACGAGTACTTCTTGGAGATTTAGGTGGAATAGCCATATCTGCAGTTCGCATTGCAGGTGTTACTCATGAATTTTCTACAATTCCTGGAGTTCGAGAAGATATTCTTGAAATTTTATTAAATCTGAAAGGTGTTGTTTTAAAAAGTAAAACAAAAGATGTTCAATTTGGTCGATTAAAAGTTCAAGGGCCAACTGTTATTACCGCTGATTTAATTCAATTGCCTGCAGGTATGGAAATTATTAATCCTAATCATTATATTGCTACACTTTCTACTTCAAATATTATTGAGATTGAATTTAAGTTTGAGTATGGAACAGGATATCGGTTAGCAACTCAAACTTTTTCTGAAGAATTCAATAATTATTTACAACTTGATACGGTATTTATGCCAGTTCAAAAAGTTGATTTTAAAATAGAAAATGTTTATGACACAGGTAATAATAGCAATGAGAGATTATTTTTAGATATTTGGACAAATGGAAGTATTTCTCCAGATGAAGCTCTTGAATCTGCTTATATGATTATTATTGACTTATTTACTGTATTAATTAAAAATACAATTAGAAGTGAAAATAATCAATTAGAGCAACAATCTGATTCGATTAGTATTGAACCTTATACTAATATTGCAATTGAAGAATTGCAATTATCTGTTCGAGCATACAATTGCTTAAAAAAAGCTCAAATAAATACCGTTGGTGATTTATTACAATATTCGCCAGAAAAATTACAAGAATTAAAAAATTTTGGTCGAAAATCTGCTGATGAAGTTTTTTCCACTTTAAAAAACAAATTAGGAATTATTCTTACCTAATTCCATTAGCTTTATTTTTGATTCTTGACTAATTAGTACTTTTTGTTATTTATGTAAATTAAAAAATATGAATTCATTAAATAAAACATTTTTACCAACTAAAGATTATAAAAACCGTAACTGGTTTATTATTGATTGTAAAGGCCAAAAATTAGGCCGATTGGCAACAATTCTTGTTGCTTTGCTTAAAGGAAAGGTGAAACCTCATTATCATCCATCAATTGATACTGGTGATTATATTATTCTTTTAAACGCTGATTCAATTGTTTTAAACCCAGAGGCTAAACAATATATTGTTTCAAATCCAGGACGTCCAGGTCATTCATTACGAATCAAAAGTGTTTCTGATTGTCTTCCAAAATTTGTTATCCAAACAGCAGTAAAAGGCATGCTTTCACAGACTGAAAAAAAACGTCTTATGAGACGTTTACGTATTTATAATGATCATAAACATGATCATCAGGCTCAAAATCCAATAGTCATTGATCTTTCTAATTTCTATTCAAATCCTAGTTTAAACCAATAACACTAGAATATTATGTTGGATTTTAAAATTAAAACTGATAAATAATATTAATCAATTAGAAATCTTTTAAATTCATGAAGTCTCAAAAAGAATTAATCTTTCAAAAATCTAATATTGGACTTGGAAAACGAAAACACGCTGTTGCTCGAGTTTTTCTAATTCCAGGAGAAGGGAATCTTATTATTAATAAGGTTAACGGTGAAAAATATTTACAATATAATGATATCTACTTAAAAGCTGTTTTTGCCCCTTTAGCAAAATTGGCCTTAGAAAAACAATTTGATGTTGTTGCAACAGTTAATGGGGGTGGACTTACCGGTCAAACTTCTGCAATCCAATTAGGAATTGCAAGATTATTATGCACGATGGATAACGAAAATCGTATGATTTTAAAACCATTTGGTTTCTTAACTCGTGATGCACGAATTAAAGAAAGAAAAAAATATGGTTTAAAAAAAGCAAGAAAGGCTTCACAATACTCAAAACGTTAAATTTTATCTTTATTTACTATAGAATATGCCAAAATCTGATATACATCCTAAATGGTTTAAATCACCAGTTTTATGTGATGGAAAAATACTTTGCTTCATTGGTTCGACAAAACCTGAATTACAAATTGATAGTTGGTTAGCAAATCAACCATTTTATACAAAGTCAAACATTATGATTGACAGTGAAGGTCGAGTTGAAAAATTCATGAAAAAATATCGATTAGATATGCCTGACCAATAATTTACTATATTATTCATAAATACCTGTAATATTTTATGCCAACTATTCAACAATTAGTTCGTTCACCACGTATAGACATTAAAAAAAAAACAAAAACACCAGCGCTTGTCAGTTGTCCACAACGACGTGGTGTTTGTACACGTGTTTATACAACAACTCCAAAAAAGCCAAATTCAGCAATTCGAAAAGTAGCTCGTATACGTTTAAGTTCAGGTTTTGAAGTCACAGCTTATATCCCTGGAATTGGTCATAATTTACAAGAACATTCAGTGGTTCTGATTCGCGGAGGTCGAGTTAAGGATTTACCTGGTGTTCGATATCATATCGTTCGGGGTGTTTTAGATACTGGAGGAGTCAAAAATAGAACACAAGGTCGTTCAAAGTATGGTGTGAAAAAACCAAAAGGTGAGAAGAAATAGAAATAATTTTTAAAGCAAAAGCAAATTTACAAACTATATTATGTCTCGTAGAAATATTTCAAAAAAACGTTTTCCTCAAATTGATCCAATTTATAATAGCTATTTAGTTAGTTTATTAATTACAAGAATTTTAAAATCGGGAAAAAAAACAATTGCTCGAAATATTGTATATCAAGCATTTGATATCATAGAACAAAAAACAAAAGAAGATCCATTAACGATTTTTGAAAAAGCAATAAAAAATGCTAGTCCTATTGTTGAAGTAAAAGCTCGAAGAGTAGGTGGTTCTACTTACCAAGTTCCAATAGAAGTGAGTGGTTTTCGATCTACTACTTTAGCTTTAGCTTGGATTATTACATATGCTCATCAAAGAGTTGGACGTAGTATGGCAATTAAATTAGCAAATGAAATTATTGACACAGCTAACGATATCGGTAATACTGTAAAGAAAAAAGAAGAAACTCATAAAATGGCAGAAGCAAATAAAGCTTTTGCTTACTTCCGATATTAATTTGAATTTGTTCTCGCTAAAAGCTGAAATATAAAATATAATTTTAAAATTTTTTTAAGGAATTCTCTAATGGCACGTGAAAATTTTGAACGTACAAAACCGCACGTTAATATTGGAACAATTGGTCACGTAGATCACGGTAAAACAACATTAACTGCTGCAATTACTACAACTTTATCACTAAAGGGTGGAGCAGTTGCTAAGGAATATAAAGATATTGATAGTTCACCAGAAGAAAAAGCACGTGGTATTACAATTAATACGGCACACGTTGAGTATGAAACAGATTCTCGACACTATGCTCACGTAGACTGCCCAGGTCACGCAGATTATGTCAAAAACATGATCACGGGGGCAGCACAAATGGATGGAGCAATTTTAGTAGTATCAGCGGCAGATGGTCCTATGCCACAAACACGTGAGCATATCTTATTAGCAAAACAAGTTGGGGTTCCAAGTCTTGTTGTATTTTTAAATAAAGAAGATCAAGTTGATGATGAGGAGTTATTAGAATTAGTAGAATTAGAAGTTCGTGAATTACTTTCAGCGTATGATTTCCCTGGAGATGATATTCCAATTTGCCCGGGCTCAGCCTTACAAGCTCTTGAAGCAATTTTAGGAAACCCGACTGTTCAACGAGGTGAAAATCAATGGGTTGATAAAATCTTTGCATTAATGGATGCAGTAGATGAATACATTCCAACTCCGGAACGTGATACAGAAAAAACATTCTTAATGGCAATTGAAGATGTTTTCTCAATTACAGGACGTGGTACAGTTGCAACTGGCCGAATTGACCGGGGTATTATAAAAGTTGGTCAAACTGTTGAAATTATTGGCATTACTGACACAAAATCGACAACAATTACTGGAATTGAAATGTTCCAAAAAACATTAAAAGAAGGATTTGCTGGTGATAATGTAGGAATATTATTACGAGGCGTAACACGTGAGAACATTGAACGTGGTATGGTGTTAGCTCAGCCAGGTACAATCACACCGCATACAAGCTTTGAATCAGAAGTTTATGTTTTAACAAAAGAAGAAGGTGGACGTCATACACCATTCTTCACTGGTTATAGACCACAATTTTATGTAAGAACTACTGATGTTACAGGTGCAATTACACAATTTACTTCAGATGATGGAGCTATAGTTGAAATGGTAATGCCAGGGGATCGTATCAAAATGACGGCTGAATTAATTTATCCTATCGCAATTGAAGAAGGTATGCGCTTTGCAATTCGTGAAGGTGGACGTACAGTTGGGGCAGGTGTAGTTTCTAAAATTGTTAAATAATTAAAAATTTTTATGGAAATAAAAACGAATGCAAAAATTCGTGTAAGATTGGAGTCTTTTAACCATGAGATTTTAGGATCATCATGTCAAAAGATTCTTAATATTTTGCAAAATACTCCTTTAAGTTCAGGCAGTGTAATTTCATTACCAACTTGTAAAAGGATTTATTGTGTTTTACGATCTCCTCACGTAGATAAAGATTCAAGAGAACATTTTGAAATCCGAATTCATAAACGAATTTTGGAAATTTATTATGATTCAGAAGTTCCGATTTTTGATTTATTATCAGAAGCAGACTTACC
>Ga0307489_10000564_pt1 | contig 22740 bp, 32 predicted proteins | sample SB12metaG_FD_202247 | JGI IMG/M metagenome (GOLD analysis project Ga0307489, IMG submission 202247) | Sea-ice brine microbial communities from Beaufort Sea near Barrow, Alaska, United States - SB 1.2 | ecosystem: Environmental > Aquatic > Marine > Coastal | place: USA: Alaska | collected... | reverse complement strand
GGTCGAGGGATGTGGCGCGGGGCCCACTAGCGCTGGGGTGTCACCATGGGTGGTTGTTTCTCCAGGTCTAGAGTCGACGAGGAGGACTGGCGCCCGAGCGCCAAGGCTGCGAAGGCCCCGAATGACGACGCGAAGGGTCCGCTGAATGGGCAGGACGCGGGGCCTGTGGAGATCATTGTGTCACGGCTCCTGACGGTAGGGCTGTTCTCTGTCAATTCGCCATCCACTCGTTTCCTTTCAGCTCAAGTTCAGCACCATTGAGGAATCACTGCGGGCCAGTGGTTTCAGCTCAAATAAGGCACCTTCGACATAACTACTACAGGTTTCACTATATCACGGACAAACCAGCTGCCACTTGAGCTGAAAAGGCGACGGCCGGGGTCTTCCCTCGTTCCCCTCCAGCTTATACGGATCCCGCGACACATGATGCGCAAACAGTCATGGAACGATTGCAAGGCCTTCCGTGATGGGCGAGTACAAGGCCGCGAAGTCACGCGGGACGGCGGATCCGCACGGGAACGACTCCACACCCGTGCTGGTGTCCCTGTACTTCCAACGCACCGCCAATGGTGTGGCTCCATACCCGGTACATGTATTGGGGGCGTACCGGGGTGTATTAGGGGTGTATGAGAGGTGTACCGGGGTGTATTAGGGAAATAGTGGTGGTGTACCGGGGTGTACCAGGGTGTAAAAGGGCACGTCATACACCACAGGTTAAACCCTCGATTATTGAGTACAACGATATTCTATGACGTGGCGAGCGACTTGAGGGGGACATTTGCATTTAGTAATCGGCCGGGTGGTCAAATTGGAGCCAGCGGTCGGTCGTCATCAATTTAGGAACTCTGGAGTCATATCCTATGTACATGTCCAATGCTCACCACGTGATTTACAACGCGATGGCCCTGGCTCCAGGGCAAGCAACGTGGGTGCTGGCGTCAAAACAGGAGTGCGTGCCAAACGCGAAGGAAAACGGCGCCATGATCGCCGCGTTCTCGGACAAGGCGGGGAGGGTATTGGTATTGAGAACAAGCACTCTCTCTCGAACGACGTTCTGTTCCGACGAACCGAGTCCGCACGTCTGCCTGAGCATTCACCCTATCCCCAATCCTTGAATCTTGAACCCTAAAACCCAGACCCTAAACCCTAAACCTGGAACCTAGGTGCTAGGTGCTAGGTCATGCTAAATATCTTCCCCATCCGCTAGGTGATGCTCGGATTACGGTCAAGGGGGCTTGTTCTCAATGACCCTCATGTCAGGCCAGGCGCGAGCTTTCCAAACACATGGCGCCGGTGTTTCCGCTGGCGAGCTCCGTCACACTGGACTCCGCGCTTCACCTGGTAGGGCGGTGCAGGTTGCCCCTATCAAAACGACGTTGAAAGCGCCTGGAACTAAGCGCTTGAAACTATAATGTAATATACTGCTTTCAACTGTTGCCAAATGCAACTTGTGGAGCTACAGCCTGGTGGTGCAATCCGCGGCGGACGTCGGCGCCGAGGTAGGGCGGTGCTGCTTGCCCCTATCAAAGCCACGTTGAGAGGGTGCCTGTCACTACGCGCTTGAAACTAAAATATGATAGATTGCTTTCAATTTTGCTTCAATTTTGCTTGCAAATTCAACTGTCGCCGCTACACCGAGAACGGGGACCCCAAGCGGCCCACCAAGAACCTCGGCGAGCTTAAGTTCAGCATGAGGGCCTTGGCAAGGGAGGTCATTGAGAACAGGCACCCGTCCGAGACTGAATCTCCTGAACCTCTTCCATGCGTCTGTAAATTCACCCTGAAGGTACCCCGCGGCAAGTCATGCTCCGATCTCGGTCCGAATCAGAATCTCCTCCTCCTCTTCCATGCGTCTTATGAGAACGCACCCTGCAGGTATGTTCCCCACGGTACGTCATGCTCCGATCTCGGTTTGAGTGCTTGTTCTCAATGACCCTTCCATTTGATTCGCACGGACTCACGGCAGTACTCCTCGTCCATGAGCCAGACCAACACGCAGACTAAGGTCGGCGAGGTAGGGCCTGGCAGATACGAGTGCACTCTGTAAATAATACTCCGAGTCAGGCACGCCCCCTGGAGGTTTCGGAGGTTTCGGGCTCTGTACGAGGCGATTTTCGGCGTTTCTGGGCGGTTTCTGGGCGGTTTCTGGTCGAGTTAAGCATACATATCCTTTCCCAAGACACAACTAGCCTCCCGGTTCCGGGGTGGTACAACTATGGTGTAAAGAGTGCACTCGTATTCCCGTGACGTCATAGGATATAACTTCACTTCACTGACACGATGGTGCAAGTGTGTGCCTTTAATATGGCGGGCACTGCACTGTCTGCCGCCCCCTACAGCGAGGTAACCACTAAGGCCGGCGATGTGGTGTTGAGGCTGGCGCCGCAGGAGCATACCCGGGGCTGGATGCCGCCCCGCCCTGCAACGCCACGGTAGGACGGTCCAGGTTGAAATCTAGGTTGAAAGCGCCTGGAACCGATGAAACCCATGGAACCCAATTGAAATAGCCTGGAACTAAGCGCTTAAACTGAAATATGATGCACCGCTTAAAAATAAATGCTTACAATTTTTAACTTGCGCCGCTAAACCCCGGGGCGGGCTGTCCTTCGAGGCTCTGTACGGCTTGGTCGTAGAAGAACAGGCTCACAAGGCAGGGGGGTTATGAAGAATAACGACTCGACGGACAGCCAGATGGCGATGTACTCAATTTTGATTTTCCGGTTTGAGCATTCACCCACACCCATATGTCCATCTAGCCGTCGAGTCGTAATTCTCAATAAACCCCGTGCGAGGCGTGGCCCCGGGGCAATCTATCGCGCACAGTACCACGGTTGTGGTCATTTGACCACACGCCTCTCTATTCAAATATTGATACCGGGACACTACACCCGACACGATACCACTCGATGTGGTCAGTTTACGAACGCCTCTAATTTGATAATGTGGCGCTTTACTTGACACGATACGAGATATAATTTGTCGCGGGTTGCCGATGCCGGGCCCGGCACCAAGATGGGGTTGAAGGTACACGCAGATGAGATGAGGAAGAAGTACGGCACCAAGGAGCCGCGGGGTAGTGATGGGAAGGATCCGCGGGGTAGTGATGGGGGGGGCGGGGGCGGGGGCCGCGGGGGGGGGCTGGCCGGAGGCGACGCCACTAAGGTTAGGCAGTGCACTTTGAACCGATGAACTATAAGTTGAAAAACGACTGGAACTAAGCGCTTGAAACTGAAATACGGAACACAACGTTCTGCTTGCAAACTCTGCTGTCCATTTCAACTTGCGCCGCTACACCATGAAGTCTATCCAACACATCCGCGAGCGCGGCGGGGGACGGAACGAAACCGAATCGCGCCATCCACCCCGCGCATCGCAAGGGATGCATGAGGAGGACGAGCTGACGCAATCGCTCAGATCCTCAGTGGGCAGGCGGGTGCCACTGGAGCGGTCCACGAGCACCAAGAGTGAGGGGCGCTTGTCGGACGCAGGGGGAGGGGGGGCTCGTCTGTCTCGCGGGTCGGAGAAAAGCGGGCTGGCGCCGGAAGCAGGCGGGGCGGGGGCTCCCCCTCGTCTGTCTCGCTCTTCGTCGGCGAAAGGCCGGGCGGCGCCGCCCATGGTAGGACCTGCCAGAAATGTTTATCCTCCAGTGATGAGTGGTACAAACCACGGTATCACAGGAAAATGGATCTTCATCGGTCTAGCATAGCTATGATCGACACTCACAGGTAGAGAGTTCTGAGCAGCCGAGCCATATTCAGCTGCGCATTATGTGCTAAACGTCGTTCACCATAGAGCCTATGCTCCAACCCTGTGATGTTTTGAGTATTTTCTGCACAGCCGCAGCGTTGTGAAGCGAAAAGCGCTTCATGGCAGCAAACCAGCATTGCTCCAAAATATCGTTCGACACAATGCTGAATTGCCAGCCCTCTCAATTTAGTTCTACTTGAGAGTCTGTTGCTTGAAATTGCGGAGGGGGCTGAATAATGCTTCATGCTCACTATGCAAAGCGCCTTGTGGCTCGATGAACGTTACTACAAATATGCCACCTGTGACGTTTTGAGCATTTTCTGCCGGGCCCTATCTGGGGGCTCCGCGGTTGTCGCGTGAGAGTAGATCAGGGTCTTCGGTGGTCAATGGGCGTTTGTCAGATGGCAGCTACGGCGGCAAGGTGGGGTTGTGCAGATTGAAAGCAGTTGTAACCCATGTTGGAAGCGCCTGGTTTCAGCTCTTGAAAGTGATACATCATATATGATACGAGTAGACTGCTGTCACGTTTTGAAACCAGTCGAAATCCGTGTCGAAAGCGCCTGGAGCCAGCGCTTGAATATGAAGTACTCGTATGATAAACTGCTTTTGTGTTTAGCTTTCAATTTCAACTTGCGGCACTACTGCGCGGCGTCGCCGGAGACGTTGACGCGGCGATCGGTCGGACATGGCGCGGGGCGGTCGGACACCACGCAGCAGCCCAGGTCCAGCATGCCAGTGGGGCGGTGCAACTTGAAACTCGTGTGTTGTTTATTTGATGATCATCGAGCCCGAAGGCGCTTCACATGGTGTGCGTTGACCAATCGCCCTCGCAATATCTATCAATCAGACTCTCAAGTATAACTCAATTGTGAGGGCCGCCATTTCAAGAGGACAGACCGTTTTAAATTGCAAGTTTCAGCGCCTTAGCACCAGATTAATTTGAACTGCCTTCAAGTTTTGCTTTTAAAGCCAACTCGCGCCCCTATGGCAAGCACATGCAGCCGCGGTCGAGCACGCCACATATGCAGCCTCGTTCCACCTCACCGCTTATGCGCGGTACGGCCCGTCAGATGTGCCTGCCACGTCATAATCCACACTGTAGACCCTCGTTTATGTAGTTGCCAGTGTCTCATACCCGCATCACAACTCTGCTGCCCTCCTCTCTCAGTTTAAGACAGAGAGAGAGAGAGAGGGGAACGCGTCGGCGTGTATGAGGAGGCACCAAACTTCCGCCTTTGGCTCCCGTTTTGAGACAGAGAATGGTCACAGAGCCTTTCAGTACAACTGACCGCTAACTCCAATCTGTATACCCCATTTTATTCAAATACACCCACCCCCCTGTTTAGTAAAATGGAATCACAAGATGTGGCGAGCATCGTCTGTCGGGCCCTGATGAGCGGCGCCGCGCAGCCGCGATCCAGCATGCCGCACATGAGCGGCGCGGCGAAGAAGTATGTGGAGGGGGCGTCCCGCGACAGCCGATGACGCCGCTTTTGTCGGGGCTGCACGGGGGCCAAGGCGTAAGCCTGTAGCCACCTTATACACACCGAAGCGTCTCTCTGATGGGGGTCATGGTAAAAGCCTGGTACCTCCTTATATACGCGGAAGCGTCAGATCTCGGGGCCGCACCCGAGGGAGGCGAGGGCGCCGCACGCTTGCCTGGCTTCTGCGTCATTCGTCATTCATTTAGTTGTAGCGACTAGCCAGTCGTAGATACGTAGAATCTAACACGTACCATTCAGAGCCATCCAACGCGACATCCCGCCCAACGCGGGGTACTGCGGCTGGCGGGCAGGGGCGCGGGAGGGAGCGGCTGGTGTGCTGTGATGGGTCACATCAAACATGGCGTTCCTAAGGTGTGTTAGTTTTGTGTGTGCAACACATTCCTCACGACAGACGAAGAGAGACTAGTCGAGACAGAGAGAGACTAGTCTAGGCAGGGAGATTCTAGTCTAGCTCTCCGAGAGGAGTCTTGGCTAAGAGAGAGAGAGAGAGAGAGAGAGAGAGAGAGAGAGAGTGAGAGAGAGACATCTCCGCGTGTAACAGGATTATCAGGCTTTTGACCTGGCTCCTGTTCCATAGACAACATCAGTCGGCCTCTCACGTGTCCATGATGCACGTGGCATGTCACACGCGCATTGTGTTCAGTTTCCCAACGCGTAACGGGTGAGCATCTCCACAACGGCGTGGTGCCCTTGCCGGGTCGCAGCAAGCAAAGGTGACTCCCCGCCGTTGACAGTGCATAATATGCTCACGTCCGCCCCCTTGCTCAGCAACGCCTGCACGACACCCAAGTAACCCCTCACCGACGCAGTGTAAACCGGTGTTGCTGCACCGTCGTCCATGCATGCTTTGTCCACGTCAGCTCCCGCGCCTAGCAACACCTCAACCACACCCAGTTGACCTTCCTGCGACGCCAAGTATAACGGTGTTGCTCCTGGAATGCCCGCTTTATCCACGTCCGCCTCCGCGCCCAGCAATGCTTCCACTTCGGTACCCCGCTCGGATGGTTTAGGGTTACTACAGTAGGGTTCATGAGTTTAGGGTTGCAGGCCTCACATCACATCACGTGTGGCAGGGGGGGCGCGGGACGGAGCGGCCGGTGTGCTGTGACCGATCATTTTAAACCGTGCGTGTTTGAGGTGTATTAGTTTTGTGCGTACGACACATTCATCACGACAGACAGAGAGTGACTAGTCTAGCTAGACAAACATAGCTAGTCTAGCTCTGGGGAGCAGTGTGCTATGAGAGGGAATCCACCGCGTGTAGCAGGAGGTACCCAGCTTTCGCCTAGGCTCCTGTTGTATAGACAACATCGGTGGGCCTTTTACACACGCGCGTTGTATTAATTCCCCGACGCCACACGGGTGAGCATCTCCACGATGGCGTGGTGACCTTGCCGTGTCGCGGCTCGCAAAGGTGTTCCCCCGCTGACAGTGCACGCTTTGCTCACCTCCGCCCCCCTGGCAATCAACGCCTCCACGACACCCAAATGACCCGAATGCGCTGCAACGTATAAAGGTGTCAATCCGTCCGGGCGTGCTTCGTCCACCCCTGCTCCCTTGCCCAACAACGCCTCGACGACTCCCAGGTGGCCTCTTTGGGCCGCAACGATTAATGGTGTCTGCCCGTATTCCGTGAGCGTTGTGGTCATGTCCGCATGCTTGTTCAGCAATGCCTTCACGACACCCAGGTGGCCTTGCTGCGACGCAATCCACACCGGCGTTGCTCCGTCAGTACACGCTTTGTCCGCCACCGCCCCCTTACCTAGCAACGCCTTCACCACACCCACATGGCCATTCCGCGCCGCAGCGTATAACGGGCTTGCTCCTGTGTTGCACGCTTTGTCCACGTCCGCTCCCTCGCCCAGCAACGCCTCCACGACACCCAGATGCCCATTCTGCGACGCAGCGTATAACGGTGTTCCTCCAGTTGTTGGGCGCGTTCTGTTCACCGCCGCCCCCTGGTCCAGCAACGCCTTAACGACTCTCACGTGGCCGTTCAGCGCCGCAATGAACAACAATGTCATTCCATCATAACGTGCGAAGTCCACCAGCACAGAAGTGTGTTGCAACAAACCGAGCACCCCTATATGGTCGCCTGATCTTGCAACGGCGAACAACATGATTTTGTGGAGCGAACGGTTCCTGGCGTCCTCTGCCACCAGCGAGCCGATGCGCTGCCGATGTTTCGCGTCCGCCGCCTCTAGCGCTGCGACCCGCTCCCGCAGCGGCGCGGCTTGGAGCGCCGCCGCCGCTAGCGTGGCCTTCAGCGCCGCCACCTCCTCCCGCAACGGCGCAACCTGGCCCGCCATCTGTGCCTTCACGACGGCGAAGGGCAGAGTCGATCCAACCGGTTTGACTTTCGTCAATGGAGAGGGTGGGGTGGTGAGGTCTGCTCGTCTGCATACTCAGGGGTGCATTGTTCAGATTGAACGGTGTATTGTTTCTCTGACAGATGAAGGCTGCACTAAATAGATTAGATGCCTGCAGAGGCGTCGGTGGTGTTGGCCCTACCCCGCAAGCACGTCGCCTCGTGCGCCTCGCGCTCGCCCGCCATCCCCTCCCATGGGCACGCGTCGGCGGCGGCGGCGCAGCGCGCCGGCGCCCGCGGGCACTGCACCTCGTGCCCCAACACCTCCCCCCGCGTGCTGGCCGCGGTGCAGTGCCGGCACGCCGCAGGCAGCGCCGCGATGCTCTGCTCCGCCGAGAGTGCGCGGATGGGGTCGCCCGCCAGCTCCTTGCGGCAGTAGGGACAGAGGGATGCACCGGGCATGCTGCGCACCCGCGCCGAGCACGCGTCGCCGCCCTCGGGCCCAGCCTCGGCGCACATCAGGTGGCCTGCGTGAACACAGATACAATAGCGAGTATGGGATAGGGGAGGGGGGTGGGGCGAGGACCGCGTTGTGGATTTCTGTGGCCGGGGCGTTGTGCTCACCATTCGCGCACTGCTCGATTCGTCCGCAGGGGGCGTCGTAACACACACAGCACTTCAGGTGCTCAGGCACCCCGTCATCGTCGCGGGCGTGGACCTGTCCGCGGGGTACGGTGCTCGCACCGCTCATGGCGCGCGCTTTGTACGGCGCCGCGGGGCTCGGGTGCCGAAGTCCTACGCGCGAAACGCGCGTGCTGCCCGGTGGATTAGGGTTAGGGTTCAGCCGTTCAGGAGTTTAGGGTTCTTGGCCTCGTCCGCACGTTTTCCGGTTGCGGTTGCCAGATGAGAAACGTGTTTTGAAACGCTTTATTCGTTCGGGTCGTTCGCGTTCCTCATTGCCGGAGCGCGTGCTTCCGCGCCCTCACGCCCTCACGAGCACGGAACCCACCAGAAGCGGCGCCAGCCGTGCCGCGCCGCGCGGCAACGCCGTGCCTGTCCCCTCATGGGACCGACGCACGCGCGTGGCAAGCGGTCCCCAAAAAATGATTCCGGTGCTACGAGTATCCTCGGCGCCCTCGGGTGCGGGTGCATGGGCGGCGGCGGTAAGGCGGCGCAACCGCGCAAACTGCGATCCCTCCAAAAGCAATTTCGCAGGATGGACATTGATGGCGACGGCGGAATAAGCAAGAGTGAGCTGTGCCGGTGAGCTCCCACGGCCGTAGCCAGACGCACTTACATCTTATCTACCCGTACCCTCCTTTTCTTATCTGAGCACCCCGCAGCCTTCAGCTCCGCCTTCAGCGCATCCTTCTCAGGGGCTTACACTCGTCCACTTCTTAGCTCAACTTGAACCGTGTCTGACACACGAAAACACCCTGCACGCCCTCAAGACCCCCTGACACCCCCTTAGCACGGGCTACACAATCCCTACGCGCATCCCCTATCCCATACAAAGCGCTCAACTTGAGCCGAAAAGTGGACGAGTGTAAGCCCCTGATCCTTCTGCATGCTAAGCGCGATGCGCAACAGGGCCGCCACGCCGTCGCCACGCATTTTCAACCCACGTTTATCGCGGTCACTTGCATCCCTTGACGCGGCGAGCAGTGGAATCCAGGCCCATTGCCCGCCACGTCATCCAACGCACGTTGAACCCACGTTCCTTTACATAGATGGCGTTCTGAGACACGGCGAGAAATATGGATATCTGAATCAAATTCGCGTCAGACGGCAACGCGATGCGCGACAGGGCCGCTCCGGGCTGACGACCGACCAGCCCCCCCCCCCGGTCGCAGCGCGCTGCGCATGCCGGACGACCTCATGTCCACGCGCCTCTTCGAGCTCCTCGACACGGACGGCAGCGGCGAAATCACATTCGGGGAGCTCTCGGCAGAGGCTTACACTCGTCCACTTTTCAGCTGAACTCAAGCGCTCTTTATGGGATAGGGGGTGCGCGTGGGGATTGTGTAGCCCATGTTAAGGGAGTGTTAGGGGGTGTTCAGGGTGTGTAGGGTGCTTTCGTGTGTCAGACACTGCTCAAGTTGAGCTGAAAAGTGATCGAATGTAAGCCCCTGGCTCTCGGCGTCCCTCGCCACCTTCGGAGGCACCCGCGAGTTCGACCGAGGCAGGGGCTTACACTCGTCCACTTTTCAGCTCGACCTGAGCCGTTTCTGACACAAAATTCACCCTGAAACCCCATGACACCCTCTCATACCTGTTACTCACCCCCTAAACAGCCCCTGCATGCACCCCCTGTCCCATACAAAGCGCTTACGTTGAGCTGAAAAGTGGACAAGTGTAAGCCCCTGGACCGAGCGCGATTCGCATTCTGCCTGTACGACCTGGACGGCAGGGGCTTACACCCGTCCACATTTCAGCTCAACCTGAGCCGTTTCTGACACAAAAGATGCCCCAGACACCCGCTAATACCCCCTACAACTCCATACACAGCCTCCAAACCACCCCTAATTGCGGCCCCTTTGCCACAGAAAGCGCTTACGTTGAGCCGAAAAGTGGACGAGTGTAAGTCCCTGCTGGACGGGAACGGCACCATAGAGCTGGAGGAGCTCCAGAGGATTGCGGTGCACGCGCTGAAGCTGGGGAACGTCAAGGCAGGACCTGCCTGCTTGCATATAGCGCACCTGTACACACCTACCTGTACACACCTGCCCGTACACACTCACCCCCTCCTGCCCTCCCTCTTCCGCCTCATCATAGTTCACCCGTATACACGTAGTGTACCGGTACACACTTGCCGGTCCATTCGAAGTAATCTCGAATGTGCGTGTGTTAAGCCTTAGTGTTACAAATCGTCAGGCCCTGCGGCGCGGGGGCGATGGTAGGGCGGTGCAGGTTCACCCTGTGAAACCCACATTGAAAGCGCCTGGATAACTGAATCTAAGCACTTGATACTAGAACGTGAGAATCTGCTTTCAAATTTGCTTTCAATTTCAACTCGCGCCGCTACACGGTGGAAGCGCGGGTGGATAAATACATTAGCGGAGCGGACGAAGACGGGGACGGGGTGGGGCGGCGCAGATTGACACCCATTGGCACCAGTGTTGAAAGCACCTGGTGACAGCGCTTGAACCTAAAATTGAATTAGTTGCTTTTTTATTACATTTGCTTTCAATTTCAACTTGCGGCACTACAACCGGGGCATCGACTGGCGGGAGTTCCGCTTATTGTGGAAGAAGTTCCCAAGCCTGTTCTACCCCGCCTTCGAACTTCACGAGATCCTAGCGGAGTACGCGGGCCCGGCGACGCAGCTCGTAGGGCTCTCAAAGTGACAAGTTATCCCACATCGATATCCAGGATGACTGTATCGATACTGTCATCTCCCATATCGTTATCCCATATCCCGTATCGATATCAAGGATGACCATATTCCATGTCGACATCCCATATCAACATCCCGATCACATCTCTTCACTCTGATGGGGTCTGCCATGCCAGATTACACGCAAAGCGTCCTTCAACACACTTGACAACCCTGACCCTCGTTCTTTATGTCCAATTCCGCCCCACGGCTTGACGTCTAGTGCCCAGTTTCTGCCGCGCCACGGAGTGACAACACATGATCTGGTCATACTGTCCGGTTGACCGACAGGATGACAGGATGAAAGGATTTTGGGGGTCATCCTCAGGACGCTAAGGCAATATGAGGATTAAAAGGTCATCCCCAAACCGACAGGATGACAGGATTCATGGTCATCCTGGAGATCGATCCTCCATATCTTTTCGCTCTGTCTGCTATGCCAAAAACCACACAAAGCGTCCTTCAACACGCTTGTCAACCCTGACCCTTGTTCTTTGAGGCCAATGCCACCCGCTTGACGTCTGGTGCCCAGTTTCTGCCGGGCCCCACGCGGAGCTGGCGGGCTGGCCGGGCAGCGAGGGGATCCTCACCGCGGTGCAAGGGAAGCTGCCGCCGTGGGGGCAGAAGCACCCGGTAGGGTTTAGTCAACCCTAAAGCCTAAAGCCTAAAGCCTAACCCTAAACCCTCACCGCGGTGCAAGGGAAGCTGCCGCCGTGGGGGCAGAAGTACCCGGCAGGGCCCCACACCATATTGTCAGCAGTAAGAACAGTACAGCCTGTATATAGACTAGCAGCTAACGTAGCAGTCTGCTCCTCACTTTAAGATCGTCTGCTCTGTAGTACGGATCTGAAATTGTAGTACCGTCTGACTTTTGGCCAAATCACCGAAACACATACGACTCTTGGCCAAATCACCAAATTCCAACCGTGCTATATCCAGAACGAAGTACTACATCTAGTACAGAGCACAGACCAGGCACTAGAAACCACCTCGAAGCACCGATACCGACGCTGCTAACCCGCCAGGTAATGGGTAAGCCAACACAGAAACGAGTGCCCTGGCCCTGGCACTGGACTCTCTTTGGTCATACAGCTGCGGCGGCGGAAACAAAACCGAAACCGGAGCCTGGGAAATCGCTCTCTCATCGGACTAGTCCCGATGAGACGCGTGCTCCGGGGATGTGGAAAACGCTCTCTCGGAAGACGCTCTTTCATCGGACTAGTCCGGATGAGACGCGTGCTACGCAATCGACGGTATCCGACACGGCTCCGGCTCCAGTCCGTATGGGGCCGGGGAAACCGCTCTCTGTTTGGACTGGTCCGGATGAGACGCATGCTCCGAATCCAGTCCGTAAGGCGCGATCTAGCATGCCGCACATGCAGCAGCCGCGTAACAGCATGCCTGACACGCAGCCGCGGTCAAGTATGCCGCATGTGCGCGAGCCTCGTTCCAGTATGCCGCATGTACGCGAGCCTCGTTCCAGCTTGCCGCATATGCAAAGCGCCGGACAGCCGCGTCCCAGCGTCGCTGCGAAGAAGTATATGGTACGGCGGTGCAGCTTGACCCTTGATGACCCCATATCGATATCCCATATTCCATATCGATAGCCTTATCGATAGCTCATTGATGTCCGATCTCCCATATCGATGTCCCATATCGATCTCCCATATCGATAACTGATCATGTCTTGTCACTGTGCCCAGGTTGAACCCGGTTATACCGCGCTTGTTGTTGACATCAGAGCTTGAATATGAGAGGTGTTATACAACTTTCAAGATTTGCTTCCAATTATAATATGCGCCGGTACAATCAGGAGAAGGAGTCGTTCCGGCAGCCGGTATTGTCGTGGATGCACAGGAGCAAGAAAGACATCATGGCGCCTCCTCATACACGCGGAAGAGTCTCTGTCACTCGGGATGCACCTGAGGGAGGCGGGCCTCGGCGTCATTCGTCATGATAGCTTTAGCAACTAGCTCGTCTTAGACGCGTGCATTTAGTGCAGTCGTAGAAATACAGCATCATTCAGAACCAACCGAGGCGAAATCCCGACTGCCAAACTCCTGGTACGTGTGCGTCGTGCGGCGCCGTGGGGCGCCATGTTGTGTCAAGCTTTGGTTGGCGGCCGGCGAGGGGTGACCTGCAGAACAGTTGGCAGGGTTGGGCGGTGCAAGCTGAAATTGAAAGCAAAACTTTAAAGCACTTCGTAATGTTTTTGTTTCAAGCGCTGCAACCTGGCCCTTAGTTAGCCCCTACCCTGTCTGCCTTTCAACTCAGCGTCGCCGCCCAGTGGCTTAGGGTTTTTTAGGGCTCGGTTTAGGGTTCGGAATAATTGGCAGCGTCCAGCCTCCACCTGTCCGCGGGCACACGTCACGTCAAATTCCACGTCCGCCACGAGCATTATTCGCGCCGCTCTGCGCGCGCGCTCTGCCCGCGCGGTACCGAACATAGACGCGCCTCTCGACGTGGCTCCTCGGCGACACTCCCCGACGTGTGCGTGGTCCTCTGCGTTTCGGCCGATAAAGCGGAGGGTGGGCGGTGGAGGTCGCTCAACATCCTTTTGCAGATTTATCCCAGGTCGTGCCGACAGAGATGCCATCTCGCCAGGAACGGAGGAAACAGGAGCGCGATGCCGCGAAGCGCGCGCCAGGTCAGGCGGGCCCCGGGGGAGCCGCGGGAGCCGCCTTCGCGTTAGCGGACTTGAACGTGAACGTGAACCCGGTCGAGGACTGGACCACGCAAGCGGAGAATCCCGAGGCAGGGGCTTACACTCGTTCACTTCTCAGCTCAACTTGAGCGCTTTGTATGGGATAGGGGGTGCGCGTAGGGGCTTTGTAGCCCGTGTTAAGGGGGTGTCAGGGGGTGTGAAGGGTGTGAAGGGTGTTCTTGTGTGTCAGACACGGCTCAAGTTGAGCCGAACAGTGAACGAGTGTAAGCCCCTGTCCCGAGGATCTGTACCATGCGATCGGTGCCGAGAACGTGGAGCGGAGGGCTGCCCAGGGTGACAGGCAGGGGCTTACACTCGTCCCCTTTTCAGCTCAACTTGAGCGCGTGCGCGTAGGGGTTGTGGTGTAGCCCGTATTAACGGGGTGTGAGGAAGTGTTTAAGGGTGTGTAGGGTGTTTGTTTTCTTGTGTTAGACACGGCTCACGTTGTGCTGAGAAGTGGACGAGTGTAAGCAGCCCCTCGTGACAGGGCGGCGCAATTCACCCAGGGATGTCGTTTGATGAGCGACGCAGCGGGCGCGGATGGGGCGGGCCTGTCCGGCGCGGCTGGAAGATCGACACAGGTTCAGGCAGGGTTGGCACAAGAATGCCCATTCCGGTCGCTCACCATACCGAAATGTTCGCTGGTGACCCGATCTGACCCCACACGTCTATGCCTGGCGGATTCGCCACGCTGAAAAACAAAATGATGTGCAGCGCCAACCCTGGGCGGAGGAGGGCATAGCGCTGCTGGAGAAGGCGGCAGGGCAAGGGCACGCGTACGCCATGCTTATGTTGTGGCATGCGCAGGACAAGAGGAATCAGCACGAGCAAGCCACGAGGTAGGGTGGTGCCAGTTGATCCCATCATACCTCATTGAAACCGCCTGGAACTGAGCCCTTGTAACTCAAATGTGCTGAACCGCCTTCAAATTTTGGTTCCAATTTCAACCTGCGCCGCTGCAACGAGGTGGCTCATCGAGGCCGCCGAGGCCGGGTTGCCGAAAGCGCAATTCAACCTGGGGCATCGCTTGGTGTGGGAAGCAGATGGGGGCGCGGGGACGCCTCTGGGTTTGGGCGGCAGCTCGCGAAAGGCGAACGCAGGGTTGGCACGTTGCACTGCATAGTTTCCGATCGCTCCTCAAACTGTTGGTGTAGCCACGGTCCCATCATGACGACCAAATATGTATTCTGAATTCATGGGTGCCAAACCGAGTTGTGTCGATGGTCACCGAATTTGGGGATTTGTATTGCCAACCCTAGGCGGGGGAGGGCGTGGCGCTTCTAGAGAAAGCGGCGAGGCAAGGACACATGGAATCTATGGCTGCGTTGGGAGATATTCACCACGAGAGGAAGGAGCCCGAGCAAGCCGTGGTATGGTTTACGACGGCTGCCGAGGCCGGGTCGCCGCAAGCGATGTACAATCTAGGGTTTTGTCTCGACTCCGGGGAGGGCATGGCGGCGCTGGACTCCCGGGCGGCGGTGGGTTGGTTCAAGCGCGCGGCAGACGCTGGAGTCGGAGAAGCGGCGAGCTATCTCTGCCGCACGTACACTATCGGCCGCGGCAGGGCCTTGCAAATAATGCCCTCCTCCTCCACATTTTGGACCCTCGTTTTTATTGGTTGAATTGCGTCACAAGACGTGGCGAGCGTTATCTGCCATGCCCTAGGGCGCGGCGTGACGCGCAGCAAGCGGCGGGCGATCCAGTGGGCGCGCAGGGCCGCCGACCTTGGCCAAGCCGAATCGTGCTTACAACTCGCAGGTTCCATGTACGCTGGCCTCCCCTATGCCCGCGAGGTCGGGCATGTATCGGAGGCCGTCGGGGTGGCCACGTCGGCCGGGGCCATGCCGGGGCACGACATCCCCCAGGATATCTTGACCGACGTGGTGCATTGGCTGCAGAAGGGCTGCGCAGACGGGCAACGTACTGTATCCGACGGGCTAGAGCAGCATCGCAGAGAAGCGTTGGTGGGGGCTCCGTATTGCCGCAACGACGGGTGCGAGGTTGTGGGCCTTTTGAAGGACTTCAAGGTTTGCCCGCAGTGCAAGTATGCCCGGTACTGCGGCGCCGTGTGTCAGAAAGAGGATTGGGTCGCAGGTGGGCACAAGGCATCGTGTGGCATTTGCTGAGTTGAAATTCGCCTCACTAAATGCACAATTGTAGATTTGTGCATTCATTTAGTGCAGTCGAATTTTGTTTCAGCGACTGATTTAGCTATGCGGAGCTGTAGCCGCCGCATTTGTTCTTCTAATTGCTTGTTCTACGGTCGTCACATGCGTCTGTCGGCAGCGGGATTTCGCAGGAGACGCTAATGCGGCGAGACATCACGAAGGCCGTTCACTTGGTCCGGTAGGCCTCGGGCATCATGTGCCGCGCCGATGGTCCCTTTGGCGGCGGTACTCTTGGACAGGAGACTGACACGGTCCGTGAGCATCACATCTGGGTTTGCTGATGTTTGGCTGGTCATAAGTGGATGATGCTGCGAACAACATTACTCCATGTGGTGAATGACGTGGCGAGCACAAGGGACACGTTCCGCGGTGTATGAGGACGATCTTCCCCGTCACGTTTCCGTCGATCGTGCCACCGCACGCGTCGGCCGGGGTACACTGCGTGGTGGATACGCGGCGAGCACCGGTACACCGGTACACTATGTGTGGATGACGTGGTGAGCACCGGTACACTATGACTGCACCGCCTATCGAGTGGGCCCCGCTGCTGAGCCGCCGCAGCGCCGCTCCGTCGGCGCGCGTGCTGTGAGAATGGGGGGAGCCGATACACTGAAGAAAAAACGGCCCATCAACTAACAACCAATCGCGTTATGTGTAGTTATGCCGAACTTCGAAAGAGAGCTATAGGGTGCCCACGGCCTGATTAGCCACTATCGTTTGCGCGCCCGCACCCTCTCGTTCAACCGTACAAAGCACCATGTCATCCGCGGGCGTCGCCCTTGTCATCGGCGTAGGCCCGGGTATCGGAGGCGCGGTGGCCAGGCAATGGGCGGCCAAGGGGTACAAAGTGGCGGTCGTGGCGCGCAACCAATTGAAGGTGAGATGAGATTCGTCGCCGGGCGGTGGGTAGAGAGCCCACGAGGGGCGGAGGACGGGGTGTTGCGGGCAGCGCCGCCGCTGCCTCCACCACTCCAACTGCCGCCGTCGTCGACACCTCTTCCGAAACCTCCGTCACCTTCGCCACCGGCACCGGCCCGCCTCTGTTGAGTCTCCTACTCCTCCTCACGCGTCGAATTGAGCATTCACGCCTGAGGTTGAGGAGATTGAGTCTGTCTGATGTGCCTCGACCTTCGATATCCATCGCGGCCTCCCCTTCGCGCGTGACCGTGGCCTCCGAATGCGACAACGTGACGTGCTCCTCCACTCCACCGCGAGCCCCACCTTCCTCAATTGAGAAGTGACGGCTTAGAGCTCCTCAGTAGTTTAACCGACCTGCAAGCTCCAGTTTAGAATGCCACTTGTCCTCATGTCTCTCCCCTCCCCTCCCGTCCCCTTCCTCCCCCTTCCCTCCCCTCCCCTTCCCTTCCCTCCCCTCCCCGCACCTCCGCATTCCCCGCCCACATCATCCCCTCCCCTTCCCTCCCTTCCCCTTCCCTCCCCTCCCCTTCCATTCCCTTCGCTCCCATCACCTCCCCACCCCCCGCCCACCCCCTCTCATCCCCTCCCCTCCCCTCCCCTCCCTTCCTCTACCCTCTACGACTCACTCACCCACTCACCCACTCGCCCTCTCTCATCTCACCCCACCACAAACGCAGGTTGACACGCTCGCCAAGGAGCTAGGCCCCACCGCCCTCGGTAGGGCGGTGCAGGTTGACCCTATGCAACCCAAGGTAAACGCGCCAGGATCTGAGCGCTTGAAACCAGGATGTGATGGAACGCTTTCAAAGTTTGCTTTCAAATTCAACTTGCGCCGCTACACCTCGGCATCGCCGCCGACGTCACCAACAATGACGAGATGTCCGCGTGCGTCACGCAGGTGGAGGAGAAGCTCGGTAGGGCGGTGCAGGTTGATCCCAGGTTGACTCCGTGTTGATCATTCTTGGTTTCAGCGCTTGATGCCAAAATATGGGGAATATCGTTCAAAGTTTGCTTTCAATGTCAACTTGTGCTGCTACAGCTGGGCCCCATCGACATGCTGTGCTACAACGCCGGCAACGGCGTGTTCAAGGTAGGGCGGTCCAGGTTGACCCTATGGAACCCATGTTGAAACCGCTTGGAACTAAGCACTTGACACTAAAGTATGATATACTGCTTTCAACTTTTGCTTTCAAAATTCAACTTGCGCCGCTACATCAAGGACTACAAGACGGTGACGCACGCCGAGTTCGAGGCCAGCTGGCGCACAAACGCCATGGGGCAGGGGCCTACACTCGTCCACTCTTCAGCTCAACCTGAGCCGTTTCTGACACAAAATACACCCTAGACACCCCCAAACACACCCTGACACCTCCCAAACACCCACTTAACAACCCGTTCATGCACCCCCTATCCCACAGAAAGCGCTTACGTTGAGCCGAGAAGTGGACTGTTGTAAGCCCCTGCCATGGGGCTGTTCATCGTGTCACAGCTGGTGTGCCCGGGAATGGAGGCGCGCGGGTCGGGCGTGGTGGCAGGGGCTTACACTCGTCCACTTCTCAGCTCAACCTAAGCCATATCTGACACAAAAGACACCCCAAATACCCCTTAATCCACCCTTATACCTCCTAACCCCTCCTTACCGACCCTTCAATGCACTCCCTGTTCCACAGAAAACGCTTACGTTGAGCCGAAAAGTGGACGAGTGTAAGCTCCTGCGTGGTGGCCATCACGGGTGCCACGGCGTCGCTGCGCGGCAAGCCGTTCACCGCCGCCTTCGCGCCCGCCAAGGTAGGCCGGTGCAGGTTGACCCTTAAACCCTAGACCCTGAACCCTGAACCCCAAAAGTAGGGCGGTGCAGATTAGGTTGACCCCGTCTCAATACCCTGCATCCTGAACCCTGAATCCTAAACCCCAAGATAGGGCGGTGCAGGCTGAATCGATGAAACCCGAGTTGAAAGTGCCTAGAGCTAATCTCTTGAAACTAAAACATGATGGAGAGCTTTCAACTTTTGCTTTCAATTTCAACTTGCGCTGCTTCGCCAAGGGGGCGCAGCGCATGCTCGCGCAGTCACTCGCGCGCCAGCTCAGCCCAAAGGTACGGCGGTGCCACTGCACCCTATCAAACCCATGTTGAAAGCACCTGGAAGCTGGAACTAAGTGCCTGAAACTAGAATATCGGATATGATAAATTGCTTTCAAGAGCCCCGCAATATGGCAGTGCAGCTTGAATATCATGCCCACGTTGAAACCACCTGGAACTAATGAACCAATCGCTGGAAACTAAAATATGATCAATTCCTATGAAACTTTGCTTTCAAAATCAAGTTGCGGTGCTCCACGGCGGGTGTGCACGTGTTCTACGCCATCATCGACGGCAGGGGCTTACACTCGTCCACTTTTCGGCTCAACGTGAGTGCTTTCTACATGATAGGGAGTGCATGTAGGGGTTGCCTAGGGGGAGTTTGGCAGGTATTAGGGGGTTCTATGGGGTACTCAGGGTGTATTTTGTGTCAGAAATGACTCAGGTTGAGATGAAAATTGGACGAGTGTAAGCCCCTGATCAACGGCGGGGTGGACGCCAACGAGACCGGCAACGACACCAAGCTGTCGCCCGCCGGTAGGGCCACCTCATTCATGTTTGCCACGACATCGGATGACGTTTAATTCAACAAACGCGGAACGGCGAATGACGCGGCGATGCTCGCCATGTCATAGAATGACGTTTCATTCACGAAATGGGGGTCTAAAACGTGGTGAATGACGCGGCGAGCGTTCATTTGTTGTCTGCGCCCTGCTCGCCGCCATCGCGCAGACGTACTGGGACATTGCCGCGCAGCCCAAGAGCTGCTGGACCTTCGAACTGGACGTGCGCCCGTCCGTGGAGACCTGGTAGATCGCTGGACGTCCGGCCGTCCGACGTGCGGCCGTCCGTGGAGGGCTTGGATGGGGGACGTCCGCCCGTCCGTGTAGACCTGGTAGATCGCGCGACATGCGGCCGTCCGTTGCTTCCTGGTGGACGTTTGGCCGTCCGTTGCGACCTGGTATATCGCGCAGGCTGACACGGCTGTCCGTGCAGACCTGGTCGATGGACGTGCGGCCCTCAGTGGAGACCTTGTAGATCGCGCAGCCTATCATGCGGCCGTCCGCGCAGACCTGGACACCTGGTATATGGACATGCGTCCGTCCGTGGCGACCTGGTATATGGACGTGCGGCCGTCCGTGGCCACCTGGTAGACCGCGATTCCTCGTCGATCGGGAACTGGGGCTGGAACCCGGGTTCAAAACTATCTCAGGACCTTCCAAGGGCGCGGGCGCAGGAACGGAATCGTAGTTTGTTTGAAGCTCGGTTTTGTTTTGTTGCGTAGGTTTGAATTGTAATGAAGTTTTGTACATACATCAACAGAGCTGAAATCGCGTGTGGGGGTTGTGTGGACAAAAATCGTAATCGAAATCATGCGCACGCCGTGTGTCGAGGTGATGCGGCATTCCACTCATAATTGAACACATCGTGCGGCGACAGAGTTTAAGATTCTAACCGACTATTTCCCCGACTATTTCCTCGAGCTCTTCGCCCCCAGACCCCGCGACTCCCCACGCCCCGATCCCTTCTGCGGTGATCTCATACAAAACGGGGGCGCCGCTAAACCCCGCCGCGACGTTCCTCACAAACTCCATCTCTTGCACAGCCACGCGGCGCTTGGCCGCAAGCAGTTGCACCTCTATCCATTGCTCCGGCGTCGTGCTCTTTTGCCGATTCACCACCTCACGTTGCAACTCAAAATCCTCGGCCTGCTCGTGCATGATTTCGAGGAATTCGTCGACTTCTTCGAGAAAGTTTAACACGTTGCTCATTGAAGAACCGCTCTCATGATGGGGTGGACATTTACCCTCAGCTAGGGCCTGGCGAATATGGCTCGCCACGTCATCAGATGTGATTTTTGGCAAGAGTCGAGGGTTCAAAGTGCACGCTGCCCCGACGAGAAGGAAGAAGAGCTTGGCAGATCATGCTCGCCACGTCATAGAAGCACCACCTTGGAAACGATGTTTGAGATGGCTGGGAGCAAGGGCCACACACCTGACCGGAACCGCGACCCGAAAATGATTTTACTTGACAACGGGTTTTTATCTTGATTATTGACCGGGCCAGCTCTGTTCGATCCCAAAGATTTCTATTTGCCACCGGGCCTTACTCGGCAGCGAGAAAGTGCACGTGGAGACCACACTGGCTATGCTGCGCGCTCCGTTTCATGAGACCCGGGCGGGTTCAGATTGGGTAGGATGACGTGGCGAGGAATATCCGCCAGGCCTTACCTTCAGGGAGCAGGGCTTTGATCATCACCTGTCGCAACGCCTCCTCGTGCAAGCGCCGCATGTTGCAATAGAAAGCAAATTTCGATACCACCTGATTGTAACCAAGTTTCAAGCGCTGAAACCGAAACCATCGGCGCTTTCAACATGGATTTTGATACTGTCAACCGGCACCGCCCCACCTCGTTGGCAGCCATATCTTGTTCTGGCTTTATCAATTGCACAAACTCCTCGATATAGTGGCGCAAGTTGAAATTGAAAGCAAACGTTGACACCAGTTTATGACATTCGAGTTCCAAGTGCTGAAAGCATAGCTCAAGGCGCTCTGAACACGGATATTGATACCAGGTTTAGAGTTTGGGTTTAGGGTTTAGGGTTTAGGGAACCCTAAACCCTCATACTGTCAACCTGCACCGCCTCACCTCGACGAGCTTGAGAGCAGCCGGCGCGTTGGTCTGATCATACAGCTCCCTGAGGTAGGTGCAGGTTTGCTGTGGGGGATGGGGCAGGTCGAGAAGAAGAGTGACATGATATTAGACCCGTCGGAGCTGGTGAACGTCGGGGGAAAAAACGAATCTAGGGTGAAATCTAAGAGGAGAAGGAGGAGGAGGAGGAGGAGGAGGAGGTGGAGGAGGAGGAGGAGGAGGAGGGGGAGGAGGAGGGGGAGGAGGAGGAGGGGGAGGACGTGGAGGAGGGGGAGGAGGAGGAGGGGCAGGAACAGGAGGTGGGAGACTGGATGAGGAGGAGAACGAGCAGGAAAAGCGCTCTGAGCCTTCTGATCAGATAGTGACCGAGGGCTAATGGGTGCGCACTTGGAGGGTTTCGATGACAAATTCGCCGTCCAGCTCGTGGCGATCCTGGTTGTAGCGGCGCAGGTTGAAACTGAAAGCAAGACTTGAAAGCAGGACATCGTATTTTCGGTTAAAGCGCTTTGTTCCAGGCGCTTTCAAAACGGATTTCATCGGTTCAACGTGCACCGCCCCACCTTGGCCCGCGCCAAGCACGCGTACGCAGCCTCCATCAAGGGGCTTACACCCATCCACTTTTCGACTCTCCGTGAACACTTCCTTTGGCATACGCAGGGTCAGTTGGGCGGTTTCCAGAGACGAAAACGGCACAGGTTGAGCTGGAAAGTGGACGAGTGTAAGCCCCTGCCTGCATCAGCTCCAAGGTCAGCTCGCCCGCCTCCACCAGCGCGAGCGCCTTCTGCCGGGGGCTCACACTGGTCCACTCTTCGGGTTGAAGTGGGCACTTCTTGAGGGACACGACAGGTAATTTCAGTGCACCTCAGTGAGGTAAACAGCTCAGGTTGAGCTGAGAAATCGACGAGCTTACACTCGTCAAGTTTCAGGTTGAAGTGAGTACTTTTTGACGTACACCACAGGTGGTTTCAGTGTATCTCAGTGGCAAGAACGGCTCAAGTTGAGCTGATAAGTGGACGAGAGGAGGCCCCTGCCTTCTGCTCCAACTCCTCGGGGCTCTGGCTGTTGACGAGGCTGTAGAACAGGATCACGTCGGGGTTGTCCAATGGGCAGGGGCTTGCACACACTCGTCCACCTTTCTGCTCAACATAAGCGCTTATGTGGGCGATGAAAGTTGGATTATGTCCACTTTTCAGCTCAACGTATGCACTTTATGTGTTAACGTCCACTTTTGAGCTCAACGTGAGCACTTTCTGTGGGTTACGTTCACTTTTCAGCTCAACT